>Ga0210056_1004531_pt1 | contig 10852 bp, 15 predicted proteins | sample CryGeyCG2014_080_2_FD_183965 | JGI IMG/M metagenome (GOLD analysis project Ga0210056, IMG submission 183965) | Groundwater microbial communities from aquifer - Crystal Geyser CG07_land_8/20/14_0.80 (SPAdes) (version 2) | ecosystem: Environmental > Aquatic > Deep subsurface > Groundwater | place...
TCGCTTCGCCCTGTACCATACTAGGTTCAGGGCTTCGCTCAGAATGACAACTGGGGACTTTCGTAATGTCATTCTGAAGGAGCCCTAGCGACTGAAGAATCTCGCTGTATTTTCACCGAGAATTGCTGGAAGGGAGTACGCTCTGTTTACAAAAGGGTGAAAACCATTGATAATGATTTTAGAAAACCTTTTGAAGGGGTTGTAAATGAAGTCAGAAGGAGAAACACAGTCACCGGAGACGATAGAGTCACCAGGAAAATACTTAAAAGCAAAGAGGGAATTCCAGGGGATTTCCTTGAGGCAAGTGGCTGATGCGACAAGGATAAGAGAAGCTGTTCTGAGGGCCATCGAGGAGGACCGATACGAGGACTTGCCCCATATCTATGTAAAAAGTTTTCAATAGCCCAAGGGCCTTGAAATGTGAATCATTGTTCTAGCCGCCCTCACCTTTTTTACCGTTAGGTGTAAGGCGTTAGGCGCAAGGTGAAACTCCCAAACATAAACCATAAAGCGCAACCCACCGTAAATCGTGAGGCGCCTGCCTACGCCAAGGCTTCGAGCAGTCAGGCAAGTCGTGAGGAGTAACTGAGAAAAACAATCGCCGACATACTCAAAACCCCTACGATGAAGAATCGCTACGCTCAAGGAGCACTGCCTACTACGCCAAGGCTTCGTAGTCTAAATCGCTCAAGGATCACTAGCGTTTGAGGAGCGCTTCCGCCTTCGCCAAACGCGCTTCGGCGGACAAGTCACTTGAGGTTGAAGCTTTTGCAATGCATTTCTTTAGACGGCCCATCCCTCCTGCCTGCCTACCGCAGGCGCTAAAACTACAAAGGGTAAATTACCAAAAGTACAACGAAAGATCAAATTTAGTCTTTCACTTGTTTTGAGATCTTATCTCCAGCCTTCTCCGCTCGGCTTCAACTTCTCGGGTCAGGATTTGGGGATCTGGCAAATGGAGTTTATAGCGTGAGGCGAAAATCTTGTTAGTCAGTTTCCCAAGAGCATAATGAGCTACTGCTTCATCTTTTTCAGAGCAGAGGATTAACCCGATCGGCGACTCCTCGCCTTCAAGCATTTCATTCTCCGTCAGGTAATTCAGATAAAGATTCATCTGACCGGCATCCGCATGGGTAAATTTCCCGACCTTTAGATCGATGACCACGAGGCAGCGAAGACCTCGATGGTAAAAGAGAAGATCGATGTAGTAAGATTCACTCCCTATCTGAAGCCTCTTTTGCCGGGCAACGAATGTGAAACCATAACCAAGTTCAAGAAGGAAGTCGGCCATGTGGCGGATAAGAGCGTTTTCAAGGTCGCGTTCCGAAATTGGTTCTGGGAGACCGAGAAATTCAAGAACATATGGGTCTTTGATTGCTTCTTCAGCACTAACCCGATCTCCAGCCTCCTCTGCTTTTTTAAGCAGTTCTCCTTTCTTTTTTGAAAGGGCAACCCGCTCATAGAGCATGGAGTTGATCTGGCGGTCAAGTTGCCGTACCGACCATCCAGCCCTTCGGGATTCTTCTTCATAGAAATCACGTTTCCTCTGTTCTTCGAGAGGCAGGAGCCGCACGTAATGTGTCCAGGATAACACGAACCCTTGATGTAGCGGACGATCCGCAGGGGTGTTCACTGGTATCAAAGATTCTCCAGTCACTGATTGGAGAATTGGATGACGGTCGCGATAAGTGAGGTAGACCTGCCGAAACAGGTTCAGATTTGAGTAGCCAAAACCTCGCCCAAATCGGGCCGACAGGTCCTTTGCCAATCGTTGAAGGAGGCTTACCCCATAGTCGGCACGCCTTGCACCTCGCTGTTCAAAATCGACGATTCGTCTTCCAATCTCCCAATAAGTTGCCGTCAGGATTTGGTTAACTGAACGGGCAGCAGCATGTCGGGCTTGTTCAAGAAGTTCACTTACCCCGGTTAAGAGTCCATCATAGCCCTTTTCATCTACTGACATAATCCTTGAATCTTTTGGAAGCTTTTTCATTCATCCCCCTCACTCAATCTGATAACTCCTTCAGGAGCAAAGGTATCAGGTCTTGAAATGTGAATTAGTATTCTAATCGCCCTCACCTTTTTTACCGTTAGGTGTAAAGCGTTAGGCGCAAGGTGAAACTCCCAAACATAAACCATAAAGCGCAACCCACCGTAAATCGTGAGGCGCCTGCCTACGCCAAGGCTTCGAGCAGGCAGGCAAGGTGTCAGGGGTAACTGCCAAAACCATAGATCGAACGCGTCTTTGAGCTGATTTTAAATCTTCAAGGGAGGCGATTGCAGGCATGTTCTCTTCCAAATTCTATCAACTTGGCCGGAAAATTAAACACCAATTCTTTTCGGAATAATGTCTTTGGGGTTCAACCTCCTTACAAGATTCATTTACATGCAGCGAGGATGGACTTAATCTATCAGAATTAAAAAAATAATTCCATTTTTTCCGATTCTTCTTAATGTTTCCAAGACTGAAAAGGGTAGGGGGTAAGTGAGAATGAAATTAATTGGTATCAGTGTGGGAAATTCTCCTTATGAAGTAGGGGTACTAAAGGAAGCCTACAATTTCTCTTTCCCTAACATGAGGGGTTGGAAATCATCTTCCATTTGATTAATCGGTCTGTATAAGATAAAATTTTAGAAAAAAAGGAGAATATTAGATGAAAAAAGAGACAGTCATCTTGATTGTTGTGATTGCATTTCTTGTTGGATTCATCAGCGGTGCAACGGTGGCCATCCTAAGAGGGACAAAAGGGGCAGAAAAGGTGGCCATGATCCAAAAACCCCAAATGGCTCCAGCAGGGGTTCCAACGCCGGCTCCTCCCGCTCGTGATTCGATTGAAGTTGCTTCTCAGATCCAAACTTTGAAGGAGATCATCAAGAAAGACCCCAAAAACCTCCCAGCCTGGGTGGAATTGGGAAACCTTTATTTCGATATGGACCAACCCAAAGAAGCCATTGAGGCCTACAGCCAATATCTTGCCGTCAAACCTGATAACCCGGATGTCAGGACAGATATGGGGATCATGTATAGAAAATTAGGGCAATTTGATAAAGCCCTCGAAGAGTTCGGAAAGGCAGCTCAAAGTGATCCCAAACATGTCAATAGTCGATATAATATCGGCCTTGTCCTCCTTCATGACAAACAGGATATTAAGGGCGCTATCAAGGCATGGGAAGAATATTTAAAAGTAGATCCTAATAGTGGAAAAGCCCGGCGAATAAGAGCCCAGATCGAGAAGATGAAAACGATGCCTGCACCCACTAAATAGTCACGGCATGGAGCATAGCGCATAGAGCATGGCGTAATGCTCTTTACGGCTTTCAACTTTTAGCTTTAATCTTTCAGCTCATGGAGTCCCTGAGTCGACGAATTGCCTAAGACATCATGAAAGAAAAAGAAGACGAACTTGAAGAGGCGAAGGATTTATTTAAGGAAGGTCTAAAAAAGATCTTTCAGGCTACTAAAAAGGTCTCTGAGAAGATTGTGGAAGGCTTTCGAGAAGGCTATGCCAAAGATGTCACCAAAAAAGAAAAATAGTTACAAGTTGCGAGTTAAAATACTATAGTTTCGGATGGTGTTTGGCACTGAATTGCGAGGTTGGCACTGAGAGGAAAGGTGGAAGGTAAAAAAAACCATTATGGCGTGACATTTTGTCACGTCATTTCACGATAGTTGAAAGGAAATCACTACCCGGCACATCGTTCCGGACCATCCGGTCCGTTCCTATTCCCAAAGAAGGCGTTAGCAGGCAACTTTGAGAAATCGGCCAGGATGTGCCTTATATAGTCCGCTCATCTCTCTTCCGAGTAGCCGGATCTGCGTGATTGCCTGGTCTTCGAGAATGGTCCAGGTACGGCCTCTCGGGTCCGAATTTTCCGGTTAATCGCCACTCTACACCCGGCCCTCCCCCCTTGCGGGACGGCAGGATGTATCCGGCTCGCCGCAGCGCCTTGATATACCAGCGAGCCGTCCCTCTTTCTGCCCCTGCCAGAACAATAAGATCCCACAGATTAAATGAGCCGCTGTTCTTAAATTTGTTCCATATGATAAACCACATTCTATCCTGCAATGTATTTCCATATCGCCGCGGGGCTAATCTGGCAGCCAGCCTTTCTCGGTCGATGACACGATAGATCATTGCATACACCGGACCCTTTCCAAAAATATGCTCCTTTCGGGGCTTGGCGATCTGCTTGATGATTTTCTCCTGGGTAAACAACGCCATCACATCCCTGCAATATCGTCGCGGGATCTTCGTGGCCTTTATTATTTGATCGATTGAAAAGAATCCGTGGCGCTCCAATATGGCCGTGCCGATGGTTTGGAGTTGGCTCATCTGATATCCTTTGCCGATATTAATGTGAGGCGATTTCTGCTCGCTATATATTCCGCCCGATGAAGCAAAGCCATGATCCTTCGAATCTTCCCTTCGCTCTGGGCAAGAACCTTGTCGATGGCGTCTTCGTCAAACGACACATCAGAGAGTTCCTTAATCATCAGTTCCACGTCTTCTCGATCAAGCGGCTCAAACTTTACGACTTCAACAAATCGGTCATAGAGGTGCGGATAACGCATCAGGCGCTTATCGGCATGCTGCATGCCAATAAAGAGTATCGGCGTACCTGTGATATCATGAATATCCCGAAGGGTCTCAGTCACTTTGGAGTCAGACGTGAAGTAATCGACCTCATCGAGAATCAGAGTCCTTTTATTGTCTTTAAGGGTATCGGTCACTTGATTGAACAATTCCTCCGTCCTCCATTGGGGAAACCTGCCGAGGCAGTGAACCAGCTCTCTCAAGAACCACCGTGCCGACATGAGCTTTTTCATTCGCATATAAAGAGAGCCATTCTTGGCAGCATACTGAAGGGCAGTCTCCGTTTTTCCAAGCCCGGGGGCGCCAAAGATCAGAGCCATCCGTTCCACGCCTTTGAGCTTGGCGTGATGGATACGGTCGACCGCACACTGGAACCGCTTCACATTTTTGGTCAGCACAAATACGTCTTTCATCGTTTATCCTCCATAAAGAATCGGACCCGGTTTGACTTCGTAAATTGCCCTATACTCGGAAGTAGTTCTATACCAGTTGATAAATTCAAGGTTCTCCTGCGTGAGAGTCGCAAGATCCTGGGCCATGATATAATCGTATTTTTCAAACCATTCCCCATTAAAATCACTCCAATCTTTCGGAGGCTTGTATTTCGGATATTCTCTGACTCCTTTGGCGGGCATTTCCGCGCCTATGGATTCTGGCCCCTCCTCAATGTGGGCTTCACCATCTTGATCCGAAGAAATTGGGCTCTCGTTTTCTTTTTCAATGAGGATATCGCTTTCAAGTTCATCAACAAAGGGCGATATGAACTTGGTCGGTTTTTCGCTCTCAATTTTTTCAAGGTCCAGAGCTATGCTTGGGACTTTATGAACGATCTCCTTTAAAGGAAGTCTTTCCAGTACTTTCGGACCGCCTTCCTTACAAACTTTTATCACATCCTTTTTAATCCTACGAATCCGTGCGCGCTGACGGTTCAGTTCTTCCATATCTTTGGGATCTTCGCTTATAGAAGCCATTGGATGTACCTTCTGTACTGGCCTTGCTACACAGAGGAACTCGTTGTTGTGATAGACATAAATCTGTGAGAGATCAGAATGAGAATATCTGATAACTACTGTATCATTAAGGCCGCAGAGGGCCTCATCATACCAATGCCGACCGAGCCATGTGATTCCGTTTCGATGGACTTTTCTGATCTCACGGCTCATCATTAGATCGTCAAGCTCGGATAGTTTCACACCAGGCCCTTTGCCTTGATTAAAAATATCTTTCGGCCTGAGTCCGTCGCGCGCTCGTGTCGGCGTGTTCCCATAGCGATCTCGCCAGCCCAGTATAAGGTTATTAGTTTCTTCAATGGTGGGAACATGGGGGTTGTGCATGGACCGAGCAAATTTTTCATTGGGCTTCATCCAGGCCGGTTTATCCGCGATGGAAGCGCCAACGTAAGACGGGACCAGCCGCTCAAACTGCTCGTTAAATATTCTGAAGATCCTCTCAATGGGCTTCGATCTCGCACTGTAAGGCAAAGCAAAGTGAGGCTCAATTTTGAGACGTTTGAACATGCCGATAGTTTGGGTATCTGTGAGGTTGATATCGGACTTGAAGACCTTTGCTTTAAATGCTTTACCGTTGTCGAGATAGACGCATTTCGGTATTTTGCCGAGACAAATGATGGCGTTTCTGAGGGCAGAAGTAATACACTGGATCGATTCCGAAAACATTGTCTCCCACCCGAGAACATAAGATGATCTCCAATCCCAAAAAAATACGACCACCGGCCTGCAAGATTTGCCAGTATAAGGATTGACGACTTCGAAATTTAAAGTGTGGCCATCCCCGACTATAACGTCGCCGACTTCGAGAGCACTCCAGTCTCTTTCGAGATACGGGAAAACCTTATCGTCTGCGGCCTTCGCCCCCTCACGATAATAAATCCAGAGATCGGCGCGCTCCTTTATAACCCTGTTGACAAAGCGCCTGAGAATATCCGGACTGGATGGAGATTCAACGCCATTCTCTCTGAGTTCTTCTTTGGCCTGGTAAATACCCTCAGCGATATCAAGTCGGTTCGGCTGGAGAAGATATTTGAGAACTGTTCTTATTTCATCATCCGTAATTTTTGAAGTGCTCTTTCGACCGGTCCGTGGGACAAGACCTTTGATACCGTCTTCGTTGAATGCCCATTTCCAACGAAAATATGTTCTTCGAGAGACATGCCCAATCTTCTTGAAAGTATTCTCTAAAAGGCGCCCGGAATTAAAATCTTTTAAAATTTCATCGAGTGGTCTTTTTTTCTTAAACTCCCCCTCAATAGCATAAAGTAAATTTAAACAATAGTGGGCGGTCTCGTCGCGGGACAAGAGAAGACCCCTTGAGTCTTCAATTGTAAGGGCAGGAAGCGAGGAAGAAGACGGCGGGACCAGGGCCACGGGGGGATTTTCTATGACCGGATCCCCATCTTCAAGCTTAGTCACGACATGATACCCGGGCTCGCCTCTGTGGACTTTTAAATGGTCCTTTTCAATAGCTACTTCATCGGTTCCCATACTTAACTCGGTTTTCATTTTCTTTAACTGAACCTGTTGTCCGCATTTTGTACAGTTGATCGACGACAAATTCTAAAGCATCTTCAATGTCATCCATAATAAAATGAAATCCTGGACTTGCTCTTTCGGTGAAAAGCTCATCGTCTGGGACATTATGGCAAAAAAATTCTCTAATAAAAACGACCTTTGACAAAGTATGTTGGACCATATCTGCGAGGTCGCATAAGTCCATCCGTGATTTTTTATCTTTCTCCTTTTCCATGATCTCCTCCTTTCAATTAAAATTCTTTAAGCAATTAACTACAAAATATTCTTCAACTTTTCCAAAAACTTATCAAAAAATTTTAATCGGGATTGCTTGCAAGGCCCCTTCATTGCTTCATCCCCCTCCTTTCCCTTAAATTCAAGAAACTTCTTCATCAGGTCATCGAGGTCGAGTTCAAAACAGGAATCACAAAACTCGGTAAAATCCAATTCGGTACGTTCCCCGCACACGAGGCATTTACCCATCCTTCCCTCCTCCGTAACCGAACCTCTCCAACAATGCCATCAAATCCTTGGTAAAGGGCTCGAGCTTGCGGCGATTGTGCCAGGCAAATCGGCACTTTTTAGAGCAAAATTTTTGGACGACCTCTCCTTTATATTCCTTGGGGGTTAAAACCTCTTTCCCACAGAATCGGCACTTTATCTTTAACCTGTCCATATCTCTCGTCTAAGGTCAAAAAAATAGCGTGTTAACCCCACAGAATGACACAAATACAGGGCTTTCTGTGCCTAATCCCGCCAAACTTACCCAAACCCTTGCCTCCTCCCTTATAGCGCCAATTACGAGTCGTTTTCCCTCTCCCTACCCTTATCCAAGAATCTCTCTCGAATCAATGTCCTCAAGCACTCCTGGACCGTCGAAAAACCACGTTTCCGCCTTACCTCTTAACCCATTTGAGATCAGATTTAGAGAGGTACACTGTTACGTACTTATGGGGTTTTCTATTAGGCATTGTCTCATTTAAATCTTTCGTCGATAGCCCTCTCTAAAAATAAAATCAGGTCACCCGTTATGAAATTTTTAATGGCATTCTTCTTGAGAGCCTTGATTAATTGGGCCTCGGCGGATTCATTACCATGAACAGCAAGTATCTCCTTTTGCGGCGGCTCGATAATTTTAGGTCTCCCTGGTCTACGCTTTTGATCTGAAGCTTTTTCTTTATTCACTCTTTCAATTCTCGAAGTCCCGCTTTTCCTTCTGCATTCAAAACATACTGGATTCCGCCCGTCCTTACTCGAATTGAGAATCCCAAACTCAACCACGGGTTTTTCAATCTTACAAGTTCTACAAATTTTCATTTGCAGTATTTCTGTCACATCTTTCCCTTTCGGATTATTTAAAAAAGGCTCCCGCCCACAGCTTAGGCAATAAAATCTCTCCGGGTATGGACCAAATGCCATCTGCTTGACAATCGAACCACCACACCTCTCACAACTCACAAAAAATCTTCCACTCCGTTATCACCGTGCCCTCTTCGATTTTCTTCTCCAAAACGTCCGCCATTGATTATACTTTCCTCAATTCCTTCTCGATTTGGTCTTCAAGCGCCGCGATCTCGCCGTCAAGCCGGGCGATTTCCTTATCTCTTTCAGCGCAGGATATCCCAATATCGGGAAGCATTTTGACCGCTTTCTTGAGGTCTTCTTCGCTGATGACGGAGTATGCCAATTTCCACAGTTGTTCGATAGCAAACTGATGAACCCTGAAATCCTCGGGGCGCAAGGGGGCGGCCCGTTGGATCTGCACATCCTTCAGGTGAGAAAGTATCCCCTCGAAAAAATATTTTTCTCTATTCTCCCTGAGGCCAGCCAAACACATTTCCAAGACTTCGGCCTTTGTGATAGGAGAACGAAGGAGTTCGTGTTTTTTGTCGATTTTGCTTTGGAGTTCATCTTTTAAGCTTCGGGCTCTCTCCCGGATCATATCCACTCTTTGTGTTACGATGTCATCCGCCATTCCCGAAATCTTAGCTGTCTTTTTCTGATCTTCTTCCCGTATTTTTTGGATCTCTTCCTGTTTCAACATTTTAACCTCCTTATTAACTCTTAAATTATTTCTTCATGAGATAAATCAGAATCAGGTCGCGATTCTGTTTCGAGACCTCGGTCAATGCTTCTGAATAGGATAAGCTTTTGTCTGCTTTCATTTTCTCATTGATTAGAGAGACGATCTTTTCTCCGGCAGCCAGGGCCTTTTCTTCCTCCGGGCTTACTTTGGGGCGCAGACTTTCAGCGTACTCGCGGGCAAGTTCGGGGTCCTCCTCCTGCACATAAGTAAACGCTTGGCTATAGGTAATATTTTCTGTAAATCTTTGACCATACTTATCGACATGCGAGCGCGGGTTTTGTAAGACTTCTTTGATTCGCTTTTGCAATTCAGCACCAGGATCTTTTCCGGTCGAACTCATTTCAAACACCTCCTTATAATCAAAATCTGAAAAAATTGTAACTTCCCCCCTATCCTCGAAACGCGCAGGCGCCAACCCCTTCACGGCGGGGGGCGTCGCGCCCAGGAATCCAACATGTCTCAAACTAAAATCCAGGTAAAGGGCAATGCTTACCTTTTTATAGAGACCGCGCTTAACCCAATCGACGAACTCGGGGGCGACATCTTTTAGCTTGGCCAGAAGTTTCCCTCCCTCGACTTTCAAGAATTCGACCCAACCATACGCCGGGGAATCTTGCTCGGGATGGCCGATAACGATGGGGGCCTCGTGATTTGATGGATCGTATAACGACACGATTTTATCGAGATCCTTTTCGGTCCAGTCGGAGGTATTGCCCGCCGAATCGGTGTGAGTGCCGCTGCGGAATATCTCAAACCAGTTTTCCATTTTCTATTCTCCTTTTTTAGAGGTGGGCGGGGAGAAAGGAGGTAAGCCAAACTCCCCGCCCGAGCAATGGACCTATCACCCCGACCTTCGGCAAGCCTACTCTTTCGGGGTTTGAGAAACACTCTGACCAAGATGAAAGGAGGATCCGATATTCGACCGCCGCGTCGGATCAGCGCGGCGGCCACTATCTTTTGATCGCCGGTTTTTTCTTCTCTGATCTTACCATTTTCACTAAAGCCTCGACCCTGGCGGCGAAAGCATCGACTATTTCTTTGTCCCCACAGGTTAAAATTTCCATCGCCCTCGAGAATAGATCGGCCTTTTCCTCAGCGGTCAATTTCTCTTTTCCCTTCCTCTTCACCTCGGCCTCCTTTCCGCCGGTCTCAAAGCAGTTTTTTACAACGGTCACAGAAATAGAAACCTTCTTCGTCCATCCCCTGGTCAGTTAGAAAGTTATCGCCTTTAAGATCCTCTCTCTCTTGGTCGTCCAGACATTCTTCACAAACAAATTCTTCCCCAAGGCGATAGCCCCTAATCTCTTCAGACTTAAAATGTCCGATTTTCCTTACCTCCCCTTCTTTCAATTTTTTAAAATTCTCCCGATCTGACATTCCCTCAACCCCGTCACCCGCGATAAGATCGCCCAGCTAACCCCCTCGAACCGCAAATACCTAATGGCCGCGTTCCGCTGGCTGCGAATGGGATTTTCCTTGAGCAAGATCTCCCGCTGGCGGCGCGTGAGACCGTGGAGCAAAATCTTTTCGCTCCGCTCGTACTTCTCCGCCAACTCGCCACTAATCTTTTTTTTGATTGACATTAAAACCTTCCATGTTATTCTTACGTCGGCCCCGGTCGTACCATCGGTTTCTACGGTTCG
>Ga0210056_1004545_pt1 | contig 10824 bp, 8 predicted proteins | sample CryGeyCG2014_080_2_FD_183965 | JGI IMG/M metagenome (GOLD analysis project Ga0210056, IMG submission 183965) | Groundwater microbial communities from aquifer - Crystal Geyser CG07_land_8/20/14_0.80 (SPAdes) (version 2) | ecosystem: Environmental > Aquatic > Deep subsurface > Groundwater | place...
TGCGACAGGCGATGAAGCAAAACCATTGATTGAAAATAACCATCTGGAAGGGAATGGCGGCGCTATCGGATGCTGGAAGGAATCGAGCCCCAGAATCGTGAAGAACGTTATAGTCAAAAATATGGGTGCCGTTGTAATAAGTGGAAGTTCATCTCCTGAAATTCTCAAGAATAAATTTATAGACAATGGTGGAGGGATTGCCTGTACAGAAAGAAGCAGGGTAGTCCTTTCTGAGAATGAAATAAAGAGGAACGTACGCGGGGTGATTCTCTCGGGTAGTGCACGTGCCACACTTAAGCAAAATCTGCTAGAGTCCAATGAAGTCGGAGTTTTTGTCTCTAATAATGCTAGAGTACAGATGGAATCAAATAAATTCCTTGAGTGCGAGGTTGGAGTCCAATTGGAAGACAATGCAAGAATGGAAGAGACAGGGACGATTTATCGTGGGAACCAGAGGAACATCATAGATAAACGCAAAAGTTAGCGGAGAATAGATGAAAATTAAGCGGGTAATACTGTTTGGGGACCGGTCAAAACGGAACGTGCAAGTTGTGTGGCAGCGAGTCAGTTCAGTTTTAAAGAGGAATGGTTTTGAAATAGTCAGTGCCGATAAAGGTGTCAGAGGCGACATCGCGCTTGTGATAGGTGGAGACGGGATGGTGCTGAAGTCAGCACGATTATTATACGGAAAAGGTATCCCGGTACTGGGTATAAATACCGGACAGATGGGCTTCCTCTCGGAAGTCAGTGCTCATGAGACGAAAAACTTAAAGGAATATCTTAAGAAAGGTCGGATTTTGCTTGAAAAAAGGGACGCTTTGCAATGTCGGATTAAGCGAGATAAAAAGCAGATTTTTACTGGCTATGCTATGAACGACGTTGTTATCAAAGCAGAATCTGCTGCGCGTGTTATAGATTTATTACTTAAAATTGATTCTAACCCTGTAGCAAATTACGTGGTAGATGGTCTTATCGTAAGTACCACGACAGGTTCAACCGCATATTCTCTTGCAGCTGGCGGGCCGATAGTAGAACCCCCCTGTCAGGTTTTCCTGGTGACGCCAGTTTCTCCTCATTCACTCAATCTGCGGCCGCTTGTCCTTTCCAATAAGAGGGAACTAACGGTGGTTGTAAGGAAGAATCACTCACGTATTGTCCTGGCGCTGGACGGACAGAAACATTTTCCGGTCAAAATTGGCGATGTGATAATAATTACCCGTGCAGGCCGGCCAGTCATTATTGCACACACGGGAAGATATAGTTTTTACAGCCGTCTGAAAGAGAAATTCGGCTGGTCACAAAGGGGCTAACCAAAGAATGCTTAGTAGAATTTCAATAAGAAACTTTGCGATAATTGACGAAGTTGACATAGGTTTTAGTCCTGGCTTAAACGTTATTACTGGCGAGACAGGCGCCGGTAAATCCATTATTTTTGGAGCAATGGAACTCTTACTCGGAGAACGCGCACGGACTACGGTAGTGGGCAGCCGCGCCAGCAGCGCACGCGTTGACGGTGATTTTTATGTCCGTCAAGATGACGGCAAGAACTTGCATAAAGTCACCAGAGAAATCGCAAATACCGGCAAGAGTCGCAGCTGGCTCGATGGTAAACCAGTAAGTGCCGGGGAGCTCGGAAAATTTATGAGCCGGCTGGTTGATATGCACGGACAATACGAACATCAGGCACTCTTATCACGGGACGAACAACTTGCCGTTATCGACCGCTTTGGACGTCTTGAAAAAGAGGTTACAAACGTTAACGATACGTATTGCAGATGGTCAGAGATTCAAACGCGTCATCAAATGCTAAAGATGAACGCCGAAGACCGTCAACGGATGGTTGACATGTATTCTTTTGGGTTTGATGAAATCAACCGTGCACAACTTAAACCCGGTGAAGACGATGAACTGGAAAAAACCGTCCGTCTTTTAGGTTCCAGCGAGAAGCTCAATCTCGCGTTGACGTCTGCATATGCCAATCTGTATGATGACGAGGGATCTGCGGTAGAGCGTCTTGGAAAAGCAATTACCAGCTTGAAGCAGCTCGAAGAATTTGATGAGCAGTTCGGGAATATAAGTGGACGTCTTGACGAAACAAGAGTAACAATTGATGACATAGCGCGTGCGGTGCTTGAATTGCGGGAAAAGGTTGAGTTTGACCCGGGACGGCTTGAGCAGGTATTGTCAAGGAAAGATACGATTGACCGGCTGAAAGCAAAGTACGGGAGTTCGATAAAAGATATACTCTCCCGCAAAGAACGACTGTCACGCGATATAGAACAATTGAAACATAGCGAGGAATCGCTTGGTGAACTTGAGCAGGAAATAGCAAAGGCAAAAGATAAACTGGAAGAACATTGCGATAAACTTTCTCGTGCAAGGGAGAAATGTGCAGGTGAACTTTCACCGAGAATAGAGAGGCAGCTTGAAGAGCTCGGTATGAAAAAGGTGCAATTTGAAATTGAAATCAAGCCCAAAATGGTGAGCCGGGATGGATGGGACAATATTTGTTTTATGATAGCACCGAATCCAGGCGAGCCGCTGAAACCGTTAAAGGAAATTGCTTCCGGTGGCGAATTGTCGCGCATTATGCTCGCCATAAAGACGGTACTTGCTGAAGCAGACAGGATACCGACAGTAATGTTTGATGAGATAGATGCAGGTGTCGGTGGATATGTAGGTGGAGTTATAGGCAGACAGCTTGCCGATTTATCAAGGCATCACCAGGTAATCTGTATAACACATCTTCCTCAAATTGCATCGTTTGCACAGGCGCATTTTCTGGTAGAGAAAAATATAGAGAAGGATACCACAAGTGTTACGATTCGCAATCTCGGTTTTGAGGAGAGAGTCCATGAATTGGCGCGTTTGCTCGGAGGCAGAAAAATTGGAGAAACAGCTGTCCGGCATGCCGAGCAGCTACTCGAAGAAGCAGGCGTAAAAGGAGCCAAAGTTGGTTGAAAAAATAGAAACCACAAGCCCTAAGATTATAATCAAAATCGATACAGAACGTTGCAAAGGATGCGGATTGTGCGTTCATTTTTGCCCAAAGAGTGTGCTTGTATTATCCGGAGAGTTTAACAGTTCAGGGAACCATCCTGTCGAAGTGGTTGCGCCGGAAAGCTGCACCGGCTGTGGTTATTGCTACGTCATATGTCCGGATGCAGCACTCACGATATTACGCAATGAATAATAACGCAGGAAGTAAAGAGGTATTGATGAGAGGAAATATCGCGCTCGTGGAAGGTGCGATAAAAGCCGGTTGCACTGCATATTTTGGTTATCCTATAACTCCGCAGAACGAAGTAACAGACCATATGTCAAAGAGAATGCCGGAAGAAGGGCGCATTTTCATCCAGTCGGAAAGTGAACTTGCGGCAATAAATATGGTTTTTGGCGCTGCGCTTACCGGTGCACGTGCGATGACCTCTTCGTCTTCGCCAGGCATATCCTTAAAACAAGAAGGAATTTCTTATATGGCTGGTGCTGAGCTTCCGGGGCTTATCGTTAACATTCAACGTGGCGGGCCGGGGCTTGGGAATATCTCAGGTGCACAGGGCGATTACTTTCAGGCAACGCGTGGCGGCGGACACGGTGATTACCGGACGCTGGTGCTTGCTCCGGATTCGGTTCAAGAGATGTATGAATTTCCCGGGCTTGCATTTAACATTGCGGAAAAGTACCGGATACCGGCGCTAATGCTGAGCGACGGCGTTCTTGGTCAGATGATGGAGCCGATGGTTATGAAAGACATAGAGATTATCCGTGCTACTGATATGAAAGATTGGGTCCTTGATGGCGCTAAAGAGCGTCCTGCACGCCGTGTTGTCTCGCTCCTGATGAAACCGGGCGCTTTAGAGGAACATAATTATCATTTACAACAGAAGTATCAGCAAATTACAGAAAAAGAAGTGCGTTTTGAGGAAACGAATACCGAAGGCGCAAACGTAATACTTGTCGGGTATGGAACGTCCGCACGCATTTGCCATAAAGCGACGGTTGAAGCAAGGAATGCCGGAATGAAAGTCGGCTTGTTCAGACCTATTACGCTATTTCCGTTTCCGTATAAGCGGTTGAATGAACTCGCATCAACCGTGAAAGGTTTTGTGGTTGTAGAAATGTCGCTTGGCCAGATGGTAGAAGACGTACGGCTTGCCGTAGAAGGGAAGGTGCCGGTGCATTTCTACGGCAGGCCGGCCGGCGGGTTGCCGGAAATCGGAAAAATTATACAAGAAATACGAGGTATGTTACAGTGAAAAAGTTGTTTGGAAAACCAAAATCACTTACTGACGTGCGAACTACATATTGTCCTGGTTGCGGTCATGGAATTGCGCACCGTCTTGTCGCTGAAGTTATAGATGAACTTGGCATCCGCGAAAAGACAATTGGCGTTGCGCCGGTTGGCTGTGCTGTTTTTGCTTATGATTATTGGGATTTCGACGTAACCGAAGCAGCGCACGGCCGTCCGCCGGCTGTTGCGACAGGGATAAAACGCATGTTGCCAGACCGCATTGTTTTCACATATCAGGGCGATGGTGACCTTGCTGCTATCGGGACTGCTGAGATAATACATGCTGCTAACCGCGGGGAAAACTTCACGGTTATCTTCATAAATAACGGATGTTATGGTATGACAGGTTCGCAGATGGCGCCAACGACGATTGCAGGACAAATAACGGCTACGACACCGACGGGAAGAGACGTGCATTACGCAGGATACCCTATCCGGATTTCAGAGGCACTGGCGCAGCTTTCCGGTTCCAGGTATATTGAGCGCGTGTCGGTCCACAGCCCGCGGAACGTGATCCAAGCAAAACGCGCTCTCAAAAAAGCATTTCAATATCAACTTGACGGTAAGGGCTTTACCCTGATAGAGGTTCTGTCAATGTGCCCGACCGGCTGGGGTGTAGGGTCGATTGAGGCAACTTCGTGGATAGAAGAAAAAGTGCTTCCAACGTATCCGCTCGGAGTTATAAAGGATGAATAGGCAGGAAGAGGTTATAATTGCTGGTTTTGGAGGACAGGGAATACTTTTTATGGGAACACTTTTGGCGCAGGCCGGGATGGAGTCCGGTTTGGAGGTTACTTTTTTCCCCTCATACGGTGCTGAAATGAGAGGAGGCACTGCGAATTGCACAGTCATAATCTCAAATGAGCGGATTGGCTCTCCGGTTTCTGAGGAGCCGGATACGGTTATTGCGATGAATCGGCCATCGCTTAATAAATTTGTCGGACGGATGAAGAAAGACGGGCTTCTCGTAATAAACAGTTCTCTTATCAATAACCTCACAGGAATACCGGATTCAATTGATATCGTCAACATACCGGCAACCGGAATTGCGCAAAAATTGGGTAATGAGCGGTGTGCAAATATGGTAGCACTTGGTGCTTATCTTAGAAGAAAACAAATAATCTCTCTTGACGCGGCTGTCAAAGCGCTCCCTGCCGTGCTTGGCCAAAAGAAACTCAAGCTCCTGGATGTGAACACAAGCGCCCTCAAGCACGGGTATGATTCAATGGAGGAAAAAGGATGATAAGGAAGGCACGAATTGAGGACATAAAACAGGTGTATTCCCTGATTAAACGTTTTGCTGAAAATGGAGAAATGCTTGCCCATTCTATAAATCAGCTTTATGAAGGAATCCGTGATTTTTTTGTGTTTATAGCGGACGGTCAGGTTATCGCTTGTGCAGCATTGCATATTGACTGGGAGGACCTTGCAGAGATTAAGTCAGTTGCAGTTGATGAACGGTACCAGTCAAAAGGGATTGGAGCGAAACTGATTGATGCTTGTACTAAAGACGCAAAGCAGTTCGGTGTAACGCGTATATTCGTTCTCACGAATAAACCCGATTACTTTAAGAAATTCGAGTTTCACGAAGTTGCAAAAGAAACCCTGCCTCATAAAATATGGCAAGAATGCATTAATTGTCCGAAGTTCCCGGATTGTGACGAAGTACCTCTCTTAAGAACTATCAGATGATTTCACGCCACTATTCTAAAATAGCTCCATTGTTACTCCTGTTAGCTTCCTTCGTATTCTTTAGGAGCACCTCTTTCTTAGAGGCAGATACATCCTTTAACGAAATAATGAACAAGGCACGTCAGTGCGTCTTGGAGTCCACAACGGCTTGGCGAGAGGCAGAGCAATTCTATATCATGGCGAAGGAATTACCAGATGCGGATAGAACGATAGTTGCAAAAGAACTGGCGCAACTATATCTCTCTTGCGGCAAGTATGATAGAGCGCTTACCGAACTTGAGGTGGAATATGCCGGGCCGCGCAAGACACCGGATATTGGACGGTTGATGTTGATAGCGCTTACGAAATCCGGACAGTACGCAGAAGCACTGACAATAGGCGAGGGACTTACTCCAGTATGTGACGATAGTGAATATCTTTTCTACTATGGGTGCGCCGCAGAGAATTTGAACCTGTATCCACGTGCGCTTTCAATATACAAACAAATCAAAAATGAAAAATGGTTGGAACTTGCACAAGAACGAATAAGTGCAATTGAAAGAGAATCTACAAAACCACTCACAATCAAAGACGCGTGCTCTCCAGATGCAATTCTTGCTATACGTAATTCACCGGATGAAGATGAACACCCCGAGGCGGGTGCAGTTGTTTTCATAGATAGTACGACTGTTTGTATAAATGAAGATTATACTGCCGATTATACTGAGTACCGGTTAATAAAAATTTTAAACGACCGCGGTAAGAATAAATTTGCTGAGCTCGCATTTGACTATGATTCCACGGATGAAGCAGTTACAATTCATTTCGCACGCACAATAACCGCTAGTGAAAAAGTTATCCCGGTTGGTGAGAAGCACATACGCGATGTCTCTAAATATCTCAATTTTCCACTATATTCTAATGCAAGAGTGAGAATCGTTTCTCTTCCGGAAGTTTCGCCAGGTTGCTTTGTGGAATATAAAGTAACGTGGCACGTTATGAGGTTGATAGATAAAAAACAGTTTAGTGCGCACTTCGGCATTCAGGGAAACGAACCAATAGAACTTGCATATCTATGTATTGATTTTCCAGAGGGTTATCCGATTCGCTGGAAAATATCAATTCCCGAAAACTCTACGTACAAACCAGAGCTCGAGCCAGAGTCGTCAGGTAGTACCTGCTGGGGATGGGCGCTAAAGGACATACCAGAGGTTATTGAGGAGCCGCAAATGCCGCCTCTCGTGGAAGTTGTCCCTCGCATAGACGTTTCTACGTTTCGTTCGTGGGATGAAATATGGAAATGGTGGTGGCCTCTCGTGAGCGATAAGTTTGTACCGGATGAATCTATCAAACGTACGGCACAAAAACTTATAAAAGGGCTAAGAAGCAAAGAGAAAAAAGTTGCTAGAATCTATCACTGGGTTGCAAGTCAGATTCGCTACGTTGCAGTTGAATACGGTGAGGCAGGTTTTGAACCACACGAAGCAGGTGAAATTATGAAAAATCGCTACGGCGATTGCAAAAACCAGTCAGTGTTATTGATTAGTATGCTTAATGCAACTGGAATAGATGCTTACCCTGTGCTTATCGGTACCGAAGGTATGTGGGCTCTTAACAGGGGTTTTCCTATGCTTGCTTTCAACCATGCAATCGCCTGTGTCCCACTAAGCGATACGTTAGTATTCCTGGACCCAACAGCAGAAACCTGCTCGTATGGGGATTTGACGGAAGGTGACCAGGAGAGAGACGTATTAGTATTTACCCCTCGCGGTTGTTCCATTGAAAAGACCCCTATGCTATCAGCAGATAGTAATCGTGTAATGGAAGAGATGAAAATAAAAATCGCACCAGATGAATCGGTTACTGGTGAAAGAAATGTTTCTACTTACGGGAATTTTAACCTTGGTCAGCGGTGGTGGCTTAAATATTCACGTCCGATTCAAGTCAGAGAACAGCTAGAGAAAAAAATTTCCTCAATCTGTCCTGGCGCGACACTTGACGATTATAAAGTGAGCGACTTCTCTGACTTGAACAAGCATGTAGTATTACAAATGGTTTTCTCTGGTCCCGAATTCCTGCTTAAAGGTGGACATATCCGTCTTGTAAAGCGGATTGGAGGCGTATCGTGTGAACTGGTAGCAAAGCAAGAGAGAAAATATCCAATCTGGTTTGGGGTCCCAAATATACAGGAGAAGCACATTGAACTTGAGTTACCGGATGGTGTTATTCCTGAATACCTACCGGACCAGATTTCAGAAAAAACCCGGTTCCTGCAATACGAAGCGAAATATTCTTTTGAAAACGGAAGATTAATCTATAATGAGAAACAAATCAGGCGAGTAAGAATTATACCCGTTTCGGAATACCGGTCATACAGAGAGTCCCTGCAAATGCTTGACCGTAGGACCAGCGAGCAGGCCGTATTACGCTGGCCCCTGTCATTCTGAGCAACGAAACATGATGAAAACCAAGGAGTTTTCTGCCGAATGAATCCTGTTGGAAAATAATCTCAACGACATTTTTGTGAGGTAAAATGAAAAGTTGCAGTTGTCTTTGGCGTGTGCTACAATATGACCCATGAGAAGGAGAGCATATAATAAGTGGTATGCGCAGTTAGGTGGTACGGTAATATGGAGTATAACTGTTGTTCTGTGCGTATCGTTTATAGCTTGTACTGTCCCGGCTTGGGCAACCGAAGATGAGTATGCTGGCTGGGATAGGGTAAGGATACTGACAGAAGATACTGCCTGGGTGGGCTTCCCAGTCGCAGCGATTTCAGGTGACACCATACATCTTTTCTGGCAGGACGCAAGGTCCAGTACTCCTGAGACCTCGCGCTGGCAGTTGTATTACAAGCGCTCTGATGATAATGGTGTAACATGGACGGAAGATATTTTACTGTCGCCAGACAGTTGGTGTTTTGCGGCTACGACGGTGTTTTGCGGCTGCTACTATCCAAGCGGCCTAGTTCACGTTGTGTGGATAGATTATCGTAGTGGTGCTGACAGGGTATTCTATAAGCGCTCAGAGGATGGTGGGAAAACATGGGGTCCAGATACTGATTTGTGTGATGCGGCTGATCTCTTCCCAAGTCTTGCACTTACCGCCGGTTCAGGCAGTTCTGTCCATCTAATATACGAAGGAGATGTGGCTGACAGCAGCGCTTACTTCTACAGGGCTTCTCGTGACGGAGGGGCAACGTGGACAACCCATGTGCAGGTGGGTAGTACATCCACTGCAACTGCTTTTCCCTCGGTATGTACTTTAGATGATATTGTTTACGCAGTCTGGCAGGGTAACCCGAGAGGACCATGCGAAATATGCTGGAATAATTCTTCCGATTACGGCTACAACTGGGCGGTATCCGGGACATTGAGCACCTCAACTACAGACTACGCTCTTGAGACCCCGGCACTGGCATCTTACGGAAACGGGGCGGCTGTTGTTTATACTGGTAGATGGTTGGAAGAAACTTATGTCCCAGATGCGTTGTATTTTAGATATTCAACCAACGAGGGGAGCTCGTGGGTTGATGCGGTGGACATAAAGACACTTAGCGACGCCATGCCTCACTATGATCTTTTCTTTAATACACAGGATATGCTCTGGTTTGTTCAGGACGCATATGATTTATCATATAACCATATGACTATTCTTGTGCGGACGCTTGACCATCTTGGTGGAGAATGGAGTGAGCCACTTGATCTTCTGGGTGATTATGGCATATCAGGAGGAGATGCACACATGGACCCTGTAGGCATATGTAACGATGACACAGTTCACATATTCTGGTGCTGTGTGACTAATGTCGGTCCAGAGTGGAAGGAACGCCCTATGATAGCATACAGGAGGTATGTGCCGAGATGGAAGGAACAGGAAGAGCAGGACAAATATTTATTTGCCTACCCGAATCCTTTCCGTCCTGATGAAGATGGAGTGATAAGAATAACATACAGGATGCCTTACCCTGACCAGACCCTTGGCTTTGTTGGACAACTGTCGTACTACAATGTAGATGAGTATAGCATAAGAGTGTACAATGTTGCTGGTGATGTAGTGAGAACAATAGTTGAAGGGGGCACGCTGAAGGCACCTGGCACATATGAAGCAGAATGGGATGGAAGGAATGACAGCGGAAAGCTGGTCGCAAGCGGGGTATACATAGTGCATTTCCTTGTCTCCTCAAGCAAAGTGCGTCCAAACGCGACCTGCAAGGTGGTTGTACTTCGCTAATAGGTACACAAACCTGGGACTTGCAGGTGCATACTCATCTGTATGTGAAGATGCATCCAGTATTTACTGGAATCCTGCAGGCCTTGCTTCCTTGGATATGAGGGAAGTATCTGCTACATATCTTAAGTACTGGCAGGGTATATATTACGGTTTTGTTGCATCAGCAATACCTTTAAAGGACACAGGTGTATTTGGTGTAGGTATAACTTATCTTGGAGTGGATGGGATAGAGGCAAGAGTAGCCGATACCTTAAAAGAAGACAGGAGATTCGGTGCATACGATGCATCTCTCAGGTTCTCATTTGCAAGAGAGAGCGCTTTCCCGACACTTCTTGATAATTTAGATGTTGGTATTGGTATACAATTCATACAACAGAAGTTAGATGATGAGACATCTTTTTCAGGTGCAATTGATGTTGGTTTAAGGTATCTAATCTCATACAACCTAAACCTTTCATTTGGGTTATACAATATTGGTATAGGTCCTAAGTTCATAGAAGAGCGTGATGCTATGCCTATAGATATAAGGGGAGGGATAGCTTATAAGCCATTTGGTGAGCTACTTACAATATCAGCAGATGGTGATGCATATATACTTGACAGAAGGTATTATGGTTCTTTAGGTGCAG
>Ga0210056_1004556_pt1 | contig 10793 bp, 11 predicted proteins | sample CryGeyCG2014_080_2_FD_183965 | JGI IMG/M metagenome (GOLD analysis project Ga0210056, IMG submission 183965) | Groundwater microbial communities from aquifer - Crystal Geyser CG07_land_8/20/14_0.80 (SPAdes) (version 2) | ecosystem: Environmental > Aquatic > Deep subsurface > Groundwater | place...
AACCGCCGCCTGGCGGAGGGAAAGTTGGCGATTGATTTCAAAAATCCGTGGAATTATCTTGCTGAAATGCCCGCCAAAGCGAGGGGCGAAGCCCCGAGCGAGGCAACTAATCAACTTTGGTGGACTGTAAGGGAATTGAACCCTTTACCTCCTGCGTGCAAAGCAGGCGCTCTGCCAAATGAGCTAACAGCCCATATTAATAATATAAAGGCATTTATAAATTAAATGTTAATTAATCAAACTTTATTTATTTGGCATGCTATATTTTAAAAATGGGTATAATAGCCATTTTAAAAAGCCACTAATCATATTTGTAGAAATCAATATGCCGAAAAATATTAATATTAAGCCGATAATTTTATAGCCCAATCTTGAGCCGCCGGAAGTATGCAAGAATTTTTCAAAAAATCCCATACTGCCAAAATTATTCAGCATCCATTCTGATTTTTTAACAATAATAGCGCCGATAAAAATTAATATTAAGCCGATTATTATTTGTCCAAACATAATTTTAATATGTTATTGGTTATTTATTAAAATAAGCCAGCAAAAAAATTATTTTATATAATTTAAAGGATTATATTTAATATTGTTTATGATTACTTCAAAATGCACATGCGGTCCGGTAGAATGGCCGGTTGAACCCATCGCGGCGATGGTTTCGCCTTTTTCCACCTCTTGCCCTTTGCTGATAAAAAATTGGGATAAATGGGCATAGCGGGTTTTTTTGCCTCCGCCATGATTAATTACTATTTGGTTTCCATAACCTTTCCCCCAGCCGACATATTCCGCCGTACCGGCATCAGCGGCATAAACGGGAGTGCCAAGCTTATTAGCGATATCTATCGCGTAATGCCGCCAGGAAAAATATTGGGTAATGGTATGCCCGATAGTCGGCCAATTCATTTTATTTCCAGACACCGGACTGGCGTTGGGAGCGTTGACTAAATTTTTTACAATACTAATGCCAGAATAGGCATTGGTAGCGGGCTTGGCATAGCCAGTTTTACTGCCTCCGGGAATTATTAATTTTTGGCTAATTGCCAGCTTGCTGGCATCAGTCATCTTATTAATTTCCATGATTTTTAACCGATCAATTCTATATTTATCGGCAATTTTTTCCAAATTTTCTCCATTAGCGACTTTATGAGTGATGCCGCTAACCGGCAGAATCGCCAATTTATCTCCGGGTCTGATTATACTGTAAGAGCTTAAGTTGTTTTCCCATAAAATAGTGCTAACGCTAATGGCAAAATTTTCGGCAATAGTGCTGACTGTATCGCCGGGTGTTACTGTGTAGTCAACAATATCTTTTCTCGGCTGTTTGGTTTTTTGGGTTAATACTAAATCAGGCTTTCTTAAGGCTTGCCCATCCGGCATTATTCCATTCTCCTGGCTGTCGGCTTCTTCGGGATTAATTTTTATAGCCGGTTGGTTTTTAACACTGGATAAATTATCTAAATAAGTGTTTTGCGTTGGAGATATTATGGCTTCTTCATCAAAAAATTCTTCAATTATTTTTTCTTCTTCATTGGTATTGAATTCGTTTTCAATTAGGCTGGCTAATATTGTTTTCTCGGCTGGATTATTTATCGGATCAGCATTTATTTTAGATACTAAATTTGTATAAACCAATAAAATCGTTACCATTATCACAATAATATGCCCCAATTTTTGCTTGATTAAAAAAAGCCAAGGATTATCTTTAAATTTTGACCAGCCCAATCCTTTTATAAAATAAAGATAGGCGGAATATACCTTAATTATTATTTTATAAAAAATAAAATATAATATTATTCTTACCGGCTTGAATATTATACTAACAAAAAAAGCCGTTAATAGCTTCTTTAGTATAATTATTAGCCTTACTAAGAATATTAGCAAATATATGAATGTTTTTTTTATTTTTCTCTGTATATATTTATTTTAAGTAATTATAAAATATAAAATATAATAACATTTTATATTTGATTGGTCAATTATGCTTAAATGGAAGTATAATTTTTTTATTTGGCGTCTTGCAAAGCTTTTTTTACGAGATGTTTAATTCTATCCGGGAAATTAGATTTTAATATCCATTTTAAAAATTTCGGATCTGTTTTTGCCACTTTGATTAAGGGCATATTTTTATATTTAGAAAAAGAAAAATAAGCATCGCCATTATTCCAAATGATTTTTCTTCTAATATCTAATAGTTTTATATTTCTGTCATCGCTGTTTATTTTTTTAATAAATTCCCAATCCCTTACTTCTTTATATATTTTTAGTTGTTTTTCTAGTATTTTTATGGCCGCTTGGACATCTAATATCGCTTTATGATCATCAGCATATTCTTTTTGGCAATAAAATTTATACGCGGCCGATAAAATCGGCGGTTCCATATAATGATAAATAATTTTTGAGTCAAAAATTTTTGCCGTTGTATAATCAAAATCCATTCCTACTCTGATAAATTCCCGGCGCAGTAGCGGCAGATAAAAATCTATAATATTATATCCTCCATAACAACTATTATTAAATATTTCCCATAATTCCTGGGCCAAGTCCATAAATTTAGGCTTGTCTGATAAATCCTTGTTTTTTATGCCGTTAATTTCCGTGATTTCTTTGGAAATTTTTATTTCCGGATTAAGCAAAATATCGCCTTTTTTTATTTTGCCGTTAGGCCAAATTTTTACATAAGCGATTTCAATTATTTTATCCTTGCTAATTTCCAATCCGGTAGTTTCTAAATTAAAAATAATTAATGGTTTGTCTAATTCTATCAGATTATTAATTTTTTCAGGATTAATGTTAAACTTTTTTATTTTTAATAAATAAGACATTATTAGCATATTTAGTATTTACTTATTATTTTTTTATTTACCCCTATTAAGTTCAACTAAAGATTTATAGAAAAAATAGCCGATAATGCCGAAGGTTGCGACTGGCGTAAACCAGCTGGGAATATTAGCGCCAAAACTATCCGCCAGCATGATAACGCCCAAAGATAAAATAGAATACATGGCGCCATTTTTAAGATAAGCGTATTTTTTTATTTTAGTTATATTGCTAACGGTTATATGCCTTAAAATAAACGCGCCGATGCCGTTGCCCAGCACGATCAGCGGCACGGATAAAGTAAAAGCAAAAGCGCCAAGCACCCCGTCTATGGAAAATGTGGTGTCTATAACTTCTAAGTATAAATTTTTGCTTAGGTCGCTTAAATTATTCGCGCTGGCAATTAATTCCTTTTCACTTTGTTCGGCATTTTGTTTAAAGCCGTGAGTGATGAAAAAAACAGAAGAGCCCACAACCACGCCAAATGCCATCATCTGATTAATTTTTAGGGCATACCATACAATTATGGATAATATTACTGATACTACGGCAAAAAACCAAACGCCCTGCGAATGGAAAAATTTTTCTCCTTTGAGCCCGTAATTTTTTGGCTCTAAAAACAGCCAGTGGAAAAATAAAAATATTAAAAAAATGCCCCCGCCGGCTAAAAGAATCGGTGCGGATTTTTCAATTGATTCCAAAACTACCGGATCGTTGCTGAATGATGCCGTGAGCGCTTTAATCGGCCCGAGCGCCGGATTAGCCGCCCAAATAATCATCCAGGGCAACAGTCCTCTGATTACCAGCACTGCGAACAACATGCCCCAAAGCAAAAACCATTGGCGCGCCCGGCGGCTCATAGTGGAAAGCACTTCGGCATTGATTATAGCATTGTCTATACTGCTTATTATTTCAAATAAGCACAAGCCGCTGGCAGTTAAAATTATCGTTATCGGATTCATATAATTTTAATCGAGAGAATTCCTCGTAGCTCTGCTGCGGGGTTATGCGTGGCGAGCAGGCAGTATGATATAATTAGGTCATGACTGACCATATAATCAAAAGACATAATAAAACGGTAATATTATATCATCTTATCTGTCCGACAAAATATCGCAAAAAAGTTTTTACGGAAGAGGTGGAAAAAACTCTCAAAGAAGTTTTCGGACAGTCTGGCGCCGCCTATTTCTTTTCGGGTTTCTTCATTATAAACAAATACTTAAAACCTCTCAAATAAAAATTAAACTGCCTTGCTCTATTATGCCAAACACCTGTGTTTGAAGTTTGATTATGTCTAGTTAAACAAACTACATCAACTGGTACAAAATATTTTTCCAGTCTTGGCCAAAGTAAAAATCCAACGGCAGTAAATTTTTTCTTTATCCATTGGTCTGCGATAACCCAGCCGATTGCTTTACCGGGTTTCAAAATTCTCGCGATTTCAGAAGCTACTTTTTCTAATTCGTCATAAAATTCTGTTTTCTCACATGAAATTTTACCAATACATTTTTCATCGTCAGAATACTTAATATTATCGGAATATGGCGAATCAATAAAAACGAAATCAACAGAATTATCTTTAAGTGGGATTTTCCGAGAATCGTTTTTAATAACATCGGGACGAATAATGTTTAAGTCATAGCCGATTACTTTTCGGTTTAATTCTTTGGCGACATCAATCGTCGTCCCACTCCCGCACATTGGGTCAACAACTAAATCGCCTTCTTTTGTGTATCTCTGGAGTAAATTCCAAATAACAAAAGCAGGCGTTACTCCGTTATATTTATTATTCCCGTGTGGCTTATCGCCATAATTTTGTCTCGGAAAATCATTTTTATTTTTGAATGTAAAACTGCTTCAAATTCTGCCGAACCCAATCATAAAAATCAATCTCTAAAAATTTCAGAAAATCTTCAAATTTCCCCGCTGAAAATTCAATTTTGTTCTTTTCGCAGTACTCTTGAAATAATTTTTCTATTTCGGGGATATTTATTGTTGTTGTAAATTTTTCACTCATATTGTTATTTTTTAAAGATATTTTTGTTATGAAACTCTAAAAACGATTTTTCTGGTACAAAACGCTGGGGTAGAATAATCTTTTGATTTTTAAAACACAAAAAATAGTTCTTAACTGATTTACAATCCAAAAAATTATTTATGCAAGACGAAATGTCTATGGTGTAATCTGTTCTTATGGCAATCAATCCTCTGTCAAAAGCCCTATCGTGTAAAACATTCAAACATAAACCATTACGCGGATTCAGACGATTATTATTATCAACAGACCAAGGTATTATATGGCTTGCATTTAGCAAATCTACAAATGGCAATCCTGTGATACAACATTTATTCCCATAAGAAGTTAGAACAGCATTTCTAAAAAAGGTTTGGTTAATTCTTGATTTTACAATACTATCACGCTCTTTACCTTTTGGAAATTCAGTTATATTTTTAAGTTTATTTTCAAAGTCAATAATTTTATTTTCACTTTCATATACCGATTTTTCCCAATCACTATTAAAAAATGCCCAAGTGCTTTTATATTCCTCTTTAATATTTTTTTATGTGTTTGTATTTGCATCTAATTTTGCGAAATTTTTAAATCGCTTTGCGACTTCTTTTGATGTCCTGCTCAATAAATCCGCAAATTGAATAATGTTAGTATTTTTTGAATTTATTTCTTTAATTGGTATTTTACAATACAGATTGTATGCTGATATTAATTCCTCCCGCGACTAACTACCCGATATTTCAGTAAGCAGCAGAACTGCATTCTCAATGTCTTCCGATTTTTCAATTACAAAATTTATTTGAAAATTTTTGCCAAACTTTCCCGATGTTCCCTGTCTCAATTTAAATTTTATTTTTGAGCCATATTTTTTATGTATGTAATCGATATTTCCCAAACACCATATATCTATTTTGGGGTTTCGTTTTGCCAATAAAATATAAGCAAATCTTTTTCCGCCTTTTTGATAAAAGCTACACCATTTATCGGTTTCAGAAACAGACAAACCGACAATGTGTTTTTTTAGTTGCTCCACTAATTGATAAAAAAGTTGTTTTGAAATGCTTAATTTTTCCATAACATTTAAACTAAATTTCTTTTCATCTCAACAAAAACTTGATTCATTTCGCTAAAATATGTTGAAACTTCCTCGGCAGTTTTTTTATCTTTTTTCAATAATCCTTTTCTTATATTTTCTGCGATTGCGCTATTAAGCGTCAAATCTTTTTTGTTGTGATATGAAGTGCCAATAAATCGCTTTCGGAAATTACTCAAATTTTTTGTGTATTCCAACCATAAAGCGGTGAGCTGGTGCAAGTCGGCATATTCATAAGATGTGACATAGGGCGGTGAGGTAATAATCAAACTAACGCTGTTGTCTTTTGCTGGGATTTTTCTTGCGTCCGTGCAAATTACTTTGCTCGGAACTTTCGAATAACCTTTTTCTGATAATAATTCAAATAGCCGCGCATTACCTCGCAACATCATTTTTATTTGTTTCAAAAATGTTTTAATTGGCTCTGACGGTTTCTTTTCAAAATCTCTTGTCGGTTTGTTGCTTTTTTGTAGCCATATTGAGCAATTTTTGAGAATGTTTGAAAATCCGCAAAAAAAGAAATCTTGGACATCTTGATCTTTTATTCTTGAAATCTCGGCAAAAATAAAAGCAAGTTTTCTTTTTTCTTCGGGCTTAAACCAATAATCAATTCTTTCATGCTCGGGGGCTTTTATTTTTGTGTCTCCGCTATAAGTATCCAGTTTTTCTTTTAGTGTAGTAAATGCCTTTTCAATTTTCTTTGGATCAATTGGAGTGGTTTTTGCCTTTGTGATTAAAACGGCAACGGGGTTTATATCAACTCCAATAGAAGGCCGTCCCATTACTTTTGATTCAACAAGCGTTGTTCCGCAACCGCCAAAAGGATCAACAATTAAATCCCCCTCTTTGGTGTATTTTTCAGCTAAACGAGAAACTATTTGAGGAATAAATTTTGCAGGGTAGCGGTGGTATCCATGAGTAATATAAGCAGTGTCTTTTCTTGTTTTATCAGAAAAAGACCACGAATAGTCAATTTTTGTTTTTGAAAATAATGTTGCTACTTGGCTCATATTATTTTTTAATTAGATCGTCCACCTTTACATCTAACGCTTTGGCGATTTTTGATAAAGTGTCAATCGTTGGATTTTGGATTGTTCCTGATTCAATTTTAATAACGGTGTTATAGGCGACATCAGCCATTTTTGACAACCTATCCTGCGAAACGCCCTTTTTATTTCGGGCTTTCTTTATGTTTGCCGATATTGTTGATATTTCGTTTGACTTGCTTGCCATAAAATACTATGATAGTTATAAGGTTATGTTTAGGGATTAAGTCCCTATCCTTACTACAATGATACTAAATTATAATAAACTTGGCAAGCAAAATAAAGGGAGTAAATCTGTTGTGTGCGCACGGGTGGGCGGGGCAAACACAACCTCCTTTCTGGCGGCGTATTTCGCAAAGAAGTTTTCGGACAGCCTGGAGGCAACAATCGCCCAAAATCTGAATTCTGAAAAATTGCGGTGCCTTTTGGTTAAAATCCGAACTTTTTTTGACGAAAATCCGGAGAATTTTGCGGATTGAATCCTGCTCAGCGTTTCTGCCCGCCTCCGCTTCGCTTCGGCGAGCAAAACAGAAAAATTTTCTCTACATTTTTTTAATCGCGCGCCCCCAAAATTTTTTTCAATTAAGGAAAAGAAAATTTTTCTGTTCTGATATTCCGCTTTTGGCGGAATGGCGGAAACGCTTCCACCCCAACCGCGCCTTCGGCGCGGAAAGCGCAAGCGGGCAAAAATTCCTTCCCCCCAACCCCCTTCCTTTTTGCCCGCTTGCTTCAACGCCCGCACGGCGGGCGCGGCGGCGGCTACAAAATAAAAAGAAGGAAGCTATCACCATTATAATAACCTTACCTTGTTTTTTTACCCAAAACTTTTTTGCTATATTTTTTATTACCAATCAAAAGCGTTCTTACTCTTCCCTTTATATTTTCGTATACCGTCGTTAATTTATTTTTTGCCACATCGGTCAAAAGAGCCGTATGAGCAAGAGCGTCTCTAATCGGCTTGTATTCTTTCGCGTCTCTCAATAGGCAAGCTTCTTTATTTGGATCTTTTTTATCAACCAAGGCCGCAAGATCATCCATGGACAAATAACCTATATCTTTTTTTATTTTTCTGATTTCTATACTTATATTCCCTTTACCCTTGCTGTCATCTTCTCTTTCTTTCCACTTTTTACTCTCTTCTTCGGCCTCTTTAGAAATGGTTATTTTATTTTCCTCAATATATTTTCTGATTAAATTTTCGGAAATAAAACATTCTGCATACGACGCAAAATTATATTTTGCGTCGTCCCCTAAATCATTAACCCACCCGTCGACATTCTTTTTATTTTTTGAATCCTTGGGAAGAGTGTATTCTTCCGAGACAACATTATATAATTCTTCCGACTTTCTCTCCTTTGGGGAAATACTCTGATTTTCTTTGTCGCCGTCTTTTTTATGTTTTCTTCTCCATGCGTCCCAATCTTCAAGAACGATTGATATTACTTGTTTCCTGAATTTATCCAAAAAATTCTTATGCTTTGAATCATCCGCGACGATTCCTTCTCTGTTGCTCGTAAATCTGTCGACTTCGTCATCCATTTCGTTAAAATGAATTTGACCGTATAAATAGCTTTCAACCACTCTTGCCGTTGGTATATTTTTTAAAATATCTTTTTCTCTTAGTCTGCCGTTTACGAAAAGATCAACACCTATTCTCTCGTCGGTGGTTATCACCTTGAGGTCTCTTGGTAAACCGACGGAAGCCACAAAACCCTTAATAGTGCCGTCGACATTAAGAGATTTTCTTTCTTTAGCTTTATTAAGCATTTTTTTAATATACGGATCATTATGATCATTGATATTCCATAAAAACTCGGTTTTCTCCGCAAGTTCTTTAAGACATTGGATGGTTATTTTTTCGTCGTCAAGAAATATATTAAAGGAATCATCTAAAAGAGAAAATCTGAAATATAAAGCAATTGTTTTTTTGAGATAATCCAAACTATTTTTTATTCCGTCTTTTATATTCTCAAAATATATAATAGTGCCTTGTTTATGATTTTTTGTGTACTTGCTAAAATTATTTAAATTTAATGTCCCCAGCAAGTATTGTTGTGGCGTTAAATCATCTGTTATAGCTTTATCTAAGCCAGAATTATCAATTATCCCACCGACATAGCTACCGCCCTTTGTTTTTGATAAAATAGTAATTTTATCCGCGCACGACAATAACGCCAACTTTCCTATTCCTTTTCTGCCAATATACGGCCGGCCTTTTGCCGAGTTCGTTTGTCCGTTTTTTCTTTTTGAATAACCAATTTTCAAAAATTTATCTTTAAAATCATTTTTTGACATGCCAATTCCGTCGTCTTTGATAACAAGATTATTTTTCTTTTTGTCAATATAAATTTGAACGCTTTTAGCGTCCGCATCCCAAGAATTAGAAATCGCTTCTCCGAGAACGGTTATAAAACTCCGATACAAATTTCTCCCCAAGTGATTTAAAACACTTAAAGAAATCTCAAATGAAAATTGTTCTTTATCTTTATCCGACATATTGTTTGACGTGATTTTTTATACTTTTACCAATAACTGACCCGAGTCTAACAGGCACCGCATTACCAATAAATTTCGCTATGTGTCCTGTAATTATTGGCTCTTTGGGATTTGAAAATTGATAATTATTCGGAAATGTTTGAAAAATTGCGGCTTCCCGAAGACTTATTGCTCTGTTTTGTTCCGGATGTCCAAAGCGTCCATTGCCAAGACCGATACATTGAGTGGTCATTGTTGGGGCGGGATCGTCCCAACGCATGCGACCATATACAGTACTCCTATATGTCTTGCCAGAATCTTTTTTGTGACACTCAAGAACTAACTCCTTTCTCCAACTACTTGAATTACCGCCGTTATGCGGAGTCGCTTTAATTCTTTTTAAATTTAGCTGGCTTAATTTTCTGGTTCTATGTAAAGGATCTTTTGTGCTTATCTCCCCGTCGCTTATAGGTTCAAGAGTTTTTATCACATCTCGAACGGTAATCTTTTTATTTTTGTGCGTTTTTTTTATTAGTTCAATATCTCCAAATCTTGAAGCGAGTAAAACCAAACGCCTGCGTCTTTGAGGAACGCCATATTCCGAAACATTAACTATTTCATATTTATATTTATATCCGCCATTTTCAAGAGCGTTAATAAAAGTTTTAAAAATAGGGTATTTCTTTGTATCGGCAAGGTCGCTAACATTTTCCATGGAAACAATATCTGGTTTCGTTTCGCCAATAAGCTGAGCGAATTTTTCTAAAGGTTGAAGCTGTTTTTTTGTAATCTTTTTTAAATTTAGTTTGGAAAATGGCTGGCAAGGTGCGCAACCGACCAAAACTCTAATAACATTCTTTTCGTCGCCAAACAATTTGTTAATTTCTTCGGCTGTTACTTTTGAAATATCTTGATTTAAAAATCTTGTTTTATTATTATATTCATAACCAAATTTACAAGTAATGTCGTTATCAATTCCAGCCACAATATCAAGACCCTCTTTTGCCAAGCCATGCGTCAAGCCACCAATTCCGCAAAATAAATCTATAACTTTGATTTTTAAAAATTTTTTATTTCCCATAGTTTTTGATTCTATTGTTTGCTAAATCAACATATTTTTTCTCTTTCTCAATTCCTACCCAATTTCTATCAAGAGCTTTTGCGACAACTGCTGTTGTTCCGCTTCCTAAAAATGGATCTAAAATTAAATCGTCCTTTTTACTTGCGGAAAGTAAAACTTGCTGAATTAATTTAAGCGGTTTTTGCGTGGGATGTGCTTTTATTCCATTTTCGTCTTTTAACCTTTCGGGGCCACGACAAATTTTAAAAACCCAATCCGTGTCTTTCA
>Ga0210056_1004561_pt1 | contig 10787 bp, 10 predicted proteins | sample CryGeyCG2014_080_2_FD_183965 | JGI IMG/M metagenome (GOLD analysis project Ga0210056, IMG submission 183965) | Groundwater microbial communities from aquifer - Crystal Geyser CG07_land_8/20/14_0.80 (SPAdes) (version 2) | ecosystem: Environmental > Aquatic > Deep subsurface > Groundwater | place...
GCGCAGTGACAATTCCGTCAACTTTTTTATTCAGAGCAAGCTCAACAGCCTTCTTTATGTAACTTACACACGCCTTGCCGTTCTTTGCAGTTGCCTTGCCTTTTTCAAAAGCTTCAGATATTTCTACATCAATAAGCTCAATCATCCCTATGCCTGATTTGCATTCATCAGGTGTTTTTATCAGCCTTAATTTAAGAGGCAGCTTAAGCAGGTCTATCGCCTCCTGTATAACAACTCTGCTTCCGATTACAAACGGAGCGCAGAAATCTCTTATCTCAGCGCAGTAAAGGGCTTTGACAATTATCTCAGGCCCGATTCCGGCTGCATCACCCATTGTTATCGCAATTTTTTTCATTGTCTTATACCTATAAAGCTTACTACAATATAGTGAATTTATGCATTATGTAATACTCGGCACAGCAGGACACATTGACCACGGCAAGAGCGCATTGGTTAAGGCGCTGACAGGCATAGACCCTGACAGGCTGAAAGAGGAAAAAGAACGCGGCATAACAATTGACCTCGGCTTTGCAGACCTTATTTATCCTGACGGGCTTACAGTGGGGATTGTTGATGTCCCCGGACATGAGAGGCTTGTAAGAAATATGCTTGCAGGCGCAGGCGGCATTGATATTGTCATCCTGGTTATTGCGGCAGACGAAGGGATAATGCCTCAGAGCAGAGAGCATCTCTCAATATGCAACCTCCTTAAAATCAAATCAGGGCTGATTGTTATTACAAAGGCAGACCTTGTTGAAGATGACTGGATAAAACTTGTTTCAGAAGAAGTGAAGGATTTTGTGAAAGGGACGTTCCTTGAAGGAGCGGATATAATCCCGGTTTCATCAAAGACAGGGAAGAATATAGAACTCCTGAAGAAAAAAATCAGAGACGTTGCCCTAACAGTAAAGCCAAAGCTGACAAAAGGGCTTTTCAGGCTTCCCATTGACAGGGTTTTCACGCTGAAGGGATTCGGCACTGTTGTTACCGGGACTGCTATTTCAGGAAGCCTTTCTGTTGATGAAACGGTTGAGATACTTCCTGCAAATATAACCAGCAAGGCGCGCGGTCTTCACAGCCACGGAAAATCCATTAAGACCGCTTATGCAGGTCAGAGGGTTGCAATAAATCTTGCGGGTGTTGAGAAAGAGAGCCTCCAACGCGGGGATGCAGCGGTTGTCCCTCAGAGGTTTTTCCCTACTCGGGTTATTGATGCAAAGATTGAACTTCTCAAGGATTCGCCGGTATTAAAAAATAGAAGCCTTGTGCATTTTCATTCAGGAACATCCGAGACGATTGCAAGAGTAATCTTGTATAACCTTGAAGAAATAAAACACGCCGAGGGCTGCTACTGCCAATTGAGGCTTCAAGCGCCTGTTATTGTAGTGTCTGGAGACAGATATATTATAAGAAGGTTCTCGCCTGTTGAGACAATAGGCGGAGGAGAAATTCTTGATGCGCATCCGGGCAGGAGGAAGAGAGCCGAGGGGATAGAAGACCTGAAGATTTTGGAACTCGGAACACTTGAGGAGAAGCTGGCAGTAAAAATTAAAAAAGCAGGGGTGAATGGGCTGGCTATTACCGCTCTGGAAGGCTGGATAAATGCGGATGTGCCTGCAATACAGGATGCGGTAAAAGCGCTGGAACAGAAAGGCGCGATAGTGCAGCATGAAAGCATTCTTATTCACAGCGATGCGGTAAATGCAAGCAGGGCAGGCATTGATAAAATCCTGAAGACCTTTCATAAACAAAATCCCTTGAAAACCGGGATGCCAAAAGAAGAGGTGAGGGCGCAGCTTAAGATTGACCAGAAAATATTTAATGCGCTTACAGCGCCAATGAACAATGTTGTAATGGATAAAGACCTCATGCGCCTTTCATCCTTTAAAGTCTTACTCTCAGAAATTGATAAAGGCATTGAGACAAAGATTCTGAATATGCTTGAGCAGTCTGGCTTTCAGCCTCAGTTAAAAGATGAACTCTTAACTGCTCTCAAGATGCAGCCCAGACAGCTTGATGATATTCTTAAACTCATGGCGAAACAGGGAAGCCTTGTAAGGATTAACGAGACCATGTATGTCACAAAGCCTGTTTACGAAAAGATAATTGATGCGCTGAAAGACTTCTTCAGCAAAAAGAAGGAGATGACAGTTGCAGAGTTCAGAGACATCCTTAACACCTCCCGCAAATTCGCCGTTCCAATCCTTGAATACCTTGATACCATGAGGATTACAATGCGCGTCGGGGATGTAAGGAAGTTTTTAGGGAAAGGGTGAGAAAAAATAAACAAAAAGTTCTCATGCCGTCTTTAAGGCCTCTCTTATTAGGCCTTCCTTAATCCCTTTCTGAATCCTCACCTTTCCAATGCGCTCGGGCAGTATAAATTTCAACTCTCCTGCAACTGCTTTTTTATCAAGCTGCATTGAAGACATCATTGATTTGAGATTTATCTTTGACGGCGTCTCTGAAGGCAGGCCGTAAGAATCTATAAGGGATTTTATCTTCCGGACTGATTTTTCACTGACAATGCCAAGTCTTTCTGCGAGTCTTGCCTCAGTGTGCATTCCGATGGCAAGGGCCTCTCCGTGAAGATATTTTTTATATCCGGTGGCTGTCTCTATTGCATGGCCTATCGTATGTCCATAATTCAATATTGCCCTCAACCCGGCTTCCCTCTCATCTTTAGAGACGACCGCTGCCTTAATTTCGCAGGAGCATTTGATTATGTGAGTTAATGACTTCTTGTCAAGCCTAAGAATTTTGTCTCTGTTATTCTCTAAAAACGCAAACAGCCTTGCGTCCCATATCACGCCGTACTTGATTACTTCGGCAAGCCCAGCAAGCACTTCTTTTTGAGGAAGGGTTTTCAATGTATCAATATCTATCCATACAAGTTTTGGCTGGTAGAATGAGCCTATCATGTTTTTGCCGAGCTTGTGATTAACTCCTGTTTTTCCGCCCACTGAACTGTCAACCTGAGCAAGCAGTGTTGTTGGAATCTGCATATAAGCAATTCCCCTCATGTATGTTGATGCAACGAAACCCGTTATGTCTCCGATTACGCCGCCGCCGAGCGCAATGAGAGCGGACTTTCTGTCAAGCCTGTGCCTGAGAAGCTCCCCGTAAATCTTCTGAACTATGCTTACGTCCTTGTATCTTTCTCCGTCAGGAATTATTACCGGGACGGCGTCAAATCCAGACGACTTTATGGAATTCAGAACTTTTTTGCCGTAAAGCCCATATACGGTCGGGTTGCTTATGATTGCGGTTTTAGGGATTGAGTTTAAAGATTTCAGCTTGGCCCCAATCTTCCCAATGATATTGCTTCCGATACAGATGTCGTAGCTTCTTTCTCCAAGTTTGACTCTAATTTTATCCATTTCTTTATCAGGTTTCAGGTTTTAGGTGTTAGGTTTCAGTCTAATCCCTGATACCTGGCACCTAGCCCCTTTTTTTGATTTTTTCAATTATTTCTTCTGCAATCTCAAGAGGTGTTTTATTTTCCGTATCTATCATTATATCCGCTTTTCCATAATAAGGCATTCTGAATTCAAGGAGTTCCTGAATTTTTTTTAAAGGGTCTTCTACCTGAAGCAGAGGTCTGTCGTTATTGCTGCTGGTCCGTTTCAGTATGGTCTCAGGTGCGGCGGTAAGGCAGATTATTACTCCGTTTTCTCTCAAGGCGTCCATATTCTCCCGCCTTAAGACAGCGCCGCCGCCGGTTGAGATAATAACATTTTTGTTTTTAGAAAGGTTTTTTATCATCTCTGTTTCAAGGTCCCTGAACCCCGGCTCTCCGAGCTGTTTAAATATCCCGGTGATTTTCATCCTCTGAGATTTTTCTATCTCTGTGTCAACGTCTATTGCCTTCCAGCCGAGAACTTTTGAAAGTTCTTTGCTCGCCTCGGATTTCCCTGTTCCCATAAAACCGGTCAGCACAATATTTTTCATAATTCAGGTGCCAGGCATCAGGTTTCAGGTGCCAGTTTTTTGATTAGAGAATTTGTTAATCCATATTTCTCTGACGCAGGGAAAGTATTAGTTATCTTATATATCTCCAAACATAAATCGTAAGCTTTCTTCCAGACCTTTAACTCTTGGTAGCCTTTCATCTATTTCCCCCTGACACCTGTTTTAGGTTTCAGGTTTCAGGTTCTAGGTTTCAGTCTAACACCTGACACCTGACACCTGATAACTAGAACCTTCTTAGATTCTCCAAATAACCTTGATAATTTCTTTTAACCTCTGTCATACTGTCGCCGCCGAATTTCTCCAAAAAGGCGTCAGCTATAACAAGCGCTGTCATCGCCTCGCCTACAACGCCCGCAGCAGGCACAGCGCATATATCAGAACGTTCGTAAGCAGCCTTTAACGCTTTTTTTGTATTGACGTCAACAGAGTGAAGCGGTTTTCTTAAGGTAGGTATTGGTTTCATTGCCGCCCTTATTATTATCGGCATCCCGTTTGTCATCCCGCCCTCAATACCGCCTGCGTTATTTGTCTTTCTGTAAAAACCAGGTTTCAGGTTCCAGGTTTCAGGTTCCAGGTCTTTGTTTTTACTATCACCTAATACCTGACACCTGACACCTGACACCTTTCTGAAAAAAATTTCATCCATCACCTCAGACCCTGATTTTCTGCTCATTTCAAAACCCATGCCGATTTCAACGCCCTTAATAGCCTGAATAGACATCAAGGCCTGCGCAAGCCTTCCGTCAAGCCGTTGGTCCCACTGTATATGGCTGCCGAGCCCGACAGGAACGCCTGATGCAAAGACCTCAAAGATTCCGCCAAGGGAATTTCCGTTTTTTGCGGCAGTATCTATTAACTGCACCATTTTTAGAGATGCGTTTTTATCAGGACATCTCACAGGAGATTTCTCGGCTTTTTTAAAGAGAGATAGCAGCTTTTTTGGGGACAGTCCCGATTCTACGACTGCGTCCGTAAATCTGGGACAGTCCCCTTCCTTCCTATCACCTGACACCCGATACCTGACACCTGATACCTGATTACCAATCTGTATGACATAGCTGCCTATCTTAATGCCGAATTCAGATAGAAACCTTTTTGCTATCGCTCCAAGAGCTGTCCTCATTGCTGTTTCCCTGGCGCTGGAGCGCTCAAGGATGTTCCTCATATCATGCGTGTCATATTTAACTGCGCCCGCAAGGTCAGCGTGCCCGGGGCGCGGACTGGTAACATCACCCCCCCTAATCCCCCCCTTAGTAAGGGGGGGATTAGGGGGGGGTACACTCATTATTTCCTGCCAGTTCTCCCAGTCTTTATTTTCTATGAGGAGAGCTATTGGAGAGCCGATTGTTTTCCCGAAGCGGACGCCTGACAGTATTTGGGCGCGGTCAGCCTCTATCTTCATTCTTCCGCCGCGGCCGTGGCCTCCCTGTCTTCTTCTTAAGTCTATGTCTATGCCGACGGAAGAAACAGAAAGCCCTGAGGGAACGCCCTCAAGGATTCCTATAAGCGCTTTGCCATGCGATTCTCCTGACGTAAGGTATCTGATAGCCATCGCAGGATAAATCCTTACGGCTTGGTTACAACTCTTGGAGTTATGAATATAAGCATCTCTTTAACATTAGGCCCTGTCTGGGTCTTTGTCTTAAATAGCCATCCAAAAATCGGTATCTTGCTTAAAAGTGGAATTCCTGCTTCACTTTCTGCTATTTCTGTGGTATATATCCCTCCTAATACCAATGTGTCGCCGTCTTTTACAAGTGCATTTGTGTTTATGCTCTTTGTGTTAATCACAAGCGGATCTGCACTGACAAGGCTGTCATCTTTAACCTTTACATCTAGCAGGACATAATAACCATCAGGCGCACGCTTAATCAGGGGTGTGACCGTAAGGCTTAAGGTCGCGTCTACCTTCTGTAACTTTGGAACGCCCTGTTCATCTGGAACCCTTCCGTAGATGGTCCGCCCCGAAGTAATAGTGGCTGGCAAAGTATCCAGTGTCAGTATCTTTGGGTTTGATATTGTCTTTGCCTTATTGACTGATTCCAGGGCAGAAAGTGACAGGTTCACCTGCACAGTGCTTGCGCTTCCTAAGCTTAATCCTAAGACGCCGCCGGTAATTGCAGCAGCGGATCCGCCAGTTGCTATAGGAGTATTCACAGAAAAGGTCCCGCCGGCAATGGCAATGTCGCCGAAGCCAACCCGAGGATTCGCGGTTCCGATAGTTCCTCCCCATCTTATCCCTAATGCTTCACTGTAATCGCTGCTGACAGATGCTATCTTTGCCTCTATCATAACCTGCATTATGGGTTGATCGATTTCCTTAATAAAATCATTAACTTGTGCTATTTTAGTCGGTATATCAGTAACTACAAGCACGTTAGATGCTCTATCTGAAGTTGCAGTCCCTCTGGGTGAGAGGATCTTTTGCTTCTCATCATATATAGTCGTTACTGTTCGTTCCTTTGTTATTTTGTCTTCTGTTGAAGTTAGTTTTACGCCTAATAACTGATTCTTTACAGTTTCTACATTTGCATGCATAAGACGATATGTTTTTCTTTCAAGAGGCGACAATGCAGCTGTCGCCTTTTCTTCCACATCTTTTGCCGCTGTTTTTTCTTTTGACATTTTGGTAAATGTATCAATCGGCGCAATCCATACTACGTTGCCTTCTTCCTGTTTAGCAAGGTTGTGTGTCTGGAGTATTATATCCATAGCTTGATCAACGGGCACATGATCCAACTGAAGGTTAATCCTCTTGCCCTTTAGAGATGGGTCAATGACTGAACTCTTCCCTTGAAACGTAACAAGATCCCTTAATATAGGGACTATATCAGCATCCTGAAAAGTAAGAGAAATTATCTGCCCTTTGTATTTGCCTTCTTCATTCGCCTTAGGCGAAGGCTTTTCAGGCGTTGCTCCCTCAGTTTTTGTTTCCACACTGGCAGGTTTTTCTGCCTTTGCGGCGTATGTTTCTTTTTCAGGGAGTTGGAATGCTACTATTACAGAATCCTCTATGGAGGTGACAGTAAAACTTGTTTTTTCTTTCATGTCAAGCACAATTCTTGTTTTGTCTTTATATTTGCCTGACCTGATGCCTTTAAGCGGCGCCTGTGCTTTGGGCAATGGCGCTTCAAGCGTAACATTAGGCATGTCTAAAACGGTCCGGTTGTCAAGTTCAAAAACATTAGGGTTCAGAGAGCCGTTGCCTTTTATTGTCAGCTTCAGGACATCCTGCTCCTTTTCAATATTTACTTTTACAATTGATGTTGCAGGCGGAAGAGCTTTTGGCGCAGCTGCCTTTGGCAATGCCGGTTCTTCTTTTTGTGCTGTCTTTGGTTTTTCTTCCGGTTTTGCAATTTCTACTGTTTTAGTTTCTTTAAAGGCGTCTTCTATTTTCTCTGCTGCGATATTGGTTTCCTCTGTCTTTGGCGTTTCAGCCGCTTTCTCAGTTGTCTTTGCTTTAAGTTCTTCTTCCAGATTAATAATGTTGAGTGTCAGCAGGGTGTCCTTATAGCCGGGCACGATGCCTGCTGGAGAAGAAAGGAGTATCTCCAGCTTGGTTAAAAGCGGCTCGTCTGTTTGAGACGGTATAACCTCTGTTATGCCTGCTTTCTCTGATTTGATTTTGCCTGCAGCAATGCCAAGCTTCACATCCGGAAGCTCCACAATTGCCTTATACGGGTCAGAAGGCTTGTATATGGTATATTTGAACGGCTTGTCCGCATTAATATTAAGCGTATTGTCTGTGATGTCTATCGCAGTCAGCGTGGCGATTTGCCTTTCTTCCTGTACGCCGGTTGTAGGCGCGCATCCTGATGCAAGTATTAGAACTCCCAACAATAAGGCGCAGATTCTTAATTTTTGTCTCATTCTTCCTCCCCCTCGCGGAGTTTCAAAATTGTTTCTTTTGATTTAAGTTGTCCCTTGTAGTCTTTTATTCTTTCCCTGATAACGATATTATTCTTATTTATCTTCTGGATTTTCCCTTCGTGCATCCCGATAGTCATGCCTTCTTTCAACATATATGCTTTTCCATCAGGCAAAACTACTGTTGCAAAATTACCCTTCTCAGTCCATACAATGCCTAAAATCTTGATTGCGCTGACATCATAATTTTCAAGAGGGGTCTGCCCCTTCTTGGGTTTTTCTACCGCAGTCACAACGAGAGAGACAAACGGGTCTCTTTTGCCTTTTCTGTCGTAAGTGTATGTCTCTTCCTCTGTCTTAGCCCCTTTTGCCTCATCGCTCTTGAGAGCGGCCTCTTTAGCGGCTTTTGCAGGAGCTGCCTTAGAGAGAGGAGCTTTTTTATCACACGCCCCCAGAAATAATAAAGCTATGAGGAAAGTAGACAGCATGTAGCAGACAGTAGACAGTAGCCCAGTAGACCAGTAGTTTTTACTGCTGCTCTGCTGCTCTGCTGCTCTGCTGTTTTCTGTCTTCTGTATCATTTGCCTTTCTCTTTCACTGCTGAAAAGGTTGCAGCTTTTACTGTTATACTTAATGACGCCTCTCCTTTTTGCGCCTTTGGGTCCCTGAGTTGTATGTCGGAGATATTGACAATCCTGTTTAATCTCGTCAGGCTGCCGAAGAAGGCGCCGAGGTTATGATAAGTTCCGGCAAGGGTTAAGGAAAACGGTATTTCCTCAACTATGCCGCTCGGGTGCGCTTTTTTTGTCTCAGGTTTCCAGGTCAATAGGTCTATATCTGCTTTTGCGGCTGTCTCGGATATCTGCTGAATCAGCGCTGATACGCTGTCTTCTTCCGGAAGTTTTTCCTGAAGTTCTTTAAGCTTTTTAGTGAGCTTATCATTTTCTATCTTAAGAATATCAAGTTTTGCCGCCTTTGTTCTATTTTTGGCTATATCATTTTCCTGTGCAGATATGGCAGTCTTTAATGTTTTGATTTCCTTTGTCTTAGGCATAAATACAAGGATTACAAACAGTATTGCGATGATTGCCGCCGGCGCAACGGCTATGGCAATTCTTGCGCCCTTAGGTATCTTTTTCAAGTCAAGTTTTATGTCAAGCTTGAGAGCCACGCTATCCTTCCTTTATCTTAAACGTTATATTAAACTGATAAGTTACAACTTTGCCCGCGCTTGACTTCTGGGTTCCAAGAAGCTTTACCTCTGTAAAAAGCGGCGATTTTTTAAGGTTCTTTTCATAATTAACCACGTCCTCATTTGCAAATCCTGTGCCGCTTATCTTTATCTCACTGCCTGTTATAGACATGGACTGAAGCCAGACGCCGTTTGGCAGCACATTGTTCATCTCTGAAAGGATTCTTACAGGAAGGCTCTGATTCTTTCTAAGCTGTTCTATTATGCCTGTTCTTTTTTCAAGTGTTTGTTTCTGGGTTTCATAGTTTTCCACTTCCTTTATCTTGTTCTTCAGGTCTGCTATTGCAGCCTCATTAGTCTTTTTTTGCTGCTGGAGCAAGGCTAATTGGGAACTGTAATAGTAAAAAAAATACCCTGACGCAATAATGGCCGCTAAGGTGAACAGGACGCTGTTGATTATGAATACCGGAACCGCCTTGGGTTTTTTCTTACGTTTTAGCTGCAGGAGGTTTACTCTTATCATCTGTCGCCCGGCCTCCTTAACGCAAGACCTACGGCAACGGCAGCCATAGGCGCCATTTCCTGTATATATGAAAAATCAAATTTTTTAGGTATTGCGATGTTTTTAAACGGCTCTGCCGCCTTTGATTCAACCCCGATTTTTTCCGAGAGGACCCTCGGGAAGTCTTTTATAAGCGCTCCGCCTCCGCTCAGTATTACTTCATGTATGTCCTCATGCAGCGTGGCGCTTTTGTAATAATCTAACGAGCGCCCTATTTCATTGATTATTTCTTCCGAGGCGTTCATAACCGCAGAATATGCGTCCTCGGGCGAGACGCCTTCTATGGCTTCTCCCCTTTTAAGTCTTTCAGCGTTTTCATATGTAATGCTGAATTCCTTTTGAATAGCTTCTGTGTACAGATTGCTTCCAAGAGAGCTGTCCCTGGTGAACACGGAACCCCCGCCCTTAAGGATGTTTATATTTATTGTGCTCGCTCCAATATTAACCAGAGCCACATTTCTATTCGGTTCAATCTCGTAATTGATTTCATACATATTTTCAAGGGCAAATGCCGCTACGTCCACTATTACCGGATTCAGTCCTGCTTCTTTGACAACAGCAACGTATTCATTGATTACCTCTTTTTTAACCGCAGCGAGAATAACATCCATCTGCCCCGGTTCTTCTCTGGGGCCGAGTATCTGAAAATCCAGGTTCACATCCTCAATATCAAACGGGACATACTGCTCCGCCTCAAATTTTATTGATTCGGCAAGCTCATCCTCTGACATCTCGTGAAGCGATATCCGCTTTATAATGACCGAGGCATGTCCGGAGATTCCTATCACTGCATTTTTTGTTTTTATGCGGGATTTTTTGGTGAGTTCCTTGAGGGCTTCTACCAGCCTGAGCGAGTCTATTATGGCGCCGTCAACTATAATCTCAGGGGCGATTGGAAGCATGTCAAAAAGTTCAAGCTCGTAGCCCTTGTTTGTGTCTTTGACCTGCACTACCTTGAAATAGCTGGAGCCTATGTCCAGGCCTATAGAGCTTTTGCCGCCAAAAATCATAACTTAATAAATACCAGAAAATACATAACTTGTCAAGTCTTTTATACAAATTTTTCAGCTATATCAAAAGCTTTCGCATAATTTTTAAGATATTGGTTTAAGAATTGGAGATTAGCTCTAATTCTAAAGAATAACACTAAAACTTGACCTTCAGCCCTATTTAAAAGCTAAAATAAACAAAAGA
>Ga0210056_1004563_pt1 | contig 10785 bp, 16 predicted proteins | sample CryGeyCG2014_080_2_FD_183965 | JGI IMG/M metagenome (GOLD analysis project Ga0210056, IMG submission 183965) | Groundwater microbial communities from aquifer - Crystal Geyser CG07_land_8/20/14_0.80 (SPAdes) (version 2) | ecosystem: Environmental > Aquatic > Deep subsurface > Groundwater | place...
TACGGGGTAAAAAATTCGGCGGCGGAAACCCCAGTAGTAGAACGTTTCGCGTTCACTACGGGGCAGGAGCGAGGGCGGGCCCCGAAGGAGAAACTTCGTTTCCCTACGGGGTAAACAAAAATTCTTGCTTTTTGCTTGCCCTGTAGCAAGCCGAAGGCTTTGCTATGGGGCCCGCCCGAGCGGAAATTATCAAAAGTCAGCGTCCGGATTTTCTTTGAAAAAAGTTCGGATTTTGTTCAGGACAGACAGCATTTAAGCAGTTTTAATAATTTTTAACCTTAATTTTATGGACAACAACACAACAAAAGCAGAATCATTTACCCGAGCGTTAGCGAAGGGTGAAGATGAACGAAGTTCATCGCCTACCCGAGCGTTAGCGAAGGGTGGAAAAGAGGATTTATCCTCTTCGACTAACAGCCAGGAGCATCAACAAAAAGCTGATAAAAAACCAATAACCGAGCTTCCATTTATAGAAGCGAAGGTGAAGAAGAGAACGAAGTTCTCTTCGCCAAAAATCAGCGTAAAAACCATTATTCTTATCGTGGTTATTATAGCATTGGGCGTGTTAGCTTATATTTATAAAGGTTTGTTCATCGCGGTAACCGTCAATGGCAGCCCGATAAGTCGGCTGAGCATAATTCAAAAGCTTGAAAAAGCGTCAGGCAAAAATTTATTAGATTCTCTTATCATCGAAAAGCTCGTTCAGAACGAGGTGAGCGCAAAGAAAATTGTTGTAAGCAATGACGAAATTAATGGGGAAATAAAAAAAATTGAAGATCAGGTCATCGCGCAGGGCAGCACGCTCGAGGCGGCGCTTTCAGCTCAGGGCATGAGTATGGATGATTTAAAGAAGCAGATTATTTTCCAAAAGAAAGTAGAAAAATTGGTTGCAGACAAAATAAACGTTACGGATGAAGAAGTAGCGCAGTATATTAAGGATAATGCGATTTCAATTCCAGAAGGGCAGGAAGCAACGGCTACTGCTCAGATAAAAAATGAGCTGAGAAATCAAAAACTCAATAAAGAGGCCGATGCCTTGATAACCACCCTGAAGTCGCAAGCAAAGATTCGCTATTTTGTAAATTATTAATTTTTGCCGGTTCCAGACCGAGGCTGCCAGCCGCGTAAAGAAAATTATAAAATAATTTTCCACGCGGCGGGCGGGATTTTTCGCCCGAAATTTCCCTTAAAATCAATTACGTAGGTATTTACGTAAATATCTACGTAAATTATTTTAGAGCCAAAATCGAAATTACTTGACAAAAACCAATAAAAGTGCTATGTTAATATTAGCACTTTTTTAGATTGGCTTTGTGTTAAAATAACCGACATTCAAGAAAGGAGGACAATATGGAGCATCTGGGATATTTTTTCGCGAGGCTCGTGCATTTCTACTATCACTTAACTAAAAAAGTTGAGCAGGGTGAAGAACTGCACGGGGAGTTCTATTACATTCCTGAGTATGAGGGGGATTCGAACAAAGGGAAACCCCTAAAGGTTATCCGCCACGTCTTTGTGACCACAGACCCTGCTATGGGCAGGCGGCCATGCTTTGAGGTACGGCTTCCTAGCGGCAGAAAGAAGTTCTATCTTGATCCTCGAGTCGGCTCATATGAGGACCGAGAGGGAAAGAAGAATCGGATTGTAACCAAAGCTGAAGCGGGTTTATGATAAACCTGCTCAATATCTAAACCGCTGGAGAGATTATCTCAAAGGCGGTTTTTCATTGAAAAAATTTATGCTAAAATCTTAATATAAGACCCCGACCGAGACACGGCGAAGGGGGCGGCCAAAAATCGCAAAAATTTGAAAATTTATGAAAAAAGTGGCTATTTTTGATATTGACGGCACGATTTTCCGTTCTAGCTTGCTGATTGAGTTAACCGACGCCCTTGTCCAACAGGGGATTTTTCCTGCAAAAGTAAGCAGAATATATGTTAAGGCCTGCCAAAATTGGCTGGACAAAAAGGGACCTTACGAAGATTACATTGGGGCAGTGATTAAAGCTTTTGACTCAAATATCAAAGGCGTAAAGTATGAGAAGTTTTCAAGGGTGGCCAGAAAAGTGGCGGCTTTTCACAAAAACCGGAATTATCGCTACTCGCGCGACCTGCTCAGAAATTTGAAAAAGAAAAATTACTATCTTTTGGCGATTTCTCATTCGCCCCAAAAAATCGTCAAAGAATTTGCCAAAAAACTGGGATTTGATAAAGTATACGGTCGGATATTTGAATTGGATAAACAAAGAAAGTTTACCGGAAAAATGCTCTATTCCGAGTTAATTTTCAGCAAGGCCAAGATTTTAAAGCGGGCGGTTGAAAAAGAGAAATTGACACTGAAGGGTTCGGTCGGAGTGGGCGACACGGAAGGCGATATCCCTTTTTTGAAAATGGTAGATAATCCCATTTGCTTTAATCCCAACTTGAAACTTTACCGCTACGCTAAAAGGCTGGGCTGGAAAATTGTGATTGAAAGAAAAGACGTTATTTGTTGTCTATAATTTCGTTGCAAAAGCAGGCGGTAGGAAATTGATATACATAAATTAAAATATCCTTATGAATTTGTTTGATTTGATTTCTCCGATTTATGAGAAAGTTCTTTCCGGCGACGAAGAAACTTTTAAAACATTATTTAAATTAGCAGATTTTAAAATAACCGACAGGGTTTTGGATTTGGGTGGAGGAAGCGGAAGAATTGCCAAATTTTTTGTAGGCAAGGTTCAAAAAATAACGGTGCTGGATGCGTCAAAAGGCATGATTTTGCAGTGTAAAAAGCATCAAGGCGTGAATTGTGTTTTAGGCAAAGCAGATAATATTCCTTTTGGCGACGGTTATTTTGATAAAGCAATTATTATTGACGCCTTTCACCATTTTCAATACCAACAAATCGCCAGCCAAGAAATTAGGAGAGTTTTAAAAGAAAACGGAAAGGTGATTATTGAAGAAGTAAATTTCGGCAGGTTCGGGAATTGGCTGGTGGAAAAATTAGAAACGATATTGGGAGCTGAAAGTAAAATTCTTTCTCCGCCATCATTAGTTGAACTTTTTTCAAAAAATTAATTCAAAACAAAATTTTTAAATAAGGACCGGAACGCTTATTATTTAATCGGAGAAAAATCCGAACCACAAAGTTAACAAAATATCATTATGTTAGTTCAGATAGTGACAATTATTTTAGTTTCAATCACCATCGGCGGATGGTTGTTTTTGAAAAGAGATCCCGACCGCTATATTCACGAACAACGGTCACCCATGAACTTTTTTTCAAATGGGGCTACTGGTATCACCACTTTTTCAAAGTTACGATAATTATTCTGTTTATGATCATAATTTTTTCTTTTTACAAATACCTTTTGAACGCCTCTGATGTTTTTGCAATGAGCGCGGCTTTAATTGCCGGGATTGTTCTATCTGGCGGCAAAGAATTACTGGACAAAGCCATCACATTAGACGATATTTTTTCTTCTATTTTAGGAATAACGCTTGGTTTTCTTACGATTCTTTTATTTTTTTAAAATGGTAATTTTAAAATAATGTACAGGAAAGACAGAAAAGAAGAGTTTTACACGACATTGGCAAAAAAAGAGGGATACCCCGCCAGGTCGGTATATAAACTAAAAGAGATAGACGAAAAATATAAAATTATCAAGAAGAACAGCCGGGTTTTAGATTTGGGTGCAGCTCCGGGTTCCTGGCTTTTGTATATTTCTCAAAAAGTGGGAGACAAAGGAAAGGTGATTGGTATTGATATTAAAGAGACCAAAATACCCCAAAAAGCCAATATCGTTTTCATTAAAAGAAGCGCTTTTGATTTAGAGAGACCCGAAGTCGATGAAGCTAAAGCTTCATCTCCACCTTCGCCCGCTGCGGCGGACTTGGTTTTTAAAGATAAATTTGACGCGGTGGTCTCCGATTTGTCGCCAAAAACCTCGGGCGTAAAATTTTTAGATTCCGGAAAGTCTTTAGAAATGGCAGAAAAATCTTTTGAAATCGCAAAATCAGTTTTGTTGCCCGGAGGAAATTTTGTCTGTAAGATTTTTGAAAACGAAAAAAGCTGCGAATTTTTAAAAAAAGTGAAAAAATATTTTGATTTTGCAAAAAGATTCAAACCAAGAGCAGTAATTAAAAAAAGCAGAGAATTTTATATTATTGGAAAAGGATTTAGGAATCCCAAGAACAGCCAAAACTCCTTTTAAAGGAAAATGTTGTCTGACACCATTAATTCTCACAAGATGAGAGGTGCTAATCGCTGGAAGGCAAAAGAATTTGTCGAGATTAGAGAATTTGAAAAGATAAAAAATGCATTTGTAGATGTCAAACATCTACAATAGACAGCCCGGCCGGAAATTGCAAAGGGCTGTAGAATAGTTCCAGCGACACATAAAAATCAGTCTTCGCCTGCAGTAGGAAGTTTATGGAAAACAAAAAACAAGTAATCATTGAGTATTACAAAACTCTAGGGTCGCGCTTGTGGTACGGTTTTATACTAAAAGGTATTAAACATTTTGGTTATTATCCAGTCGGAAAAGAAAATATCTCAATCAAAGAAGCCCAGAAATTAATGATGGCAAAAGTTTATGAAAAACTCGCTTTGAAAAATAATCCCTACTTGCTAGACGCTGGTTGCGGAGAAGGCGAAACCGCTTTTTATTTAGCCGACAAATACAAAATAAGAATTTCTGGCATTGACATCCTAGATTTTAATATCGAGAAGGCTAACAGAAAAAAAGAAAAACGAGATTTGAAAAATGTTGATTTTAAAATAATGGATTATTCAACGCTTGACTTTGGAAATGACACATTCGATGGTGTTTATGCGATAGAAACATTAGTCCATGCCATTGATTACAGAAGAGTTTTAAAGGAGTTTTGGCGCGTTTTGAAGCCTGGCGGGAAAATTGTTTTATGCGAATACACTATGAAAGCATCTTCGGAAATACCGCCGAAATTGCAGAAAATTGAAAAAATAATTATTGAAGGAAGCGGCATGCACAGCTTGCCTAATTTCATTCACGGAAACTTCTCGAAAATATTAGAAGAGGCGGGATTTATCAATATATCCATTGATGAAATAACTAAACGAGTTATACCAATGCTTGAAAAATTTTATTTCTTTGCATTTTTACCCTATCAATTGATTAAATTGTTTGGCCTCCAAAAATGTTTTGTGAATTTAACGACGGCAGCCGAATATAAAAACATTCTAAAAAATGATGGCTGGAGATATGTTATAGTGTCGGCAACGAAGCGTTGAGGGTGGGAAAATGGTGTCAACTCTATTTTTAACAAGGTAGGTATTGCGAGAAAAATAGAAAAATATGAAAAAACAGATTATCTTGCAAAATAAAAAAGTTGCCTATACCTTACGCAAAAGCAAAAGGGCGCGAAGGATGCGACTTGTCGTATATTGTAATGGATCTATTGTTGTCACTATGCCGCACGATCTAGAAGAGACAATTGTTGAGAAATTTATTAGAGAAAAAGCGCAATGGCTTTTTTCAAAAATCTCTTATTTCAAACAGTTTAAAGGCAGGCAAATTATTCGATATAGCCATAAAGATTATCTGAACTACAGATATAAAGCCCAGATATTGGTGGAAGAAAGAATCAAGTATTTCAACAAAAAATATGGTTTCCATTATAACAAGATTAATGTAAAAAATCAGAAAACTCGCTGGGGCAGCTGTTCAAAAAAGCGCAATCTGAACTTTAATTATAAGATTTTGTTTCTAGAAGAGAAGGCAAGAGACTATATAATTGTGCATGAAATTTGCCACTTAAGGGAACTTAATCATTCCAAAAATTTTTGGGAATTGGTGGCGAAAATTTTTCCGGAATGGAGGGCGAAGAAAGTAAAATTTCTTCTTCCCCCTTCGCTGTCGCTCGGGAGAGAGATTAAAAAAGAGTTAAAAAATAAAATTATTTAAAACAAGGAAATAATTTTTATGCCCCGTAGAGAAATTTCGAAAATATCTTCACTGGGCGAAAGTAAAATAAAATAGGTAATAAATATAAAACAATTATAAATTAAAAAAGAAGGATTTCGAAAAAGATATTGATTGGGCTTTCGCCCATTCGAAATTCTTCTACGGGGTATGGAGCCATTGGCGTCAAAAATCAGGCCTAAAAATTTGGAGGAATTTTTCGGGCAGGAGCATTTAGTGGGGGACGGAAAGCCCCTGAATATTGCCATAAAACAAAAGCATTTGTTTTCTTTTGTTTTTTGGGGGCCTCCGGGAACCGGAAAAACGACTTTGGCTAAGATATACGCAAACAGCCTGAACGCAAAAATTTACGAATTGTCCGCGGTTTCGGCCGGGAAAGCGGATATCAGAAAGATATTGGACGAAGATTCACAAGGGGTTCCCAAGGTTTTGTTTTTAGACGAAATACACCGCTTTAACAAATCCCAGCAGGACTTTCTGCTTCCTTACGTTGAAAGAGGGGAGATAGTTTTGATCGGAGCCACTACCGAAAATCCGAGCTTTGAAGTGATACCGCCCCTGCTTTCCCGATGCAGGATTTTTGTTTTAAACGAACTTTCCGATGAAAATATGAAAGCCATAATTAAAAGAACGGGTTTTAAAATGGCAAAATCAGCGGAAGATTGGCTGATTAATATGGCCAACGGCGACGCCAGACAGGCAATAACCATGCTGGAAAATACGCAAGAGCTTTACAAGAAAATCACGGTGGAGAATTTAAAAAACGCTCTCCAGTCAAAGTTTTTAAGATACGACAAAAAAGGGGAGGAGCATTACAACACTATTTCAGCTTTTATCAAAAGCATGAGGGCAAGTCAGCCGGACGCGGCTTTATATTATTTGGCGCGGATGATTGATTCCGGCGAAGATCCCAAATTCATAGCAAGGAGAATGGTTATTTTCGCTTCAGAGGATATAGGCTTGGCCCAGCCTACGGCTTTGGTGGTGGCTAATGATGTTTTTAGGGCCGTGGAAATAATCGGGTTGCCCGAATGCGGCATTAACTTGGCGCATGGAGTAGTTTATCTGTGCCAATGCAAAAAAGACAGAAGCTGTTACGAGGCCTATATGAAAGCTATGGAAGACGTTAAAAAATACGGGAACTTAGCCATACCTTTGCATTTGCGGAATCCGGAAACAAAACTGATGAAAGAATTGAATTATGGAAAAAATTATGAAAAATACTCCAAGGAATCTTTCCTGCCCGATAAGTTAAGTCAAAGAAAGTTCCTTTCTTCTCCACCTTCATCCCGCTAAGCGGGACTCGGTAAGGAAAGAAATATTTGAAGAAATAATCAACATCCGTGTTATCCACACCCTATACTATTGACACCCGACCATTTGGTCGGGTATCATAATTGAATGAGTATGAAAAACGAAATTATCACAAAAAGACAGAAAGAAGTTTTGGAAATAATTTACGATAATCTAATTACGGCCGGTTTCCCGCCGTCTTTTAGCGAACTAAAAGAAAAATTAAATATATCATCAAATCAATCGCTTTTAGATATTTTTTCTATTTTAGAAAAGAATAATTTTATTAATAGGGAAGCAGGTTCTGCCCGCGGTATTAAAATTCTTAAAAAAGGATATAAAGCGATAAGCGTGCGTCCGTTGGCGCCAGTTGTTGGTTTTACTTCGGCGGGCGGTTTTACCGAGGCGATAGAAGAAATAAACGCGTGGCAGCCGTTGTCAAAAGATGTTGAAACTATTGCCGATGACGTGATGATTGTTCGCGTTATGGGCGATTCAATGATCAATGCTAACATTGAAGATGGGGATTTGATTTTATTCAAAAAAACAAAAGAATTTGTTTCCGGCGATATAGTTTTAGCTCAAACTCTCGACGGTACAACCGTTAAACGTTTTATTTCCCAAGATAAGCCGCCGTATGTTTTTCTGAAACCCGAAAATCCTAAATATCCTATTATCTTATTTACAGACGAGATGGAAATGATTGGTAAAATGGTGAAAAAAATATGAACGGAGAAAACAAAAATATTATAAAATGCGATTTTTGCGATACGGGAGCGGCAGTTAATTTTCAAAAAGCTTGGATGAGATTTACAATAGATAAAAATGGCAAGTACAGAGAAGATTAAAAATTTTTAGCCTGCGATCTCGAGGAACCGATTGAGGAGGATAATATCCATTTATGCAAGGAACATTCAGAAAAATGGTTAAGGGGGGAATTTAATATGATTAAAAATGTAATATTGAGAAATTATGCGATTTATTGGTTGTAAAGAAAACTTACTTGGTTTTATAGAAACCTTTATCAAAGAAAGGGACATAAGGGGTAATGTTTTTTGTGATCTTTTTGCCGGAACAGGAAGCGTCGCTAAACATTTTAAGAAACTCGGCTATAAAATTATTTCATCTGATCTTCTATATTTTTCTTATGTTTTGCAGAAAGTTTATATTGAACAAAATCAATATCCTAAATTTGCGAAATTATTGAAACATCTAAAAATTGATCCGGTTGAGGAAACTCTTTTCACTAGCGATAGCCAAAGCGCAAAAGAAATAATTAAATACCTTAATAATTTAGAAGGAATTGAAGGATTTATTTATAAAAACTATTCACCGGAAGGCACGCAAGGTCAAACAAATATTCGCAAATACTTTACTGGCGACAACGCTAAACGAATTGACACAATACGAGAAAAAATTGAGGAATGGGAAAAATCAAATCTACTTAATGAGCAAGAGTATTTTTTCTTGCTTTGCTCGCTTATCGAAGCAGTGCCGTTTGTTGCAAATATTAGCGGAACTTATTCCGCCTTTCTCAAAGAGTGGGACAAGCGAGCGTTTAAAAAAATAACGCTTGAAGTGCCGGAAATTATCAAGAGTGACGAAACCCACAAAGTATTTAATATCAACGGCTTAAATGTTTTTGACCAAATAAAAGGTATTGATATTTTATATCTTGACCCGCCTTACAATGAGCGACAATATGCGCCGAACTATCATATCTTGGAAACTATCGCAAAATGGGACAAACCCGAAATTAAAGGCGTTACCGGAATGAGGGATTACGAAGAGCAGAAATCCGAATTTTGTAATTCAAAATCGGGAATAAAAGCACTTGGCGAAATTATTAAAAAGAATAATTTTCGCCATCTGCTTTTGAGTTATAACGACGACGGCATAATGCCAGCATTATCTTATGCGTAAAATTATGAGATAATTAAATTACAAAATTATGGATAACAAACAATCAACATGGTCAGAAGCAATAGAACGAGTGATGTTAAATCACGGTTATTTTGCGACTTTAAAACAATTACACGATGAAGCACCGAAGTTAAAAACATTTATTGGTAAAACACCAGATCGCACAATCAACGAAAGAGTACAACGAGATAAAAGATTTACAAAAATTATGCCCGGATTGTGGGCTTTGTCCGAGCATTTAAACAAACTACCAGACCATCTCAATCCAAAGGTTGAAAAAAGCGAGCAAGAAAAAATCGCAATTAGCCACGCATTGATGCAGGGATATTTGATAGAAATAGGCAATATGAAAGGGTATTCAACATTTTCGCCCGACAAAAACGGTTTGTTTTTGGATAAAAAGATAGCCGATGTCATTTCTGTTCAAAATTGCCCAGAATTTACTTACGAAAGAATATTGCAACATGTGAAATATATTGACGTTATTTGGTTTAACGTTCGCAAATTTCCGTCAAATGTGATTGAAGTTGAACATTCAACGAATTTCCGAAATTCTTTTCTAAAATTTTTAGAGCTTCAAGATTTTGCGACAAAAATGACGATTGTCGCTCCGATAGAACGGCGAGAACAATTTGGCAGAGAAATTGCGAGGACGACATTTGAAACAATAAATAGAAAAGTAAATTTTATAAGCTATGACGATGTCGAGAAAATGTATTCCACATCGGTAGCGTTAAAATCATTCGGCAATGTTTTATAATTCATCAACAACAGAACAAAAAGAACATTCAGCAGTTTGTGTATTTGGCACAAAGCCGTTATTTAACTTCAAAACAAGAAGGTTTGGAGCGGTTTCGGTTTATTCAGTTGTAAAAGAATTGATAAATGACAATGTTTCTTTTGATAATGAAATTGGTAATCGAGACGGCTACTTTATAAGTAGCGATGGCGACGCTATTCGGCTTAATAAACAGTTGGACGAAAAGCCAAAAAATAAAACCGAATTATTTTTAGTAGATTTTGGCAAACCTGATAAATCATATTTGAAAACATATTATCCAAAATACAAGATTAGCCACGAAATTGTTTTGGGCAGTGGCAGAAAAAGACGAGTGGTGGAAATTGAAATACATTTTTTGCGAAACGAAAATGGCACGACAAGTTTAGGCATTAAAGCCCCCGAATTATTTGAGGAAGCAATTAAAAACATCGTGAATTTAGCACTTTAAAAAACTGACGACAAAGAGAGCCGAAACACTGGCGTATATCAACGTGCCTCAAAGTTTGTGTTTGTTAAAATTTATTATCCAAAAATCAAGAAAGTAATGCTCTATAACTTAAAAATAAAGCAAAAAGAGGAGCCAACAGCTACTTATATTTTTGGTACAAAATTATTGCTCACTCTCGGTGTAGAAATACTTGGTAAAAAATTAGACAAAAAAATCTTTAGGCCGTTTAATTCTGTTGATGAAATCCTTGCTTTTAAAAAACAAATGAGGCGCGCACCAAAAGGCAATATACCTATTTTGATTAAAAGAGCAAGCGATAAAATCACTATTTCAGGCAGATTATACAAATCCGGCGGACTTGCTCATGATCCAAATATCGGAGCTTTAAGTTTGATT
>Ga0210056_1004573_pt1 | contig 10771 bp, 14 predicted proteins | sample CryGeyCG2014_080_2_FD_183965 | JGI IMG/M metagenome (GOLD analysis project Ga0210056, IMG submission 183965) | Groundwater microbial communities from aquifer - Crystal Geyser CG07_land_8/20/14_0.80 (SPAdes) (version 2) | ecosystem: Environmental > Aquatic > Deep subsurface > Groundwater | place...
TCGTTGTAGACGTCAATCCCCACCTGCCCTACTGGATTACCGGAAGGATCAACTATTCTACCTATGAGATTAACTGTTCCCAAATAAAAAGGAGCGGATTGTCCCTCGCTTAATTGATTTCCCTGATAATTATTACCTAGAAATGCCTTAAACATCCCTGATCCATTGGGATTCTGCACCCCGTTTAAAATCAGAGTTACCGACTGCCCAGCACCGACTGCTGCAGTTAATGAAATGCCCGTGGAATTGGGTTCCATCCCTTCTTGCCGTTGAATGGTACCGGCAATATTACTGCCAGCGCCAAGGGTAGCGGAAGTTAAGTTTACCAGAGAATTGTTACCAGGACCGCAATTTTGGCAAAAAACACTAACCATCAAAAATCCGCCCGGCGCATCCACTGTGACTGGATTGGTGTAGGTTAAAGCGTAGGTGGCAGTCGCCCCCTTGACCATAGTGCTCGGGGTCATGACAAGATTACCGATCGGTTCAACGGCGGACATTTCGGATGGACTAAAAAACGGAAGGAAGGAAAAAACCAAAAAAGGGGTCAATAAAAAAATAAAGACCTTCTTTAACAAAGATCTTCTCAGCTTTAAAAGTCGCATGGGCAGCTCCTTTTTAGTTTTTGAACATAAAGTAATTCCCTCTTGGGGGTTTATTTTCACTATAACACATTCCAATTTCGCCTGTCAAAGTAGATCGCCGCCGGCAGGAATTTAACATCTAGAATCTGTATCAAAACCATCGGGTTGCCGTCATTCCTGCCTCGCCGGCAGGCGGGCTGGCAACCCCCCGATTCGAAGGGACGTCCAGAATCTGGAAGCCGTTTACCGACTCTGGACAAGATAAGAGTGACAGGTTTTGATATACGTTCTACATCGTAGCGGAAACCTTTAGGTTTCCATTGTCTCGGATCCTGGCGATTCTTGCTTCTCGCCGCTACAAAGTCTCCCTCTTCCATTCCTGCGGGATGACACCTGTTTTAATTTAAAATTTTTAATTCTTAATCAATTTTCAAGGTTCTAATGTTCAATGTTTAAACATTATAGACAAAATAGACAAACGTATTTAAAAACAGGCTAAGGCATGTCTATACGAGAAGCTGATGAAAGCTTTTGAGTTCTGAGCTTTGCGTTTTGAGTTATTTTTGACTTCTAACTTTTGACTTATTCTGATCTTTTAAATTTCTTCTCAGAGAGGTAAACTTAAGTACCATGGAAAAAGTTTTGATTATCGACAAACCCAAGGGTTTCACCTCTTACGACGTGGTTGCAAGAGCCGGCCGGCTTTTCCCAGAACAGAAAGTCGGCCATGCCGGAACTTTAGACCCTTTGGCTACCGGAATTTTAATTATCCTCATCGGCCGGGCCACTAAGAGGCAGAGCGAATTTATGAATTTAGACAAAGAATATCTGGCTGAAATTGTTTTAGGGATGGCTACCGACACTTATGATGCAGAAGGAAAGATCATCGGCGCAGCTTCGACGAAACAATTGAAACCACTCAACCGAGAGAAAATCTTACTTGCTCTTAAATCTTTTCAGGGGAAAATCACCCAAACCGTTCCTCCTTATTCCGCGGTTAAAGTCAGGGGCCACCGACTCTACCAGCTGGCCCGACAGGGAAAAATTGACTTGTCCACTCTTCCTAAGCGCACTATCGAGATTCGAGATCTCAAACTCATTGCGTTTCAACCTCTCACCCGCAGTTTCCTGCCCCGGCTCAAGCTTAAAATCATCTGTTCCAAAGGAACCTACATTCGTTCGCTAACCTTTGATTTGGGAAAAGAATTAAAAGTCGGGGCCTATCTTTTGAATCTTAGGCGCAGCCGGGTCGGCCCATTCACTCTGAAGAATGCGGCAAAACTTGCCAATCTCAACCATTATCTTTAGGTCGGTCTTATAGTAAGCAACAAGTAAGCCGAGTGGAGAAGTGGAAGGGATCCCGACAGCGCGCATCCGCCAGCCGGCGGAGAGGCACTGACGGGAGGGAAACTTCTTGGCAGTACCCGCCTTAGTTCAAGCTGACATTCCGTTTTGAGTTAACCATGATTTAAACCCCGAGTGACATCTGGATCTCGTTTTTGGGATTATCGTCATCGAGTTTAACCCTAAACTCACGCACCTCCCTTAAATCATAATATTTCAATGAGCCGTTTTTGACTGCATAATCGTAGATTTCCTTAGTGATTTTGACGTCGTTTAAACAATACTCGGCTAATTTATCCATTTCCCCTTGGCGGTAAAATTCAATTGCCGCCAGTCCGTCGGCAGTTTTTTGCAGGCCCAAGGTGGCGCGGGCTAAGTTGTCAAGACCGATTCTAAAACCCAGAGATTCTTTGACCGATTCTAAAATGTCTAAGACTGGAAGCTTCGTCAAATCACCCGGATAATAGGCCGACAAAACAGGAAAATCAAATTTACGGATATTAAAGCCTATTGTCAGATCCGCGCCTTCCAAAATCGGCCACAGCCTGTCCAGTTCGCCTTCCCAAAATTTTTCATAGGTTTTAGTCTCGCGACGGTAAACTCCTACGACCGAAATTCCGAGAAGCCGCGGGTTGTTTTGAGAAACCTCGCTGAAAATTTTTTGGGTCTCCAAATCTAAAACCACTTCTTTGTTCATCTTTGCCCTCACTGCTATATTTCAGACGGCCACGACCTCTAAAGCATCAGCCACTTTTTCTTTAAGCTGAGCTTCTATTAGGCCTTGTAAGGTTATGGATGCCATCGGGCAACCTTGACAGGCGCCCTTCAGGCGCACCTCGACCTTGCCGTCTAAGACTTTGACCAGTTCGATATCGCCCCCGTCCATTTGTAATTGCGCCCGAATTTCCTGCAAAGCTGCTTCCACTTTCTTTGCGAGATTATCTTCTTTTTGCATGGTTATTCTCCCTTATTAATTTCTTGACAAAAAACTATCTTACCTGTTCTAAAAGATTTAATCAAGACCGCCGGTCTTTTTGACTTTTTACGGTGTTATTCTAACTCCTTTTGTGTCATTCCCGACCTCAACCGGGAATCCCGTCCGTACGAATTATTTCTCACTTTGAATTACTTTTTACTTTTAACTTTTGAGTTTTGACTTTTCCGTCATTCCCCACGGGATCCCGGATCGAGCCCGCCTGATAAGCGAGGCAGGTCAGGGATGACACTGTGTTGTAGATGTCGATGGATGACACTGGTCTTTTCAATTGCCAATTCTCAATTTGTTCACTCTTTGAGTGAAAAAATCTTTGACCAAGGTCGAACATTTTCAATTTTTAATTATGAATCAATTTTGAAGTTCTAATGTTTAAAGTTTAAACATTAAAATCTTAAACATTCATTAGAAATTGTGAATTTAAAATTAAAAATTGCTTTTGAGTTTTCAGTTTGAGGCTTTGTGCAGTAAACCCTAGGCTTTTTAACTTTTATGTTCCAGACTGCGGATGAGAAAAATAAGGAGAAAAGCAATCAGGCCGTACATCAAAGCCGCAAAAATGGAAGAAAGCTCAAGATAACCTTTTCCTTCAATGGAGGTTGACGGGAAAGCATTCAGAAAAGGCTGGACCAGATACAGCGAAAAACCATAAAACCAATGGATAAAACTGGATTGTTCGCTGGCGTTCAATAACTTCAAAATCAAACGCAAAAAAATCACAATTTCCGCGAAAATAAAAAGAATCGTAATTAGTTGGTTGAAAGCGCTGGTAGAAGATTTCTTCTGCACAAAAACCATAGTAAGGCCTTACAAATTATTCCTCGCTTCCTGGAAAAAGTGGCTGGTCGATCATTAAAGCTTCTTCGGACTCAGCCACGATCGAATCAATCATAAAATCGTGATCCTGATAACCCTCCCCCTGCATCCAGGCTCGCAAAGGACCTCTGACATGATTTATCGCATCCAAAACATATTCATCCGGCTCCTCTTGTCCTTCTCTTTGCCCTTTGACCACCAAAACCGCATGCCAGCCTCTTCTTAACTGTAATCCGGTTTTTCTTATTCTGCAAACTAAAACTCTGGTTGACCCCTCAAATTCGGGTTTTACTTCACCGTAGAGTACGTGAGCCGCTGCTTCAGCCGCAGCCACCGATTGCCCGCACACCCCGCCTTCTTCAAATACCCGATCGGGGTCATATTCCAGCTCGTTGGCCGGATCTGAAACCACCAGCTCGTTGGCGATCCCATAAACCTGCATGGCAAAACCTTCCGGTGATTCGAAATGTTCGGGAATTTGTCTCCTGGCTGCTATTTCTTCCCTAAGTCTAGTCAACATTGCTGATCCGTCTTCACAAAGCAAATGTTTGGTGAGAAAAACCCGTTGTCCGCCAAGATAATTGGCTGCGGTTCTTCTTTCCCACTCGCTAAGGTCCTCTTCTAATCTCACCGGTCTTGTTTCAGGACGGTATTGATCAAAACGTCTCGGCAATCCGAAAGCCATCGTTTTCTCCATGCTTGAATTTTTTACAAGTAATAGACTGTATGTTCCTATACCCAAATTACTCCCATTTCTTAAGTTTAAGAAATGAGTTGTAATTCGGGGAATACCTGCCTCGTCTGCCTTGTCGGCAGACAGGCCGGCAGGCGGGCTCAACTACAACTTTTGCATTCTCAAGGAAGTTGAGTATATTTTTCTATTCCTAATTCTACCACTTTCAGGTATAATTGATAATCCGAAACGTTTACAAGGAGGTTTTTATGGCTGAAGAAAAATTGAAGCGGCTCTATCGCTCAAAAAAGGAAAGAATGGTCGGCGGAGTTTGCGGAGGGATAGCCGAGTATCTCAAAGTTGATCCCGCGGTTATCAGGCTGGCTTGGATCGTCTTGACTTTAATCGGCGGCTCAGGCTTTTTGGCTTACATCATCTGCTGGATTATCATTCCGGAAAATCCCCAGCAGTAACTTTAGCTATTTGCCGCTCCGGGCTTTTTTGACCAAACCTAAATAATACTCTTTATTGCGCAATCCGACGGCCTGTTCAAACACTTTCCCATCCTTAAAAAGAATGACCGTCGGAATGCTCATCACTTTGAAATCAGCAGCAGTTTGCGGATTTTCATCTACATTGAGCTTGCCGACTGCCGCCTGTCCTTCCACTTCTTTGGCTACTTCTTCCACAATCGGTCCCAACATTTGACACGGCGGACACCAGACAGCCCAAAAATCAACCAAGATCAGCTTATTTTTGGCTATCTCATCCTTGAAATTCTGATCGGTTAAAGTAATCTCTACCATTTTTCGCCCCTTTTTTCTAGAATTTAGCTAACATCTTAAATGAATCCGAAAGATATTATACTACACTTGTCGCCTTGAACTTATACTTTTCTCAAGAAAACCGAGCCGTTTTTTCCGTACACAACAGAAAACCTTTTTTAAGGCTTTGTTGCAGTTTCTTTTCTCTTCCGTTAAGCGAGTCGAAAAAGGTAGATTCTAATGGGGGTTAATCTTAACTTTAATTTTCGTTTATCTTTCCGGTTTAGGTCGTGCTTCGTTAACGACCATAGCCCGTCCTTCGATTTCCTTGCCATTTAAAGCTTCCATAGCTTTTTTGGCGGCTTCTTCGTTTTCCATTTCTACGAAGCCGAAACCTTTAGAACGGCCAGAATTGCGATCAGTGATGATAACTGCTGAAACGACTTTTCCAAATTCGGAAAACATTTTTTCTAAATCGGGAACAGTCATACTAAAAGGCAAATTACCAACATACAATTTGTTTGTCATAAATCTTTTCACCTCCTTTACCAAGGCGTCAATTCTCTCTCTTTTCTATTTTTAATCTTTGGGAATAAAAACGAGGAAGAAGGAGAAGACAAATTATTAACTTGAAACAAACTGATTATATCAAAAAAATTGAAACTTTCAAGATGGATATTTAAATTTGGTATAATGGACCCATGACCAATTATCTGCGATTTATCTTAATTTTTATCTGGACTCCGCTTATAATTTTAGGGGGTCTTAATTTTGAGTTGCTGGTCCGATACCGCAAAACTCTTCTGTTGACTATCTTTTTCACTCTTCTTTTCGGGATTCCTTGGGACGCACTTTCGGTCGGTACCAAACTTTGGTGGTATAACCTTTCTCCCACTCTGGGTAACTGGTACTTCTTGGGATTGCCGATTGAAGAATTTATACTGACTATGAGCTTCCCGATCCTGGTCGGCTGTTTAGTTTTCACCTTTATCAAAAAGGACAAATCCTAATGTTCGGCCATGGGACTTATCTTTTTTATACTTTGATTTTTACCCTACCGCTGATCGGCTTCTTATGGTTTTTTTATCGCCCGATTTTGCGACCGTGCTTGAAAAAAATTTTGGGCTTGAGCCTATTGGCGACTTTCTATGGCTTTTTAGTCTGGCCTTATGGTTTGAAAATGTCTTGCTGGGGTTATAGCGAGGCTAAGATTTTAAACATCACCCTCTTTGGGGTAGTTTTAGAAGATATTGTCTGGTGGTTTTTGGTAACTTGGCTTTTGATCTCGTTTGTCACCGTTTCGCTTCACTTTGAAAACCGAAAACAATCTTTTCTCGCCTCTTTGATTAAAAACGCTTTCCGTGTACTCCGTTTAATTTTCCCTTTCCTTAAGACTTCTCGATCACAAACCGACGGGCTCACGCTTGCGGTTTTTTGATTCGCCTATGTAGCGTTGCTTCGCACGAATTGTAAGCGCTTTATCCACCCTGCAGTGCGGGGTGGCTGTCGCTCTCTTGAAATAAAATTATTACTCCCTTGCCTTAAAAATTCAAATCCCCTATAATGTTTTCGATGTTTCTTGGCGTTGACAAAATTCTCACCTTGGTCGAATCGAAAAACTTAGTAGAAAACCTCTGCGAACGGGAGCTTAACAATCCCGAAGGCGTCGGTTTGGATTTGCGTTTAGGCGAAGTTTTTAAAATAAGCGGAGAGTCTTTTTTGGGAATTACTGAAAGAGAAACTCCTAAGGTTTTCTCAATCGCCAAATTTGACGAACGGAAAACCTCCCAGATTGCCATCCGCCCCCAGGATTTTTATTTAGTTAAAACCGTTGAAAAAGTTAACCTGCCGGAAAATTTGGTTGGCATCCTCAAACCCCGCACCACTCTGCAACGCTCAGGCCTTTTTTTACGCACCTCCCAGATAGCTCCGGGCTATTGTGGTGAGTTGACTTTTGGCTTAGCCAACGTTGGCCCTTGCAACGTAACGATCGAGCTTGGAGCCAGAATTGTACACATTATGTTCTCAGAAATCAAGGGAAAGGCGCACCCATACCGCGGACAGTGGCAAAAAGGCCGGGTGACAACCGAAAAAAAGGAGGTGCAGGTTTAATGCACAAAACCACTGATTTAAAACTCAATCTTCTGGGTATTGTCCCCGGCTATGAAGACGAAACCGGCCGATTTGATCCTCAATCCATCGCGGCACTCTCGGCACTGATGACTTTCAAAGGAAAGTCTATCCAGAAACTTAAAGAAGAAGCACTCCAAAAGGATAAAAGTTTCGCAGAACAAATTCAGAAAATCCTTCAGAACTCATCGCTTAAAGGTCATGCTTCCGTGGCCACCACTCCGGTTTTATCATTTAACTACGAAGCGAGTAAATTTATCGATTCAGCTCTAACCGGCCTTCCTTTTGCTTCCGCCTTAATGCATTCCGGCAGAAGAACGGGTGTAACACTGGAAGACATTGTTATCCCAACTGAAATTGCCAAAAAACCACAGGCCAAAAAACTCTATCTTGAGGAATCAGAACAAACCATCAATCTTTTTAATGAACTTCTCGCCAAAGGTTTACCTAAAGATTATGTTAGTAAAATACTCCAATATGGACATTATGGAACAGGCATTTTTTCCCTTTCTATCGAATCTATTTTAGCTATTAAAAGAGAATATGAGCTCGAAAAAGAATGGATGCCAGAAGAAGTTGGACTTTTACTACAAACCATTGAATCGGAATTAAAAAAATTGGGCGCTGATCTTTTGTATTTTACCCGTTTTGTCTCACCTTCAAGCATCTATCCATATCCCAACATCTTTAAGAATCCACAAAATACTAATTTGGCTAGAATTATGCGGGAAAATACAAACGCAAACCAACTCACAAAAATCGTTGATTACTCGGTCGACGACCATCCCGACTTAAAAAAATCTCTCCAAGATCTTGATCAAAAATTAAGAAATTTAGTTCAAAATAAAACCCGATTTAAAAAAGAGTGGTTTGGGCTGCTTTTAGAACGACAGAGATTGGTCAGAGATTTTGGTTTGGCTGCCTTTGTGCGCGTTCTTTCTAATGTTTCCTGGAGGGTTTGGGGAGACAAAAAGAGACATCGAACCGTTCCCATGACCGTGGATTCAATCTATTACGCTATTGAAAGAGCGCAAAAAATCTTTTTTCAAAACGCTCGTTCGATCGAAAACGGAAACATTACTTCCGAGCTTATAACCAAATTCGATCAAGTTTTTTCTGTACCTGATTTGGTTCGTACACAGAAGGATATTTTATTCAGATGGATTCAACAAGCATTTTCCACTCTGAAGGCTTACGAAAAACTAAGGCGCATGGATATTAAGCCTCGCGATGCGATCTTTCTTATCCCGAGAGGAATCAGAGTGGATGTTTTACAAGAATATAATCTGTATAATCTTATTTCCGGATACTACCCAACTCGAGCTTGTACTACTGCTGAAGAACAGTTACATAAGTTGACGCTTTGGGAGATTCAAGAACTCAAAAAAGAACTGCAAAAGCAGGGTTTGGGATACTTGGCCGATATGATCAAACCCAAATGCCAAACACTAGGTTTTTGCCCGGAAAGAAAACCGTGTGCGGTCGTGAACAAGCTCGTACCCGACTACGATGAGAAATGGCATGCAGAGCTCCAGCAGGATCTCCAAGAAAAATTCCGCCAAGAATGGCAAAAGTTGGCTTGAGGCATTCTGCACTTCTCCATGCCCCCGCCTTTGGCGGGGTTAGTCGAAGAATAAGATTTACTGTTCGAGCCCTTCTCCGCCAGCTGGCGGATCAGGGTAAACTCCGTCGAGAACTCCAGCTTTGTATAATTTCTACAGCTGATCCTTGATCTTTATCTAACCGCAAGCTAGCTTACCGTGATTTCCACAATCCATGCACGTTGCAATATTCCAAGGTCTTGGTGATGTCTTCAGCTTTCACGGCAAAAAAGGCTTCCGGAGCGTCTCCCGGCTTTAGAAACTGCCGATCGATCTTGCCGTCAACCCAAATCGCAATCCACTCAATATAATGCCCTTCTTCCATCGGATGTGGAAGCAAACCGACTTTGACTTTTACTCCGCCTTCAACCTCTTCAATAACCGGTACGTGTTTTTCCATACCCTGATCCTCTGTTTTGGCTTGCAAAAGCTCCATGGGTTTGCCGCAACAGACCAGGATTCCTCCACCAAAGTGTAAAACTTCCACGATATTGCCGCAGATGCTGCAGCGATAGATCTGACCTTTTTCCATAAAATACTCTTTCGGCTATCATTTAGCTTTAAGGTTGCTCAGCATTCTATCATTCTGCCTTGCAAAAACCAAGGACATTTCATGATTTCCGGTGTTGTCCTTTACAAAATCACTCACCGTAGGTTAAAATTAAATCGTTGTTAAGGCTCTAAAACGCAGTAATATTATGCCTGTCTACGCTCAAGAATCGTCTGACAAAGGATTCTCAACGAATGAGGTTTTGCCCCCAGGACAAAACACTTTTCCCACTTTAACCCAGATCGTTTTGGGAGTTTTTGTGCTTTTCCTCTTTGTTTCATTATATTTAAACTTCAAAAACAAACGCCAAAAGGCGAAGCTTCCTGTTAAACCCGATTCGAGTAAGAAAAATAATCAGGCTCCACCAACTTCTAAAACTCAAGATATCCAAAAGGTGTATGGAAAATGGTAAAAAAATGACTAAAACCCAAACCGGATTCACCTTAATCGAGCTTCTGGTGGTAGTTTCCATCGTCGGTATCCTCTCCACCGCTACCTTTTTGGCCTTAAACCCGGCTGATCTCTTAAGGAAAGCCCGCGACTCAAAACGCAAACAAGATCTGCATACGATTGCCAAATATTTTGAGCTTTACGCGCAAAGATATGGTGACTTGCCTAATGGCTCAGTTAATGTCTGCCAAACTGACGCTGGATTGGATGGCAGCGATGATCGTTCTATCTATGAAGACCGCCCGGGTTATACTAACTCCTGGCTAAAGCAATTAGTAACCGGCGATATTGCACCTAAAGTTCCGGATGATCCGGATGATCCCGACGGCGGTGGACCGCCCAACTATGAACACCGCAATGTAAAGAATGGTTACTATGAATATTGGAAAAACCAGCTCTATAAAAGCTCGTGGTGCTGGGAATACAAACGGGGACATTTCGTCCTGGAAACTTGGTTAGAATACAATAAAGACCCTGATTGTCTGACTGATGAAAATGGTAATGTCTATAGCGTGCGAGGCTACAATCCTCCGCGTTGCGGCTATATTTTACAAGACGGAAGTCTTATTAAAACTTTAAAGTCCGACTCCGATCCTTGCCCGGAGATTGACGAATGTCATCCACTCTAAGACTTTTCTATTTTGCGAGCTAAACCTCATTTCTTCGCACCCATCCGCTCCCTTTCCCAATCTCTGTTTGGATGTAAGCACCAACTCTCCTGAATAGTGTATATAGCGAGCCTCGTCACAGGTGGCCTGTTCTCCCTGACCGTCCGCCACTTGCCAATGGGCAAACCTTCTCTGGCCGTCAACATCTGCATCTTCGTAAACAGGAGTAAATTGATACCGGACATTTTGTGCGGGAT
>Ga0210056_1004575_pt1 | contig 10771 bp, 6 predicted proteins | sample CryGeyCG2014_080_2_FD_183965 | JGI IMG/M metagenome (GOLD analysis project Ga0210056, IMG submission 183965) | Groundwater microbial communities from aquifer - Crystal Geyser CG07_land_8/20/14_0.80 (SPAdes) (version 2) | ecosystem: Environmental > Aquatic > Deep subsurface > Groundwater | place...
CTGGTGCGCCAGCCGGTTGAGGTACTCCTCCGGGTAGTAGTCAACGTCGTCCACCAGCTCGTCCTTGCATTTCGGCGGCCGGTTGACCGGGCCGTAGAAGCACCGCGAGAGGCGAGTGCGAATCACCGGCGTCCGCGTGAACGTGCCCACCGGCAGGAAGGGGCCGCCGCGTCGAAGCATCTCGTCTTCCAGCCAAACCAACCCGCGTCGGATGCCTTCGGTGTCGCTGGCTCCCAACTCGCACTGCTGCCCGTCGGCCCGGACGATGAACTCCTCCCGCACCGTCGTCGAGCACCGGCATGTGGTAACCGGGAAGCCGCCCTTGTCCGACAGCCCGACTGTCTGCAGGAAGTGCCGGAAGTCGGCATGGGCGGTCTCCAGCAGACCGTCTGGGTCGTCGAAGCCGCACGCCAGCCGCACGCCTTCCGGGAAGCACGCCTCGTCCCCAGCGGCCACACGCGGCTGCCACTCAGTTGGCTGATGGTATGGAGTGGTACGCAGCTCCTCAATGAACGCCCAGTCTCTCTCGTCGGGTTGTGGCGGGACGGGGTCAAGCTCGAATGTGGGCATGGTGGCGGTTCTCCTGCGAGAGTGCATTCCGGACGCCCCAACTTGTGGGGGTACTGCCCGCGCTCAGCCCCCGAACAAGTTCGGGCGTCCAGTGGCAGCGTTCCCATCTGCCGGGGTGCTCAAGCGAAACGCGAACATGGACGGTTCCTCTGGGTATGGCTCTTTGGTAGCGCTTCGGCCCGTTCCTGTCAACGCCGGAGTTGGAATCCCCCGACCGCGCGAGTGAACACCCACCCGCGGCGAGCCAGACCAACGAGTCCGCTGGCAGGAGAAGAGGGTACCATTGCGCGACCGAGAGGAGGCGCGGACGCGCCCGAGTGCCTCGACTCCGGAAGCTGAGGGAACTCCGTCTGCGGCCGGGGCACCAAACAGGATCGACACCACGTCCGATACTCCGCCACTGGAATGGGGACGACTCATGCACTTGCTGTTTGGTCTCACTCTCGTCTTGTCGCCGGTGCACGCCGGCGACTGGCCGCACTGGCGCGGACCCAACCGCGACGGCACCGCGACTGAAGACTCCGGCTGGGAGCGGAGCGCCTGGCCGCCGAAGGAGGTCTGGCAGGCGAGTGTGGGCCTCGGCTCCACCTCGCCGCTGGTGGTCGGCGGCCGGCTGTACACCATGGGGTGGGCGGGTGGCTCCGACCACGTGCTCTGCCTGGAGGCGGCTACCGGCAAGGAAGCCTGGCGCCAGTCGTACCCGTGCCCGAGCTTTGGCCGGAAGGCAGCCGGTGACCAGGGCATGTACGGCGGGCCCACTTCGACCCCCGAGTACGACGAACAGACCAAGTACCTCTACACGCTCAGCATCGATGGCGACCTCTGCTGCTGGGACACCGGGCAGCAAGGGCGGCCGGTCTGGCGTCTCAACCTCTACGAGCAGTACCGGATGCCCCAGCGACCCGCCGTCGGTCAGAGCGGTCAGCGCGACTACGGGTACACGACCGCACCGCTGGTGCTCGGCGAGTTGCTGCTCGTGGAGGTGGGCGGCAACGCCGGCACGGTGATCGCCTTCGACAAGCGAACGGGTCAGGAGCGCTGGGCGTCGCAGGCAAAGGACTTGGCGGGTCACACCGGCGGGATGGCGCTGATGCAGGTTGAGGGCGTGCCGTGCCTGGCGACTCTCACCTTCAACGGCCTGCTGGTCTTGCGGCTGGACAGAGGACGCGAGGGAACGACGGTCGGGCAGTACCCATATCAGACCGAGTTCGCCAACAGCATCGCGGGCCCCGCCGTCGAAGGGAACGAGGTGCTTGTTACCTCCGGCTACAACCACAAGACGATCACCAAGCTCCGAGTGACGCTACACGGAGTGACGAAGGAGTGGGAAGAACCGCGGGTCTACTCCCAAGTCTGCACGCCGGTCATCCACAAAGGGTTCGCCTACTGGGCGTGGGCCAACATGTACTGCCTGGAGCTCGCCACTGGCAGGACGCTCTGGAAGGACCGCGTGGGTGGGTCTGCCGGCTCGTGCATCCGGACGGCCGATGAGCGGCTGATCGTGTGGGCGAACGAGGGAGATCTGTCGCTCCTCGAGACGGCACAGCGCTCGCCGGGGACATGTAGGGTGCTGGCGCGCATCCCGGGTTTGTTCCACACCGAGGTCTGGCCGCACGTTGCCTTGTCGGCCGGCAGGCTCTACTGCAAGGACCGGGCGGGCCACCTCAAGTGCCTGTCACTGCGTCCGGAGGACAAGCCCGTAGCGCCGGCAATGCGGGCGCGCCAACCACGCGAAGAGACCACCGTCGTGCTGAAGGACTGGCCGGGGGAGCTGCCCGAGCTGGTCCTGGCTTGGCGCAAGGGATTCGGCATCGGCGCACTCGGCCCCGGGGCGGCGACACGGGACAGGATCTCATTGCGGCCACGGGGCACCGCCAAGTTCGACGCCGACGGGAATCTGGAGGTCACCGGAGGCGCATTCCTGACCGAGGGAGCCAACCAACCTCTGCTGGAAGCATGCAGAGCCTCGGGCGAGTTGAGTGTCGAGGTCACACTGCGCACCGACAACCTCGCACAGAGCGGCCCGGCGCGCCTCGTCTCTTTCTCGACCGACCCCTACCACCGCAACTTCACGCTTGGGCAGGAGCGAGACCGGCTCGTGTTCCGACTCCGCACGCCTCAGACCGGAGACAACGGCATGAACCCGGAGACCTCGTTCGGCCGAATCGAGGCAGGCAAGTGGCACCACGTTCTCGTTACCTACCGAGACGGTGAGCTGACAGGCTACCTCGACGGCCGGGTTGTGGTGGAAAGCGATGCCGTTCGTGGTGACTTCAGCAACTGGGCCGACATGCCGCTGTTGATCGGCGACGAGTTCCAGGACCCCCGGGACTGGAGCGGCACCGTCGAACGGGTGTCAATTCACAGCCGCCACGTGGGCGCAGACGAGGCACGGCAGCGGTTCAAGCTCTTCGCTGGTGCGAAGTGATTCGGCGCGCGGCTCGCCGTCGTCAGTGTCGCCGGTCGGGCATCTCTCAGTAGCGCAGGACTCGCGTGTCGCCGCGCTGAAGCGTGAGCACAACGCGCGGTCCCTGCCCAACGGTCTCGCCACTCAACACGTCGCGAACCGCACCCGTGCGGCCCAAGTCCAACTCCAGCGGGCCATTCTGCGCGGCGTGGACCGCCACGAACGGGCCGTTTGCGTACACGTTGCAGTCGGTTTGGGTGAAGAGGTGGACGCCGGCGTGTCGCGCCGCCAGCCGCAGCAACTCGGAGGTGAGCCCGGGGACGCCAACGAACAGCGACGCGCCGTCCGCCGAGTCTCGCCGGGCGACGGCCGGGGAGCCGTCCGGGTAGGTCGCCAGCACTTCCTCGGGCTGCGCGTCGGCTGCCGCGAACAACGGGCGCACCGGACCGTCGACGCCGAACGCCTGCCGGAGGCCGAGCTTCCTGCCGACTTCTGTCGGCGTCGCCCACGCCTTGCCGGGCGACACCGGCGCCAGCGTGAACCCGGTCAGCTCCTGCATCGCTTCCGGCGAGACGCGGTAGTCGTCGTGGTACCCGGGCGCGTAGCACCAGAGGCGCGTGCTGCCCGCGGGGGCCTTCAGCAACGCCGTGCGCTCGGCGGCCGACAGACAGAACTCGGTCAGAAACACGGACAGCTTTGCCGACACCCGCCCGGCAACGACGTCGTCGCCCAGGTACTGCCCACACGGTGCGCCCAGGTGTCCCAGGGGCGCGCGCGCCTCGTACAACCCCGGTCGGCCGACGACGGCACTGCCAGCCGCCATCCGCAACATGCTGCGCTCATCGACCACCGCGGCGACTTGCGGGTGGAACGCTGTGGGGTGCTGAAGGAGTTCCTCGTCCATCGCCTCTTGGCGGTGCTCGGCGAAGTCGATCAGCGGCCGCTCCGCCACGGGGTCGCGGAAGACTCCCGCCGGTGCCGCGCGCCGCGCGGCGGGTGAGGGGACTTCGGCCGTGTCGCAGGTCGCCGCCGGGTCGCCCCACGCCTCTTGTAGAACGTCGTTGCTGCCGTACCGGGCGCGCAGCCAGGTCCGCCAAGCTGCTGTGTCGGCCGGCGCGTAGCCGCTGAGGGCGCTGCCCCAGGAGTTGTGGTAGAACCACTCGCCAGTATGCTGGCCGCTGGGGTGATAGCCGGCGAGGTGGTCTCTGAAGCGCTCCTCCAGGTGAGCGACCAGGGCGGCCAGGCGCTCCGCCGCGTCGCGGCGGTACACCAGCGAAGCGACCACGGCCCCGTTCGCTGCACCGTAGAGCAGGCTGGCGGGGTCGGTGCCCGGCTCCCAACCCATGACATGGTCGGGGTGGGCTCTGCGCCACCAGTCCGGCGGGTCCATGCCGATTCGCGGCAACAGCAACGCCCGCGGGTTCGCCGCCAGCACAGCGGCGCATGCCGCGTCAGCGGCACTCCAGTTCACCGGTTGGTCGGGCGCCGGCCACGGTAGCGGGCAGGGAAAGCTGACGAAGTCAACCCCGACCTCGGCCGCCAGGCGGAGCTGCGAGGCGAAGACATCGCCGGGCGCACCAAGCGTATCCCAGATGCCCGGGCGGGTGAAGTGGATCCGGACGTCCCGGGCCGGCTCGGCAAACGCCCACAACTGAATGCGGTACCGGTGCCCACCTACCAGCGCCAAGTTCGGCTGGTGGTAGAGATGAAAGTCCGGCCACTTCCCGTCAGCCGGCGCCTTGAGCGTGACCCGCAGCCCGCCCGAGCCGTCGCGCCCGGCCCCCGGTGTCACTGCTACTGTCCCCACGGTGTTCTGCTCGCCCGTGGGCCAGAATGCCCAGTCCCGCGTGAAGTCGGTCTCGCCGCGATCGAATGTGCAGGCAGGGACCGCGTCCTGCCCCGTGTCCAGATCGGTGACGCGAATGTCGTCCAACCGCACCTCGCCGGGCGTGTCGCCAAAGCGGAAGTGCATTGTCGCGTTGGTGGGTTCGTCGGCCACGGCGACGAACTCCAACGAGAGCTGGTGCGCGCCCTCAGCAAAGTAAACTGGCCGCGCTCCCGGCGCCCCCCAGAACATCCGCGCGCGCACCGGCTTGCCCTCAACCAGAATCCGCGGCGCCTCGCCAGCGGAGTCGACGCGCACCGTGAGCGCGGCAGCCGGCTGCGCGAGAGAAGCTGCGGTGAGTAGAGCGACGATCAACACTGCTGGGTTCATAGGGCAATGGCCGCCGACAGAATGACCGCGATCCTCACCGAACGCCCAAGAAGGGCGGTTGTGCGCCCGCGCCCCAAGTGGTGTAGAATAGCACCACTTGGCAGATCCGGACACCGTGTCGGTGAAAGCGACGGCCTCCGGCTCTGTTCGCCTGACAGGAAGTGATACTTATGTTTGGATTGGGCGGTCCTGAGCTTGTCGTTATCTTCATGATTGCACTGATCGTCTTCGGCCCGAAGAAGCTTCCGGAGTTGGCGCGGTCCATTGGGAAAGGCGTAGCCGAGCTGAAGCAGGCCTCCCAGGAGATGCGGGACCAGATCGACCGGGAGATCATCAACCGGCCGTAGCGCCACCAAGCGGCCTTCGCCGGAACTGGCGGGGGCGACCCATCGCGGGGGAGGATGCAATGGCGAAGTTCATGTCGTTTCTGTTGTTCTTGGTGACGGTGATATTGGCGGCCGCCGGCGTGCTGCTCCACCTGCGAAACGCGGGCCCGGTAGAGGTTGCCTTGCCGCGGGGCTGCACGCTCTCGGCGGAGCTCCTTGAGTTGCTGGGCGGCGCGTTTGGGGTCGGCGTGTTGTTCGGCTGGATGGTCGTGTGGACCCGCAACCTTCGCCGCGCGCGGAAGGCGGCCAGGGCAGCGGCCGCCGAAGCCGAGGCGGAACTCGCCCCAGAACTCGCGTAACCTGTCCTCGGGTCCGCGCTGCGCCCGCCGCTGCCGGCACGCCCTCATCCCTCCCCCTCCGTTCGCCGCCCGGTTCACCCGCCGCCTGCCACGCCCCACGCCGACTGCAGCTCGTACACCTCCAGCGAGTTCACCGTCGCGCTCCCGCCCTTGGTGAACACCTCCAGGGACTTGTTGGCCTCGGGCGGGATCACCCCCCTGGGCAGGTACGCCGCGCCACCGTTCCCGAAGACCTCGAGAGAGGTTCGGTCGACCAGTAGTTGCAGGCGCACCGTTCCGTTGACCGGCTTCAACGTGGCTGAACTCCCGCGACACGAGAGCGTCTGGTGGGGGACGTCGTAGGTGACCGGCGTACCGCGGACCACGAAGCCGACCTGCTGCGCGTCGCCGAGCGTTATGTCGGCGCGGAGGTCGAACAGGTCGCCGGTCACGCCTGCGAGGAGGTTGTCTCCCTCCTTGAGCGCTGCGTCTTTCCACGTGTGGGCTCTGCCGTGGAGCTTCTCGACTTCGCGGGCGGGGACGACGAAGAGCCGGGGGCCTTCGGGGGTCGTCCGCAGCGTCAGCTCAACCGGGAAGCTCATCATCTGGTTGAAGGGCATGCCGGGCATGCCGACGGTGCCCCAGGCAATCAGGATCCGTCGCCCGTCTTCTGGAGGAATGTCGGTGAAGGTCTGGGAGGCGTAGAAGCAATTGCCGTGGTGGAGCGGGTGCGGGCCGGACTCGGGGGTGAACGTCTTGCCGTCGAAGCGGCCGACCAGGTAGTGGCCGTTGCCGCCGTAGAAGACCCAGCGGGTGTCCTGCTTGTTGCCGTCCAGGGCGATCTCGAAGAACTCCGGGCATTCGGAGGTGTCTGGGACTTCCACAGCGCAGAGCCGCTCCCACTGCTTCAGGTCGGGCGATGAGAATAGGGCGTAGGTGTTGCCGTCCAGGAACAGCGCCATGACCCACTTCTTCTCAGGCGCGTACCAGATCACCTTGGGATCGCGATTGCCGCCGACGAGATGGGGCAACACGGGGTTCTTCTCGTACTTGGTCCACGTGCGCCCGCGGTCGTTGCTGGCGGCAATGCACTGCACCGCCGGGTTGCCGGCTGCGGTGTAGATGCAGAACATCGCCGGCTGGTCGCCGGTCTGCATTCCGGCAGTGTTGTTCCAGTCTACCACTGCCGAGCCGGAGAACATGGGTCCCAGCTTGTCGGGGTAGAGCGCCCACGGCAGCTCCTCCCAGTGCAGCAAGTCCTTGCTGACGGCGTGCCCCCAGTGCATGTTCCCCCAGTTGATGCCGTACGGGTTGTGCTGATAGAAGAGGTGATATTCGCCGTCGTAGAAGACCAGCCCGTTGGGGTCGTTGTTCCAGCCACGACGCGTCGTGAAGTGGAACTGCGGGCGGAGCTTCTCGCGGTAGAGGTCTTCCGCGCCCTTGATCGTGTCGCCCTGCTCAACCAACTCCAGCGCCTTGGAGTCGTCCGGCAGCCGCTCGACTTGAAGGGTCAGCGCCTTCCCCTTGAGCGGGGCCAGGTCCATGAACGCCCACCAGTCCGGCTCGGCATCGGCAAGCTCGATTTCGAACTCCCGCTCCACCGCGCCCTCGAGCAGCACGCGCATGAGGCGTTTCGCTGCGCCGTTCTTCACGGGCAGGTTCAGGTAGCGCTTTTCCGCGGTCAACTCGCGGGTCTGGTCGATCAGCACAGGCAGCCTCCTGTCGGTCTGGATGAGGTGGTCCGCGTTGATATGCCCCCAGCCCCCGGTCGCCCGGTCGACGATCTGGAACGTTCCGGTCTTGCCGGCCAGGTCCGAAACGTCCCACTGCTGCCAGTCCAACTGCTCGCTCCCGCCGGGCTTGTCGTTGGGACCGGTCGCGGTGCGCACCGCCTTCCCGTCGACCAGCAGGTTCATACATGTGTCGCCTGGATTCTTGCCGCCGCCGATGAGGAAGCTCAAGTACTTGCGTTCGAGGACAAAGGGCGGCGAGGTGAGCTTGCCCGTGGCGCCGTCGCCGTTGTGGAAGCTGTTGACCAGACCTTTCCCCAGGAACCCGGTAACCGGCATCTGCCCCGGCAGCGTGCCCCGCGCCGGGCCGGGGCCGAAGGCTTCGCCTTCCGCCTTCCAGTCGCCGTAGGTCTCACCTTCGAAGTCAAACACAAGGGCGCGGCCGTCAGGCGACTGCAACCACCCCAGGCAGTCCAGCCCCCACTTACGGTCGAGGTACCACAGCATCTTCTGCTGCTTTTCGCGGGGGAGGGCGCGGTCGTAGATCAGGATCTCAGCGAGGTCCCCTTGCAGGTACTCGCCATCGGTGGCGAGCTTTCGGCCGACGGCAAGTCCGCTGGTGCCCAGCTTCAGCGCCCCGGGATTCTGCGTCACGCCCACGTAGGGCGTGCCGTTGTCGGAGATCGCCACGTTCTGCGGGTCGGCATCGTTGACCTCCAGGCACGTCAGCCGCCACGCGTTGGGCTGGAAGGGCACCAGCGTGTGGCAGTCGTTGCTTTCGCCGTTGAAGCCATACGCGCCACCCACCGCGAGCAGCGCGGCCCGCGTGCTGCCCCGCATGGGAACCTCGGCCTGCTCGACAACCGACTGTGCACCGCCGATCCTGTGCGGCCGCCACACGGCGAGGAACGTGAATGCTCGCTGCCCTGCCGGCAGCACCGCCGGGCCCGTCAGATAGTCGGTGGCGCCGTCGAAGGTGACGATGTTGAGACCGTTCTGTTTCGCCTTCCCAAGGGCCGGCCGGCTCGCCTCGACCGATTGGCGAACATGGTTGCCTTTGCCCGACTTGTCGCGCCATTCGCTGAGACCCTTGGTGTCTTCCCTCAGCGTGCCGGCGTCGCTGGCGTCGAGCCAGAGGACGAGACCGGGCAGGTTGGCGGGGGAGGGCAGCTCTGCCGCCGCGGCCCGCCGCGCGGGGTTGGCGGCAGCGACGGCAAGCAGGACGGCAATTACGCAAAGCAGAGCGTTTTGCGGCGGGATCGAGTTCATGGTGCGCCTCCCCCTATCGCGCGACATCTCCGTTGATGACATCGCCCGGCACGTCCAGAATCTGCACACCGGCGATGGCCTTGAACAGCTTGTGGTCGTCGACCTTCCAGACAACCTGCTTGTCGGGGGTGACCTCGAAGAGGTGCGTGCCGTTGCCGATGAAGCCGTGGCCGAGCCAGTTGCAGACCACCGTGTTGCCATTGGGGAGCCGCTGGACGCCGGCGACGAACCGCAGCGGAATGCCGGGCAGGTCGTTCTCGCCGACCTGCCAGACGGTCTTGCCGGCTCTGTCGACTTCCAGCAGCAGGTGCCCGTCGCCGCAGCCGATGAGCGTGTTGCCGTTGGGCAGCCTCACCGCGCAGAAGGGGTTGCCGGGAACCGGGAGCGACGAAACGACCTCCCCCTCGCCGTCCAACTCCTTGACCATGCCTTCGCCGGTGCACGGGACCAGGTAGTGGCCGTTGGGCAGCTTCCGCGCATTGCGGAACCGCGCGTGCTGAGCCACGTTCGTCGGCACGGCGATGGCCTTGTGGATCTGACCATCCGGTCCTACCTCGATCAGGCGGCAAGGCTCCAGCTCGCCGACGAGCGTGTCACCGTTGGGCAGCCGCTGGCAGGTGTAGACCTCGCCGCCGGGAGCTGTCTTGTACTCCCAGACGACCCGCTTGTCGCGCGTCACCTCCAGGGCGCCATCGTGGTGCGAGAACAACACATTCCCGTTGGGAAGCACCCACACATCCGCCGTGGCAGGCGCCGGCCAGTCCCACTCCACCTCGCCCTTGGCGGAGATTAGGCAAACCCGCCCCCCGGCGTAGTCGGCGCAGGCAAAGGGGTGTCCGGCTGGTGCGGCCCCGTCGCCCTCAGCCCCCCAACCCAGGGCCGTCGTCAGGAACGCCACCCCCCCCCAACCACAGACAGCCAACTTGCTCACTCGCATCTTCTCGTCTCCTCGGCGGCACTCGGATAGTACTTGTGCGAATCTCCAAGTTCGCGAAGAGGTGCGCTGACTCCTTCTGGAGGCGGCGGATCGCAGCCCCGGCGAGGTCTCCGCGCACGCGATTCTGCTATGCTGGTATCCCAGCGAAATCCAGGAGGGACTCCCGATGCCAACCTACACCCGAATCCTGCTGCTTGCCCTCGCGACCTGCCCCGTCCACGCCGAGCGACCGGTCAACCTCGTCCCGAACCCAAGCTTCGAGGACAGCCAAGACGGGCTACCGGTATCGTGGCAATGGTCGCCACTGCCCGCCAAGGGAACGTGCACCCTCGACACGGCGGTGAAGCGGTCCGGGGAGTGCTCGGCCAAGCTGACCAACCCGACGCCGCAGGAGCCACACGTCTACTGCCACCTCTCGACCACCGTGCCGCTGCAGCCGGGGCGAACCTACACGCTTTCGTGCTACGTGAAGAGCAACGACGCCGGCACCGCCTGGATCGGCGGCGGCGACAAGTGGCGCCTTCGGATCCCCTTCCCGCGCAAAGCGCCGGACTGGCAGCGCGTGTCGCAGGCGTTTACGGTGGACGCGGCGGAGGCGCAGTTCCGGCTGCTGATTCTCAGCGAGAGCACGACGAAGGGGCTGTGGATCGACGATGTGCAACTGGAAGCCGGCGACAAGGCGACGGACTTTCAGCCTGACTCGTCGTTGAAGCCGGGGGAAACCGTGCTGCAGCTTGGCGACATGAACCTGGCGCCGAACCTGCTCCCCGATTCGTCGTTCGAGACTATCGACGGCAACCGCCCGCGGCACTGGATGTGGGACCACCGCAACACCGACGCGACGATGACTCTCGACGACACCGTGGTGCGCAGCGGGAAGCACTCGCTCAAGTTCACCAGCACCACGCCATTCGGGGCCAATGTCTACGGCTGCCTGACACTGGTCGGGGGTGTGGCCGTCGAGCCGGAGACCACCTAC
>Ga0210056_1004577_pt1 | contig 10771 bp, 7 predicted proteins | sample CryGeyCG2014_080_2_FD_183965 | JGI IMG/M metagenome (GOLD analysis project Ga0210056, IMG submission 183965) | Groundwater microbial communities from aquifer - Crystal Geyser CG07_land_8/20/14_0.80 (SPAdes) (version 2) | ecosystem: Environmental > Aquatic > Deep subsurface > Groundwater | place...
TTTTTTTAATAAATTTTTTATGCAAAAAATCAACATTCAATTTTTGTTCAAATTATTTTATTGATCAATCCTTTGTATTCTTCTTCCTTCATTACATCTCCCATCTGATGATAAATTCCGACTAACAGAGAATAAAACTTCCTTTCTCCAATTTTTTTATCAGCTTCTATCGCCGAAACATTATTTTTTAATAAATCAAGACCTATTTTAGTTTTTTCAAGGGCTAAATCATATTCTTTTTGCTGATAAAGCGCATCAGCCAATAACTGATACAAATAAGGTTTTTCCGGTAATAACTCGATGGCTTTTTCTGTTTCTTTTTGAGCTTCTGGATATTTATAGTTAGTCAAATAAATGTAAGCTCTTACCCTATATATCTGGGCATTATTTTTATCTAATAATCCAGCGTCATCTATCGCTTTTATAGCTTTTTTAAAATATTCTCCGCCACTCTGTTCTTGTTCATATTCTTTCAATTTAAGGCTTTTCGCGTTATAGGCCAACGCTAATTTTAAATAATTTTCGATATTTGTAGAATTTTCTTTAATTACTTTTTCATAACTATCAATTTCATCACCATTATTAAAAAGATCCAGTGAATAAACTTCTGATAGTTTTTGATTTTTTTCTTTTTCGAGATTACTTATTCCGCTTTCTATAACTTTTTCGCAGGCTTCTTTTATGGCAAGGTTTACGATGTTTTTACAAATATTAATATCCGAACTTTTTACCGCTTGATTATATAATTCACTATCTTCTGCCGGTTTTAAACAACTATTTTTCTTTTCACTATTTTTAATACAGTCACAATATTCAGATGATTTTTTTTCTATGGCAAAGCGATAATTTTCCTCGTCACTTTGAAAACATTTTTGTTCTGCTTGTTGATTTTGTCTAGCAACTTTATTTGTTTCTGTAAACTTTTTAACATAAGAAATACTGAAAAAAACTACCACCAAAGCGGCGAAAACCACCAAAAACCACAGCCGGATATTTTTTTTATTAGTTCCCGGATTAAAAACCGGATTGGGATTGGTTGGTTCCATATTTTTGTTTGTTATTTTTATCTTTTATTAAAAAATTATCTTTACTAAAAACTAATCCCTAAAAGCTATAAGCTAACAGCTAAAAGCTAATCTCTACCACGGCGTTACTTCCCGATAACCTTCGTTAAGGCAAGGCTGGCTGTTGCAGGATTGAGTTTCGGTTCGGGAAGGGCAAAAACAACTTTTAGTCTGGATGCCGCCTCCGCAATCTTTGCTGCAAGATCCCCAGCTACTGCAAGTATTGGGCATAGTTCCGGCACAATTGCCTCCGCAGCCATCGGAACAAGTGTCGCCGACGCAAGTGCTGGAAGCGCAAGAACAATTAGAAACGCAAATCGTAACACTATCCGGTGTGGAAGTTCCGTAGGAATTGACGCAAGTGAGGGTGTAAGTGGTCGTCGCGGTTAAATTACCGGATGATACACCGGGGTTGTTGATTTCGGTCCAACCGGAAGGAGTGACAGAGCAAAAATCCGCGTTGGTGGAAGTCCAGGAAATAACGGCGGCGGTATCGTAATCAATGGCAATCGGGCCGTTGGAACCATTGGCCTTGATGTCGACAACAGGGCCGGGAGGAACGCAAGATCGAGATAAAGCCACATGAGAACAACTGGAACCTGCCACGGTTGACCAAGTTACGCTCGTGGCCACCTGCGTTCCGGTACAGGTTGACCAGGAATTAACCGCGCTGATGTAGTGGCAATAAGGAGCGGAAGAAGTATAGGTGGTAGTCCTCCAATAATTCGGAGGAGGTGGAGCATAATTGGCGCAATATTCACCCGCCGCGGTTGCGCCAGTGCAAGAGTCAACGCAAAAACCGTGAGTGCTTCTGTAGGCGCAACCACAGGCTTCACAATTAGCACAATCCTTATAATAATCCACGCCATGGGGGCCATCGCAAACACAATGGTAATAACAACTCCAGGTGCAATACACCGAACTGGTCCACGATGTTGTCTCCCATGTCACATAAGGACTGGGATAGGTTTGCGCTTTAACCGGATTTAATCCCCAAAAACTGAAAATCAAACCAATGATTACTAGCCAAAGAAATTTTATTGTTTTGAATCTGGTTTTTTTCATTTTTTTATTTATTTTTCAAAGTTATTTATTATCAATAAATTCCTTCTCGGCCTCATCGCCCAGCTTTTTGTATCTCATTTCATTGTCTTTATCTTTCAGATAGCTATAAATGTTGGCGAGATTGTAATAGAGCCGCTTTTTGACGCCGGCTTTTTGGGAGAAAAGCAAGGAAACATCCTGACCGATAACTTCCAGTCCTTTCTGGGCGGCAGCTATGGCTTCCTGGGTTTGGCCTTGTTGATAAAGAGCGTAAGAAAGCGCGTCATAAGCAGTGGTTTTTAAAGGATCGATTTTCAAAGCTTCTTGGGCGTTTTGTTCCGCCAGGGCGTAGTCCTTTTTGTATAAATACAGCTGGGCGAAAGAAACGAAAATATTAGGATCTTTAGGAGCGTAAGTTTTAGCCGAAAGCAAACTGCTTTCGGCTTCAGCTAAACGTTTTTGGTTTATGTATAAATTAGCCATCACCTGGCGGGCGTTAACCTTGGCGGCTGAAGCGGCGGTTTTTGAATTAACCACGATCTGGCAATTTTGCAACGCTTCTTTTTCCAAATCGCTGCGGGTGGAAGCTAAAACGCAGAGGTTGGCGTAAATGTCTGGATATTCTTTTTTACTATCAAGCTTGGCGGCCTGGCGGAAATCTTCCAGCGCTTCATTGAGCGCGCCCATCAACCGGTAGGTGTGGCCGCGACCAAGATAGGAAAGGATGTAATTTTTATCTAATTCCAATGACTTATTGTAACTGGCCAAGGCTTTTTCGTAATCCGGCTTGGTTTCGTAGATATAGCCTTCGGTCCGGTAGATTTCCGGATCGTTGCTTTTTATGGTTTTGGCTTTCTCCACTAAAGACAAGGCTTTGTCTACATATTGGCTCTCGTTGTGTTCCATCATCCCCTTTTCGGCGTAGCTTAAAGCTAAAGACAAAAGATAGGCCGTATTATTCGGCTCTTGAACGACTAAATTTTCAAATAATTCAATGGATTTATCGTAATTGTTGTTTTGGCTGTAAATTTGGGCTAGATATTGCGGATCTTTGGCTTGGATGTAATCGATGCCGCTCTGGACTATATTTAAACAGGCTTTTTGCCTTTCCTCATCTAAAATCTGCCAGCATAATTCCGTGTCATATTGCGCCAGAGCCTGATTGAAAGATTTTGTTTCCATCGTCACTTTTTTGCAAACAGCTTTGCGTTCTTCGTTTTTTACGCAATCGCAAAAAAAGATATCAGTTTCTTCCACCGCGGCGTCGAAAGCCGCTTCGTCGTCTTGAAAGTTGCACTCCTGCTTGGGCAAAACTAACTCTTCCTGCTGAATTGCTTCCTGTTTTTCCGCTTTTTTCAAATCAAAATTCTTTTTGAGATAATAGCCGGAGATAAAAATAACGGAGAGCGCGGCGAAAACCACCAAAAACCACAGCCGGATATTTTTTTTATTAGTTCCCGGATTAAAAACCGGATTGGGATTGGTTGGTTCCATATTTTTGTTTGTTATTTTTATCTTTTATTAAAAAATTATTTAACCGCGTAATTAATCCCGATCTCAATGGTAATTTCCTGGGTTCCAGACGGAAGCTGGGGGTTCGCGGCAGTTTTGGATCCGCCCATCCCTCCGATTCCGCCGGCTTCGTAGTTAGCCATCGGGACATCCGGCGATTGGATATTGTTTTCATACCAGCCCAAGATTTTCCCCGCCTTGGCTCCGGAAGCTTTAAACAGCGCCGGCGCCTTGTTTTTAGCGTCGGCAATCGCCTTCAGCCGCGCTTCCTGTTTTAAACTATCCAAGTCTGAAGGCTTAAATTCCACTCCCAAAATTTGATTGGCTCCCGCCCCGGAAGCCGCCGCGATTACCCGGCTCGTCTTATCTTTATCCTCTTGTATATTTTTGACTTTGATAATTAAATTTTGATTGGCGTTATAACCCGAAACGGAAGACACCCCGTCTTTATAATCATATTGCGGAGATAAATTATAATTCCCTGCTTTTATGTCCGTTTCGCTAATCCCCAAAGTTTTTTCCGCTTCCATGATCCGGGTAATTTTATCATTAAGCTGTCTTAAAGCTCCTTCGGCTGACCAAACTTTATCTACTTGGACTCCCAAAGTCACGATCGCTTCGTCCGGCTGATATTCCACTTTGCCTTGGCCGTAAACCGTCACTTGATTTTGCGGCGGATTGACCAAACGTTCGCGGACTAAAGAAATAATAATAATCGCCGCTAAAAGCACGACGCTTAAAACCAGCAGAATGAATTTTGGCTCCTTCCAATCAAGTTCGCAACATTTTTCTTCTGAACTTAAGGATGGTTCTTCCATGCGATTGCCTTAGAATTTATGTCTATATTATACAACAAAAATCAAAAAAATAGAAGAAAGATATGCGCACAAAAACCCGCTTTGTCAAATATCTAATCCCGCGCTAACTTTTTACCAGCTGACTGGATTATGTTTCGCGTTTATTTATGTAAAGTTAGCGCGAATTTGACATTTTATCCTGATTTTATATAATAAAGCTACTGAAATGTTAAAGCGGCTTCACCAACCGCCTAGTTTCCGCAAGCTACTGGCGTTATAAGTGCGAAAAGTGGTCCGATGCTTATCGGACAAATTGGGTGGAACCACGGGTCTGTCTGCTCGCCTCGCTGATTTGAAGCGGGCCAAAGAGGCAGAATAAAAAAACCCGTCCCATTAATTTTCAATCGAAGATTTTTGAGACGGGTTTTTAATTTATTAATATTAAATATATGTCCAATGTGTCCAATTCGTCCAATATGTCCAAAAAAACTAATCTGGCAATCCTCCGCCACAGCGCTTCCCATGTTCTGGCGGCCGCGGTTTTGGAAATGTTCCCGGAAGCCAAATTCGGCATCGGTCCGGCCGTGGAAAATGGATTTTATTATGATTTCGAACTTCCCCGCACGCTCATTCCCGAAGATTTGCCGCTTTTGGAAGAAAAAATGCGAAAAATTATCGCCGCTAATTATCCAATTGAAAAAGCGGAAATGCTGATAAAAAAAGCTTTGGAACATTTTAAAAAAGTCAAACAAGATTATAAAATCGAGCTGATAAAAGATTTGGAAAAAACGGGAGAAAAGAAAGTTTCCGTTTATAAACTGAATAATTTCGTTGATCTCTGTTTCGGTCCACATTTGGACTCGACTGGAGAAATAAAAGATGACTCTTTCAAGCTTTCCCGCCTTTCCGGAGTTTACTGGAAAAGCGATGAAAAAAATAAACAGCTCCAAAGAATTTACGGCGTGGTTTTTGAATCCAAAAAAGAATTAGATGAATATCTAGCGCAAATGGAAGAAGCCGGAAAACGCGATCATAAAAAACTTGGACACGAACTGGATTTATATTCTTTCCATCCGGAAGCCCCTGGCTCACCCTTTTGGCACCCTAAGGGAATGATAATCTGGAACGAGCTTGAATTCCTGGGAAAAAATTTACGAAAGAAATACGAATTTGAAGAAATACAAACTCCCATCATAGCCAAACAGGATTTATGGAAAATTTCGGGACACTGGGAACACTACAAGGAAAGCATGTTTCATTTTGAGTTGGATAATGACAAATATGCGATAAAGCCGATGGACTGTCCCTTTAATATTTTAATCTATAAGGAAGAACGGCGTTCATATAAAGATTTGCCGATCCGCTTCAGCGAAATTGGAAGAGTCTTCCGCAATGAAAAATCGGGTGAGCTTAATGGCCTGCTAAGGGTCCGCCACATAACCCAGGATGATTCACACACATTTCTCGCGAAAGACCAAGTGGAAGATGAAATCAGAAAAATCATAAAAATGGCCTGCGAATATTACCAAGCTTTTAACCTAACGCCAGAATTTTTCTTTTCCACTCGTCCGGAAGATTATATGGGCGAAATTAAAGATTGGGATGAAGCGGAAAAAAATCTGGAAAATGCGCTAAAAAAAGAAAAAGCAAAATATAAACTCAAGGAAAAAGACGGCGCTTTTTATGGCCCGAAAATTGATATTGACATCAAAGACGCGTTGGGACGGCGTTGGCAACTGGCTACTATCCAGCTTGATTTCCAACTTCCGCAAAGATTTTCCCTGGAATATATTGACTCAAACGGAAAAAAGAAGCAGCCGGTTATGATCCACGCTGCGGTTTTTGGATCTTTTGAAAGATTTATCGGAATTATCACAGAACACTATGCTGGCGCGTTTCCTCTCTGGCTTTCGCCCGTGCAAGCGATGATTATTCCCGTTTCCGAAAAATTCAACCGCTACGGAGAAAAAATATTGGAAAAACTGAAAGAAAATAATGTCCGCGTGGAAATGGATAATTCTGATGAATCGCTGGGCAAGCGCATCCATGCAGCCGAAAAGCAAAAAATCCCCTACATTGTAATTGTCGGAGAAAAAGAAGAAAAATCAAAATCCTTGTCCGTCCGAGGAAGAGATAAGGAGCAAAAAGTTTTGCAACTTGAAGAATTTATTCCAAAAATCCAAAAAGAAATCGCGGAAAAGAAATAATCTTCCAAAAATAAAATATATCTTTCAGCCTTAACGGAAGACTTGGGAACAAATTCCGCCGAAAATATAAACTTTTCCGCCTTAACGCAGTAAAGCGCTATAAATTCGAGATGAAGCGAACGTCAAAAAACTTCTCCTTTAGCGTCAGCGATTTGAGAAGTTTTAGTGAGCAAGTCCGAATTTATCGCTTTACGAGTTGGGCGGGATTTTCCCTGCCTGCCGGCAGGCAGGTTGGGCTACTTTCTTTTTTAAAAAGAAAGTAGCAAAATAATTATAAAATATCACATCGAAACCTTCGGCTACCACCCCCAATACCAAATCCGCTGGCTAGCGGATTGGTACGGGGCAAGAATGAATCATTATGAATAAAAAATATTCTATCAAAACCTTCGGTTGTCAGATGAACTACTCTGATTCGGAACGCATTGCCAAAATCCTGGAAACATATGGATTTAAGCCTTTGGCTGAAAATGGAAAAGCAGCCTTGTCCGCCGAAGCTTTGGCGCGGGCGGATTTAATCGTAGTCAATTCCTGCGGCGTCCGCCAAACAGCCGAAGACCGGATTTATAGCTCTATTCACAATATTAGAGAGAAAAACCCCCGAATTAAAATTATCCTTACCGGCTGCTTGGCTAATCGCGAAGATGTGCGAAAAAGATTGAAAAATAAGGTGGATTTATTTGTTGATATTAAAGATTTCCAGGAAAATTTTAAAAAATTTGTCATTGCGAACGAAGTGAAGCAATCTAATTTAAAATTTAGATTGCCACGCCCCTTTGGGGCTCGCAATGACAACAGGGATTATCTAGACATTATTCCTAAATACCAAAACAAATTTCAAGCTTTTGTGCCGGTTATGACCGGCTGCGATAATTTCTGTTCCTATTGCGTCGTCCCCTACGCCCGCGGCCGGGAATTTTCCCGTCCAGCCGTTGAAATTATTCGGGAAATTAAAAGTTTGCTAAAAAAAGGCTACCGGGAAATTATTTTGTTAGGACAAAACGTGAACAGCTACATTTCCCCCTCCCATTTTAAAGGGGAGGGTTGGGGCGGGGTTATTAATTTTTCTGAATTGCTAAGAAAAATCAATGGTCTTCCCGGCCATTTTTGGATAAGCTTTATCAGCAATCATCCTAAGGACTTCTCTGACGAATTAATTAAAGCTGCCGCCCAATTGCCCAAAGTTTGTGAATATATCCATCTTCCTCTTCAAGCCGGGGATAATTTGATTCTGCGAAAAATGAACAGAAAATACACTCGCCGGAAATACCTGGAAATAATCGCCAAAATCAAAAAGTCTTTTCAAAAATACAAGCCCGGCAAGCTTTATTCTCTCACCTCCGATATTATTGTCGGCTTTCCCGGCGAAACTCAAAAACAATTTCTCCAATCGGCCAAAGTGATGAAAAAAGTCGGATTTGATATGGTTTATTTCGGCCAATATTCCCCGCGCCCCGGCACGGCCGCTTATCAGTTTAAAAACAATATTTCTCTAATGGAAAAATCCCGCCGGGAAAAATATCTCAACGAAATTTTGAAAAAAACTTCTCTGGCGAACAATCAGAAATATTTGGGAAAAACTCTGGAAGTCTTGATTGATAAAAAAACATCTCCCTTTATAAAAGGGGAGACCTGCCTGCCGGCAGGCAGGATTAAAGAGGGATTTGTAAGTTCGAAAATCCCCCTTAACCCCCCTTTTAAAAAGGGGGAGGTAATTTACTTCGGCCGAACCCGCACCATGAAAAATGTGAAAATAATTTCTTCCCGAAAAAATTTGATTGGAAGGATCATAAAAGTTAAAATAATTCAAGCTAACACCTGGAATTTAGAAGGAAAATTGTCATCTCGAGCATAGCCAAGAGATCTAATTAGATTCCTCGACAAGCTCGGAATGACATAATTTTATGGAAAATAATAAAATTGTTGTAATCCTTGGGCCAACGGCTTCAGGTAAATCCGATATTGCCATAAAGCTGGCTCGAAAATTTAATGGGGAAATTATCTCTGCCGACAGCCGGCAAATTTACCGCCACGCGGATCTGCTTACCGGCAAGGTTGAGCCGGATCACTCCGGCGAAATCCCGCCAAAATTTGTCTTAGACAAATTTTATGCGGGATCTCAAAAATACCCGGCGTTAGTTTCCCGGGGTATTCCTCATTACCTGATTGATATTTTGAATATTAATTCTTACTTTAGCGCCGGCCAATTTCAGAAAAAGGCGCGAAAAATAATTCAAGATATTTTAAGCCGCGGTAAATTACCGATTATTTGCGGCGGCACCGGTTTTTGGATTAAGGCGCTGGTGGATAATGTTAATTTTCCAAAAGTGAAGCCGGATTGGAAATTAAGAGCCCGGCTGAATAAATTCAGCGCCCAAAAACTTTTTTTAATGCTTAAAAAACTGGACGCGCGCAGAGCCGGCAATATCGATGTTCGCAATAAGGTCCGGCTGATCCGCGCCATTGAAATATGCCAGTCAATCGGAAAAGTTCCAACCCTTGATTGTCATTGCGAGGAATCAGAAACGACGAAGCAATCTAACGACAAATTAGATTGCCACGCTTCGCTCGCAATGACAAACGAATTTTTACAAATAGGAATAAAAATAAAAAAAGAAAAACTACACGCCAATATTAAAAAGCGCTTTAAAAAACGTCTAAAACAAGAGATGATTAAAGAAGCGGAAAATTTACATAAAAAACACGGCGTTAGCTGGAAAAAATTGGAAAGCCTGGGATTGGAATTCCGCTGGATTGCCCGTTTTTTACAGCATAAAATCAACCGAAAAGAAATGGAAACCAAATTATATTTTGATATCATTCACTATGCTAAGCGCCAAATGACATGGTTTAAAAATGATCAACGCATAAAATGGCTGAAAAATTATTCAGAAATAGAAAACGCCGTAATTAAATTTTTTCGTTAAAAAAACTTTTTTAAAAATATTTATTTCAGCCTTAACGAAAGTTCTGAAATAATCTGAATTATATTCCGCCTTAGTGAAGTAAAACGGTATAAATTCGATAAAAAATATAAAAATTTCAGCCTTAACGAAAGTCCTGAAATAATCTGAATTATATTCCGCCTTAGTGAAGTAAAACGGTATAAATTCAAGACGAAGCGAGCGTAGAAAAACTTCTCTTTTAGCGTCAGCGCCTTGAGAAGTTTTAGCGAGTGAGTCTGAATTTGTCGTTTTACGAGCTGGGCGGGCTTTTCTTGGGGCTACTTTCTTTTCTAAAAAGAAAGTAGCAAAAAAGAATAAACATCCTAGCCTATTTTTTTCTTCAATAATTCCAGCGCTGCTTGCGGATTGGCTCTGCCCTTGGTCGCCGACATCACCTGGCCGATCAGAAATTTCAAAGCGTTCTTCTTTCCTGCCTGATAGTCAGCCGCGGACTTGGCGTTTCGGGCCAGCACTTCTTCGACAATTTTATCCAGTTCATCTTCATCATCCATTTGCAATAATCCTTTCTCTTCAATGATTTGCGAAGGATCGCCGCCAGTGCGATACATTTCCTCGAGCACGGTTTGCGCGGCGCTGGAATTGATTTTTCCGCTAGCGATAATCGCTACTAATTCCGCGTAATTTTCCGGCGTTATTTTGATATCTTTTACGGTTGCGTTATTTTTTAACAGATGCTTTTGCAGTTCGCTGACGATATAATTAGCGGACAATTTCAAACATTTAGCTTCCTCAATTTCAAATTCCCGACATTTTAATTTATCCTTAATTTCCGAAACTACATTTTCAAAATATTCCGCCAAGTATTTATCCGACACGATTACTTCCGCGTTTTCCGGAGAAATATTATATTCCTCCACTAAACGCTTCTTCTTAATTTCCGGCATTTCCGGCAGTCTTTGTTTCAGTTCGTTAAAATATTCTTCTCCAAATTCCAGAGGTGGGATATCCGGTTCGGGAAAATAGCGGTAATCATGGGCCGACTCTTTGCTGCGCTGGGAAAAAGTAATATTCCGGACACTGTCAAAACCGCGCGTCTCCTGGATAATTTTCTTGCTTTTTTCCAACTCTTCCGTCTGGCGCTTAATTTCGTAATCGATGGCTTTTTCCACAAACTTGAAAGAGTTGATGTTCTTTACTTCCACTTTGGTTCCGCTCAATTTATCTGCGCCTTTTTTATGCAG
>Ga0210056_1004581_pt1 | contig 10766 bp, 15 predicted proteins | sample CryGeyCG2014_080_2_FD_183965 | JGI IMG/M metagenome (GOLD analysis project Ga0210056, IMG submission 183965) | Groundwater microbial communities from aquifer - Crystal Geyser CG07_land_8/20/14_0.80 (SPAdes) (version 2) | ecosystem: Environmental > Aquatic > Deep subsurface > Groundwater | place...
ATTAGAGTTTGCATAAAATGCGGTGAATTTAGAGGCTATGGCAGCCACGGGAAGTTAAGCATCATTCCTGATGGCTGCAAAAAACAGGTGGAATATATGAGGTCAATGCAACAGTAGGGAACGGTTTGAAACCGTTCCCTACTTCAAGGGAGGTAATCATGGATGTTTTGCAATTGATCGGTCTTTTGGCTCCGGTGTTTTTGACCCTGATCGTGCAGGGGCTTAAAAAACTGATGTCGATTAATGGCTATATCGCCATTGCCGTTGTCTTTATTATCGGCGGCGTAACGGCCATTCTTGGCGTCGGCCCGACGCCGGATGTGACCTGGATCGACACAGTCATCAACGCGGGCTGGATCACGGGCGTGGCCACGTTGATTTACAGCATTTTTAAGAAAAGATAGCAACTGAGTTTGGAGTTCGGAGTTCGGAGTTCGGAGTTTAAAGATCCTGTAGCAGTCTACGAATTAAATTTCTCCGGACTAAGTTGCTATAAGGTTCAGATGACTGAGGACTCCACCATTGCAAAAATCGCAGGCCAGGCCGCAGACGCCGCCCTATCGGGCATCAACGGCGGAGGCGTCATGACGCTGATTGGCGAGGGATTTTCCCTGGCCAACAAGATCATCGGCTACATCGACGATCCAGCCAAGCGGGCCAAAGCCAGAAGGGAATATATTGATCGTCTTGAGTCAATCCGGTCCCAAATTCAGAAAGAGCAGGATTATGAAAAAATTGATTCTTTGCTTCTTGATCTTATCGCTGCTGTTCACGATAAGTAACTGCGCCCCAACAGGGTCGATCATTTACAAGGATGTCCCCGGGGATTGCGTTGTAATCAAGCGTGATACGCTCTCTAAAATCATCGGCGAGCTCATTCTGACCAAGCGCGAGCTGATGGAGTGCCTCGAGCGGGAGAAGCAATGATCGAGAAATTTTTCGGCTCTCTTTCGGGGGGGATCACGGATTGGGGACCGGGGCTTCTGATCGCCCTGATCATGCTCTATGGCCTCTATCGATTATTGCTGGGGTTGGGAGAAAAAGTGGGAATTAAAATCCTGGGCGCCCTCGAGAAACCGACCGATGCCCTCAGTCAACAGGCGGCCTCGATGGATCGATTGACAATGTCGATCAAAGATTACGTGGGCAGGGATACCAATGAGCACCAGGAAATCATCATCCTGCAAAAAGTCATCCGGCATGAGTTAAGAGAAACGAGAGGAAACCTTGAGGATTTGAAGGAACAATCCAACCGGATAGAAAAATACTTTGAGGAGAAGTTAGATGGTCGATCTTAGATCAGAGATGCACAGCCGGATACGGGGGCAGATTCTCAGGATTCTGGCCCGGCATCATGGTCTTGGGGACACATACGAACCAAGAATGATAGATGTCGTTACGCTCCAGGGAGCGCTTGACATACTGGGATATTCCGTCCCTCGCGACGATCTAAGCAGCTATTTGGCTTATCTTTCCGAGATAGAAGCCATCCGATTGGAGCGCAAAAGTTTCGGGAAAATGAAAACCTTACAGGTGGCAATTACTGTGAGAGGCCTCAAGATCGTCGACGGCCGCGAGTTTGACAGTGGGGTCAATGTCGAGCCATGAGTCCAAAGAAAGAATATTCTTTTGAGGTGATCGATCATTGCGAAGCCCTTTACGTGGTGGAGGGCAAGACTTATGACGAGATAGCGAAATCCTCCGGCGTCTCCATCGCCCAGGTCGGGCGATGGGCCGAGAAATATGAATGGCGAAACAAAAAAGAAGAGCGAAAGCGTGAGACCCTGAAGGCCCAGGCCGAGGTCCGCTCTCCGGTCAGAGAGAAGATCCTTCTCGATCTGAAAAAGCAGAAGGAGCGCTATGACAAATATTTCGAGACCCTTGGCGAGAACGAGATTAACACTCAGGCAACCTATGCGCACGCAACTCTTTGCAAGACGATCTCCGAAATTCAAAAAGACCTTGATTCAAAAGCCAAGCACAAAATCGACCGGCCTCAGATATTTTTGGATTTCATGCGAGATCTCGTTTCATTTTTTAAAGATCGCGATGCAGAAGCGGTTATGGCGCTTGAGAAAAATTTTGATGAGTTCATAAATTTTGCCAAGGCTAAATATGCGTAAAACTCAGATCACAGAAAAACAGTTCGATCTTCAGATTGAGGAGCTCCGGGAGCTCATCCGAGAATCGGTCTCTCCCTTCGAAAAGGACACGCCCGCAAAGAAAAAGGCCAGGATCGAGCAGGCGCGTAAGGGCAGGGATTTCTTTTTTCGCATTTATCTTCCCCATTATTTTTATAAGCCCTCAGCCGATTTTCACAAAGAGCTTCACGCTCTCGCCGAAAAGCCTCTGGCAGCCATTGCTGCGCCGAGAGGACATGCCAAATCGACCCACATTTCATTCGGCGAATCGATTCACGATATCTGCTATGGCCTCGAAAAATTTATTATCATCGCATCGGATACCACGACCCAGGCCGAGGATTTCACGAGCGCCATAAAACTTGAGCTTGAGGAGAATCCGAGGATCAGGCATGACTTCGGAGAGCTTGTTGTCAAATCTGATGTCGGCTACCACTATGATGATTTTATCACGGCCAATGATATCCGTATCCTTGCCCGCGGCCGCGGTTCACGGATAAGAGGACTCAAGCACAAACAATATCGGCCGACCAAATTTGTGGGCGACGATATTGAAAATGACGAAAACGTGAGAAATCTCGAGCAGCGAAAATTCACACTGAATTGGCTTCTCAGGGCCGTGCGCGGGGGGCTTGAGCCAGAAGGCTCGAAAATGTACGTCATAGGCACGATTCTTCATTATGATTCGGTGCTGGCGCAGCTTACGGATCCCAAAAAGAACGAGGAGTGGAAAAAGAAAAAATACCGCGCCATTTCTCCAGAAGGCAAAGCGCTCTGGCCCGAGCGATGGTCTATAGAGAAACTCGAACGAGAAAAGAGGATTATGGGTTCCGTGGCATTCAACCAGGAATTTCAGAATGAACCTATCGACCCCGAGACGCAAATTTTCCGAGAGGAATGGATCAAATATTATGATCCTTCAACTATCGACATTTCCGGTCTCGATATCTATACGGCCACAGACCCAAGCGTAGCCAGAACTGAGCAATCAGATTATCAGGCTATCATCACCGTCGGGATCTCGAGGGCAGGCGAGAAAAAAGGGACGATCTATGTTCTCGATGCCGATATCGGAAGAACGTCAGCAAAAAAGCTGGCCATGAAGATTTTTGCCAAGTATGAGCGTTACCGCTGCATCACTCATGGATTTGAGGATACGGCTTTTCAAGAAGTGATGAAACAATGGATTGATGATCTCTCAAAAGAGAATCGAATCTATCTCCCGACCAGGGGCATCAGCCAAAAAAAAGATAAGATCCAAAGAATCACGAGACTTTCCCCTCTGGTCGAAAATGGAACAATCCTATTCCAGAGAGATCAGGTTCTTCTTATCGAGCAAATTATCCACTTTCCAAAAGCAGATCATGATGATGGACCGGATGCTCTTGAGATGGCTGTAAATCTGGCCCGCGCCGGCGGAGGCATCATCGAATACAAATCCGCAGGCAAGCGGGTGGGTTCGGAAATGGGAAATTATGTGGGTGCAGGAGAGGCGATGAACTATTAAAACCACGAATGGCACGAATGTCAGCGAATGACACGAATAACGAATGGCAATCAAAGCGAAAAAGAAACCCATAATTGAGCAGATAGCATCTGCTCAAAATGACATTACTATGAATTATATCGGGAAGGTTCTTCTCAATCCCGATCCGATTCTCAGGGGCGAGGCCGCCTCAAAAGGCATCCAGGCCTTTGAAGATATGCTCTACGAGGCGAGAGTCGCATCCGAGATGCAAAAGCGAAAGCTCGCGGTCATTGGAAAGGAATGGGAGATCATCCCGGCAAGCGATCGCCCGGAGGATCAGAAGATTGCCGATTTTGTGAAAGAGGTTTTTGAGAATTTCTCTCACGATCGGGGAAGGCAAACTCTTCTTTCAGGCATCGTTACAGGATTTAAGCCAGGCGAGATCATGTGGGATTATTCAGAGGGCGATATCTGGATCAAGGAGATCAAAGGCATATCCCCGAAAAGATTTTGTTTCGATCTTCAGGGGAAACTTAGACTTCTCACCTACAAAGATATGATTCAGGGCGAAGAGCTTCCTGAGCGTAAATTCATTATTTTCACGAACCCCAGCGACAATGGCTCTCCTTACGGCGACGGCATCGGCCGGGCGCTCTATTGGCCAGTCAGGTTCAAGAAAAACGGCGTCAAATTCTGGGCTGTTTACCTCGACAAATTCGGCCAGCCCACTCCCTGGGGCAAATATCCCTCGGGAACAAATGAGGATGATCAAAATAAGCTTCTCAAAGTCCTTCAGGCCATGCAGACCGATCAGGCCATCATCACGCCGGATAATATGGCTGTGGAGCTCCTCGAGGCAGCTCGGGCATCCTCCGTGGATTCATATGATCGGTGGGAAAAATTCTGGAACGATGCCATCTCCTTTATCATCCTCGGCCAGACCGCGACTACGGAGGGCACCCCCGGAAAGCTCGGCTCCGAAGAGGCCCGCTCCGATGTCCGCGACGACATTGTCAAAGCCGACGCCGATTTACTCTGCGAATGCGAAAACGAGCAACTCATCAAATGGCTGGTCGATTATAACTTTCCGGATTATTCGCGTCATTCGATATCATTCGTAAGGCATTATCCCAAGATCTGGATCCGCACCCAGCCCGAGCAGGATCTCAAGCCTCTCGCAGAGAGAGATCGCATCCTCATCAAAGAAATCGGCCTGCCGACTCCTATGAGTTATGTTCGTGACACATATGGGATTCCAGAACCAGAGGAAGGGGAGGAAGTGATCACTCCACCGCAAACGCCACAGCCCTTTGGGTTCGCGGAAGGCAGAAGGCTCCTGCGAGCAGAAGCAGAAGGCAGCGATCGCAGATTTCAATCTGCGTTTGCTCAGAGCGAGGATCCCTGGATCGAAGCCTATCTCAGAAAAATCTCGCCATCGCTCAAAAATGTGAAGGCATCAGCCATCGAGGAAATTAGAGCCTATCTGCGCAAGCAGTCTTCTCCTCCCTCCGAAGATGAATTTATCGAAGCCATTCAGGCGATCCTTGGAGAATCCTTCAAAAAGATCGATCAGGCCGCCATCACAGACGCCGTGACGGATGTCTACCGCAATTACAAATTGGCGGAGAAAGCCATTGAGGCCGCGGTTGGCTTTGGAGGGGCCGATGTCAGGGCGATTAATTTTCTGGCAAATCTCGACCAATTCTATCTCTCAAAATTTCTTACGAATCCGGATGCCCAGGCAGCCACAGCCGAATTTCTAAAGACCCGTTTTCTTGAAGGAGGCGAAGGCCTCTTCGGCTCAGGCGACCCGAAGATCTGGAAGGAATTTTCAAATGCACTCTCACAGCAGATGACCGATCTCGAAGGCTACCAGATAAGAAGAATCATTGAGACCGGAGTCCAGAGAACACGCAACTGGGCTCATATTGGTCAGCTTCAAGAAGGCGGAGTTGTAGAAATCGAGGTTGTGGAGCCAACGATGGAATGCCCTTTCTGCGCGGCGATGAACGGAAAAATCATCCAGGTCGGCACCGCCTATAATAGGATGGAAAAACAATCGGCCATGACGCCGGATGAATACGTTGAAGAGTTAAAAAATAATCCTCCGGATCTCACAAGCATCGAAGACTTTGTGGATCAAGGATTATTGCCCCCCTATCACCCCCATTGCCGGGGAAGAATTGTTAAGCGCATAGCGCAGAGCGCATAGAGCATAGCGTATGGAATTAAAAGCGACAATCAAAATCGAAGGCAAAATCCTTAAGGCGATCATGGCCAATCCCGCCGGGGTCTCCCGAAAAATGCTCTGGGCGGGGATGACCAACCTGATCGAGGAGATCGAGGCCCGGGCCGTAAAAGAAGCGCCAGTTAAAACTGGGAATTTGGCCAATTCCATCACGAGCAATGTTTCGGCCGATGGCAAGCGAGGAGAGATCAGGGCCACGGCCCACTATGCCGAATTTGTTCATCGGGGCACCGGACTTTTTGGTCCATTCAAACAGAGGATTTTCCCAAAGGTGAAAAAGGCTCTTTTCTGGCCCGGGGCCGCTCATCCGGTCAAATGGACCAGAGGAATGAAATCGAATCCTTTTTTCATCAGGGCGCTAAAACAGATTAAACCCCAGAGGGTTTTTGAAAATGGAATTTTGGGATACCTCAAATCAATGGGAGGTTAAATGAAATCGATCAAAGATCTCTGGAAGCCGGAAATATTAGCAGAAAAGTTAGGCATCGGCGAGAGGGAACTCTTGAGCTGGAGAAAAAATGGGATGCCTTATATTCAGATCGGGAGGTTCATTTACATCCCAGAAGGGAAATTTTTGAGATGGATGGAATCCTATCTTGTTAATGAAGGAAAAGATGAAAAAGGAGAAACAGATCGATCCAGGCAAGCCTCCCTTTCACTGGTGTCCAAGGTTTGAGGAATGTTCCGCGAACCGGTGCCCCTTTGACCCGGAGATTGAGGGCAAGAAGACGCTCCGCGGGGAGGAAAAATGCAGGTTGGCCAAATCCAGGAGGATGAGGCTATGGGAAAGCTTCCCCGAAGAAAAAAGGAGCCTCCTGCCTTATCGCGGCATGTTTAAGAGGGAGTTTGTGACCTGGAAGCGATGGCAAGATATGCCAGAAGAAGAGCGAGAAGCGAAGAAGGCGATATTAAGGGCCCAAATCGAAAAAGCCAGATTTGTATCAGGAAAACAGAGCGAGGCCTAAAAATGAGGGGTAAGGTAGCCACCCTTAAAAAGACTTTACATTTGAATACACTTTCGTGCAGTTTGGCGACACTTTCATGCATTTTGGATGCTCTTTCAAACAAGGATTTCAAAGTCACTGACCAAAAAGAGGTGAAAAATGCCATATCCAAATGAACATTCGGCGAGATTAAAGGATCCAGGTCAATTTGAATCCTTTGCCAGGGAAAATAATAAAGGCGGCAATGGAGTCGATTTCATCTACGGGATCAAAGAAGGAAAATCCGAGATCCAGGCCATTCGTTTCGATAAAAAGAAATTCACAGTCCAGGAGGCAAAAAAATGGCTCAAAGATCATGACCAGAATTATATTGATTTCGAGCCTGCCTCTGGAGCCGAACATTCAGAATTCGGCAATGCCTGGTTCGAGATTTTCCGCACCGGCGCTCACACTGATTCGTCGGGCAAAACTTCGGACTGGACCGAAAAGGATCTCGATGAGATCGTATCCTTATATGATCCTGCTGTTCATGAGGCGCCCATCGTCCTCGGCCATCCGGAGCATGATTCCCCCGCTTATGGCTGGATCGAGGAGATTAAAAGAGTAGGAGATAGACTCCTGGCCAAACCGAAGCAGCTCGTCGATGATTTCAAAAATCTGATCCGCAAGGGATCCTATAAAAAAGTTAGTATCGCTCTCTATCCCGATCTCGGACTGCGTCATGTCGGATTTCTTGGAGGGACGACTCCGGCAGTTAAAGGATTGAAACAGGCAATCTTCGGCGAGAAGAAAGCAAAATGGATTATCGAATCGGATATTGATGAAATCACGGCAGTAACTCAGAGCTTTAGCTCTGATCCCGGTAAAAAAGGAGGTAATATTATGTATGACTGGCTGACAAAGATGAAAGAAGCCATCGGTCTGGCAGAGAAACAGCTCACGCCAGATCCGAGTGTCAAATTCACAGAGGCTGATGTTTCGGCCAAAGTGAAGGAGATGGAAGGAAAAATCCGTAAAGAAGCAGAGGCGACCTTTGCCGAGGCCCAGAAAAAAATCGAGGCCGAGCGCAAAGAAAAAGAGGCGGCCCAGGCCAGGCTCAAAGAAATCGAGACGAAAGCGCGCAAGGACGAGATCGCCGCTTTCTGCGAGGCCCAATGTAAGGAAGGCAAACTCACGCCCGCGCTCCGGAAAATCATCGAGCCGATTATGATCGCGGTCTCTGCAGGGGAGGGTTTCAAACCCTCCGATGCGATTGAATTTTCCGAGACGGTGAAAAAGCCGGCCCTCGACGGCATCAAAGATTTCCTCACCGAGCTTCCCAAAGTCGTCATCTTCAGAGAAGTGACGCCCGGAGAAGGACCGGCGGTTGGAACGGAGGATGAAAAGCGAAAACAACTCATCTCTTTATTCTGTGAGAAAAATCCGAAAGCCTCTTATAAAGACGCGGTCATCGCCGTCGCAAAGGAGAACCCGGAGCTTTTCAAACAAATCTAAAACCTGAAGGAGGAACAAAACTATGATGAATGTAACTTCCATTTTGGAGAAGGCTGCCAGATGCGCAGCCGCTGTTACTGCATTTACAATCGCTAAACCAGGCGCCGATGATGATCACTTCATCGTCTCGACAGCAGTTTCAGACTCCCTGATCGGCATTTTTCAACATGCCACAACGGTTGCCGAGGAACAGGTCAGAGTCATGCTCGAGGGCATTTCGAGTCTCAAATTGGGGGGCACAGTCGCGCGAGGCGATTATTTGACTTCTGACGCCTCGGGACAGGGAGTAACCTCGGCCCCTGCGGCAGGTGTTAACAACAATGTCATAGGCAAAGCGTTAGCGTCGGGGGTGGCAGGCGATATTATCCCGGCGCTCATCGCCCAAAGCAAAATCCAGGGCTAAACCATTTGATCCGGATGATTCATTTCATCCGGCATTACATAAGACAAGGAGGAAATAACTATGCCAGAACCCAAAGATCTGCACATCGATCAATTGCTTACCGATATGTCCATTAAATATCGGAACGAAGAAATGGTCTGGTCTCAGATTTTACCCAGCATCAAAGTGCCCAGGAGATCAGACAAGTACACTATTTATACCAAGGCCGATTCCTACAAGCTCGTGAACGACATGATCGGGCCGAAATCCCAGGCGAATGAAGTCGATTGGGGAATTGGGACAGGGAATTATTCGGTCGAGGATCATGCCCTGGCTGATTGGGTGCCCCAGGAGAATATCGACAATTCTGATCCTCCGATCCAGCCCGTCATCGACACCAATGATTTTCTCAACAATCTTCTCGACATCGCGCAGGAAAAAAGAACCGTCGATATCGTCTTTGAGTCGGCCACTTATCCCACGGGCAATAAAGTCCAGCTTTCAGGAACAGCCCAATGGGGCAGCACGGCAGATGATCCGATCGGCGATCTTCTGAAAGCTATCGAAGGATGCTTCATGAAGGCGAACACCATCATCATGGGCGCCGATGTCTGGATGATTTTCAGAAAGCTTCCAGAGATTCTCGATGCCGTAAAGGGTGCGACCCGAGCCCAGGCGACTCCCGGAGGATTGGCAACCATCGAAGAATGCAGGGGGCTTTTTGAAGTGCAGAATTGGCTCGTCGGAAGAGCTCGTTACATCACTTCCAAAGAAGGCCAGACCCCGACTTACGCAAGGCTCTGGGGGAAACATTGCGCGGCCTTGCATGTGGTCCCGAATCCCGGGATAAGATCAATCACCTTCGGAGCCACCTTCTCCGAACAACTTCGGATGACCCAGAGGGCGTTCGAACCGAAGCGAGGCCTCAAGGGCTGCGAATACGTGAAGGTGGGTTTCAACACGGATGAAGTCGTGATCGCCTCGGATCTCGGTTATTTCATCCAGGATGCAGTGGCATAAGAAAACCAAATAGAGGGATAGGGAGATAGGGAGAAAAATATCCCATCTCCCCAAATCCCCATCTCTCCGTCTGATTTTAAAAAAGGAGAAAGCGATGCCCAAATATATCATTAAAGAAACGCCTATCATTTTTGGAAGAGAAGGAGACAAAGGGTCGCCGAAGCGATTTGAGGTTGGGGCCAAAATTGAATTGAGCGAAGAGGAAGCATCCAGGATTGGATCGAATGTCGAGCTCATAAGGAAAGCTGAGAAAGGAAAAGAGTAATGCCTTATTCCTCAAAACCCGACATTCAAAAAGAGATCTCCGATGAGGAGCTCATCGGCCTGACCGACGACGAGGGCGCAGGCATTATTAATGACGCCCGCGTCACGGCAGCCATAGCCAGGGCCGATGCGATCATCGACTCCTACTGCGGCCAGATGGCAGCCGTACCCTTTACAGCGCCAATACCGGACCTCATCAAACAGCATTCGGTCACGATCGCGATCTATTTCCTATACTCTCGCCGATCTGTCGCCCCGGAGATCCGAAGGGATAATTATAAGGATGCAATCAAAAATCTTGGGGATATCGCCGCGGGCAAAGCCACAATCGGCGCAACAACCGAAGCGGATTATGAAAATAATATCAAGACAGATCGCACCGGCGATGATCGGATATTTACAATAGGCAAAAAGAGCGATGGCTCCAGCGGCACGCTGGACAATTATTAAGCCGCGATGTCTAAGGAGGTAAAATGAAACGAATTATTCTTATCACACTGGCTGTGGTATTTATGTCTTCTCTGGTTTTTGGGGCAAGCATTAATCTCAAGGCCACCTGGACTCCAAATACGGAGACAGACATGAAGGAATATCGCCTTTATCGTCTCGATCCGACCAGAGTTCTTGTGGGAACTATTCCACATCCGATTGCGACTTTTGATTTTACAACGACTGGCCCTGATGGGGGAGAGGTCTTGATGACTTTTGTTCTGACAGCCACAGATCAGGCAGGGAATGAATCGGGGGACAGCAATGTAGCAACATTCCCTTTCGATCAGAAGGCTCCGGCTGCTCCAATAGAAGT
>Ga0210056_1004586_pt1 | contig 10757 bp, 6 predicted proteins | sample CryGeyCG2014_080_2_FD_183965 | JGI IMG/M metagenome (GOLD analysis project Ga0210056, IMG submission 183965) | Groundwater microbial communities from aquifer - Crystal Geyser CG07_land_8/20/14_0.80 (SPAdes) (version 2) | ecosystem: Environmental > Aquatic > Deep subsurface > Groundwater | place...
AGCTAATTAATGGATTTTTAAAGCACCGCCGAAATCACCGACAATAATCAATATAAGCATTTAATGAAATGGCGAATTATTAGGATTTGCTTATATACCGACCACGCTAAAAGCGTGAAACTTCAGGTTAGATATAATCTAGAAGAACCCGCTTGCGATCCTCGCTGACTTTGGCGAGCATTCTGCGCGTGCGCCAGTTCGGATGGATTCGAATTTACAGAAACAATGTTGCACTAACTTTTGCAAGAGCTTCCGTTGATTATTTATTTCTGATCTGACGAGGATGTGGGATTGAATAGCAGGGCAATAACCGCAACGATATGCGTAATTTAAAGGAACGATGAGTGGCAAATTTTACAAGATCCTCGGTGGACATTACCTATTCGGTGTGGAAAGCACTGATGCTGCGTGAAGCGGTCAGCAGGCTGTCATCAGGTCGGGCTGCCTGGTTGTGGCTGTTATTGGAGCCGCTGGTTCACGTTATTTTCCTGTTGTTCATTTTTTCTGTCATCCGTATGCGTTCTGTCGGTGGGATCGACACCACCGCCTGGTTGATGGTTGGGTTGCTCGCATTCCTGATGTTCAAGCGTACTGGCACCCAGACTCAAAATGCAATTGGTTCTAATCATGGACTATTCACTTACCGTCAGGTCAAGCCAATTGACACAGTGCTGGTGCGGGCATCCCTTGAAGGTTTTTTGACAATACTGGTTGCCATAATCTTGTTTGTAGGCGTATCGCTCTTTGGAATTGTTGCCATTCCTCAAGATCCCCTATTGGTCTTGGAGGCTTTTTTCGGATTGTGGCTGTTGGGTTTGGGGTTTGGTCTAATCGCTTCCGTTGTTAGTGAACTCATCCCCGAGCTGGGAAAAATAATCACTTTTGCAATGACGCCTTTGTATTTTGCATCTGGTGTCTTAATTCCTGTTGCAGCCATCCCACAGCCTTATCGCGATTGGTTGATGTTGAACCCGATCGTTCACGGATTAGATGCTGCGCGGCTTGGATTTGCAACCTACTACCATGCCGTACCCGGGCTCAGTATCGCTTATCTCTACGGTTTTGCGATCACCACCATCTTTCTGGGGATGGCATTACATGCACGTTATGCGACAAGATTGGTGACCCAATGATTGTCGTCGACGACGTTTACAAGCGTTATCACACCGACCATGGACTCGGAAAATGGATACTGGAAGGGATATCCTTCTCTATACCGCCGAACCTCAGTGTGGGGTTGGTAGGTTGTAATGGCGCAGGCAAATCAACCTTGTTGCGCCTTATAGGCGGAGTTGATGTCCCCAGTCGGGGGCGTATTGAGCGAAATTGCCGGGTTTCCTGGCCCATGGGATTCGGCGGAGGACTGCAAGGCTCATTAACGGGGCGACAAAATGCCAAGTTTGTGTGCCGCATTCACGGTCATCAGGACGACATCCCAAACAGGTTGGCATACATCGAAGAATTTGCCGAACTGGGCGATGCCTTCGATGAGCCTGTTAAAACCTACTCGTCCGGCATGAAATCGCGCTTGCAGTTTGGACTATCGCTAGCTTTCGATTTTGATGTCTACATCTCGGATGAAGTGACTGCAGTCGGCGATGCCGCCTTCAGGGAAAAAGCAGCAACAGCTTTCAAGAAGCTCTCGGATCACGCAAGCATCATTATGGTCTCCCATGGCGAAGGAACACTCAGGCAGTTTTGCAAGGCTGGAATCTGGCTGAACGAGGGCGGGGCGCATTGGTTTGACAAGATTGATGATGCGCTTAGAGAGTACAAGAAGAGTCAACTGGAATATCACCTCAACAGCTTGTTGGCACAGCAAGGTATGCCAGCCAATCAGGAGCAGTTAGCACTCGAAATAGAAAAAACAAAGCAGCGCCAATCTGCCATATTGGCTCTGGAGAGCGGCATGAAAGGCGCACCGGTTATTGTTGACCACGAAGAAGGCTTGCGCGTTATGCAAGAAGCCAGGCAATTAGGCATGCAATTGGCTATTGGGGCAAACATTGCCGCACAAGGCTATAAACTAAAACCCAACATGACTCCAATGTTAAAAAAATATTTTCCGCTCCCCCACAATAAACACATCGACCTTTATGACCTGAATAGCCAATGCGAGAAGGTTGAGAGCGAAAGATGATGTCAAGTATTAGCAACAGAAAAAAGATGAGCAACATGATCGCAATCGTGAACGGCTGGACGCAAAGCTGGCTGATCCCCGCACTGTTACGGCGCCGGGTCTTTGGCGCGGCGTTTATTGCCTCCTTGTTGGCGGCATTCTATTGGGGGCTGATCGCATCAGATCGTTATGTGTCCGAAGCGCACGTTGTGATTCAAAAAACGGATATATCTGGTGGCCAAAGTTTGGATTTCACCAGCCTTCTCGGCACTGGTGGTGGCAATCATGCCGACCAGATGTTATTGCGAGACCACCTGCTGTCCGTTGATATGTTGAAAAAGCTTGATGCCAAGCTTGACTTGCGCTCGCACTACAGCGACTGGCATCGCGACCCGCTGTCGCGCATGTGGTTTAAAGACGCGCCATTGGAAAGCCTGCACAACCACTTTCTCGCGCGGGTCAGTGTCGAATTTGATGACTATGCGGGTGTATTGATTATCAAGGCGCAAGCCTATGACCCCGCAATGGCCCAATCCATAGCGACTACAATGGTGGAAGAGGGGGAGCGCCACATGAATGCCATGGCGCATAGCCTTGCCCAAGACCAAGTGGCATTCCTTGAAAAACAGGTCAGTGAAATGAATATTCGATCTATTCAGGCGCGCCAAGCCATGCTGGATTTCCAAAATTCGAAAGGGATGGTCTCGCCACAGGGCACGGTTGAAAACTTTGCGGCGATCATCAGTGGCCTGGAAGGTCATCTTTCAGAATTGCAAACCAAACGATCAGCCTTGCTCGGATACATGATGCCCGCCAGCCCAGGAGTAGTAGAGTTAAATCAGCAGATCGAAGCTGTTGAAAAACAGATCGATCGTGAAAACAAGCGACTGATCTCCCCCGGTGGTGCCAAGTTAAATCAAACTGCAGAGGAATACCAGCGCCTGCAGATGAATGCAGAATTCATGCAGCAGGTTTATCAAACTGCACTCTCCGCATTGGAAAAAGGCCGTATCGAGGCGGCCCGCACACTGAAGAAGGTAACCATGCTGCAGTCGCCTACCAAGCCGCAATATCCATTACAACCCCGTCGAATCTATAACACCATTGTCTTCATACTATTTACGCTACTGATTGCCGGCATCGTGCATCTGCTCGCAGCGATTATTCGCGATCACAAGGATTGAACCATGCGTATTCTTTTTTCAATACTACTCATGCTACTGACCGCACAAACTTCTGCGGTTAACTACGCGGATCCGCTTGGCGTGCAAGATGCGTTAGGCTTGACACCGTCCACCTCAATCAGCAGCCCTGTACCCCCGGCAGCTTCCGCTCCCGCACAGGTAATGCAGGCCGGTAGTTACAATCCCAACCTCAACAGCGAAGTCTTCGGCGCGCAGCTTTTTACTGGCAGTTTTGCGCAAGCGGGCGCGACACAATTCAATCCCGATTACCTGATTGCCACAGGTGACCAGATTCAAGTGCGATTCTGGGGCGGCTTCAATTTTGACAGCGTGCTGACCGTTGACCCGCAGGGCAATCTGTTCCTGCCGCAGGTTGGCCCCGTCAAAGTGCAGGGCGTGCGCAATCAGGATTTGCAGCGCGTGGTAGAAGTGGCGGCAGGCAAAGTCTTCCGTGCCAACGTCAACAGTTATGCAAACCTCGCGGCGGCGCAACCGGTGCGCGTGTTCGTCGGCGGCAACGTCAGACGCCCTGGCCTATACAACGGCACCAGCATGGACAGCGTGCTGCATTATCTTGACCAGGCCGGCGGCATCGACCTTGATCGCGGCAGTTTTCTGAACGTGCAAGTCAAGCGCGGTGTACAGGTGCGTGCCACCCTCAACCTGTATGACTTCCTGCTGGCCGGGCGCATTCCGCTCGTGCAACTGAGTGATGGCGATGTCATCTTCGTCGCGCAGCGCCACAACACCGTCAAAGTGAGCGGCCAGGCAGAGAATGCAAAACGTTTCGAATTCATGGGCGACACGCTGGCGCTCAAGGAGCTCATCGGGCTGGCCAAACCGATGGCACAGACCACCCATGTCCGCATCGTGCGCAACAGCGGCACCATTCGCAATGTCGAATACTATCCGCTGGCGCAGGCCGGCGGAATAACGGTCGCCAATGGCGATGAAGCCGAATTCACCGCCGATAAAAAACCCGGCACCATCACCGTGCGCGTGGAAGGCGAGCACCAAAGTCCGCAGGAATATGTCCTGCCCTATGGCGCGCGCCTGGGCGAGCTGATGAAGCACATCCAATTCACTGAACGCTCTGATGCGCAGAACATACAACTGCGCCGAGTGAGCGTACGTGAACGGCAGAAATCATTGCTGCAAACCTCCCTGCAAAGCCTGGAATCGACCGTACTGACCGCACGCAGCGGTACCAGCGACGAAGCGCGGCTGCGCAAGGACGAAGCCGACATAATCTTACAGTGGGTAGATCGCGCGAAGAAGATAGAACCCAGCGGCCAAGTGCAGATTGCACAGGCCGGCAACCGCGACACCCTGCTGCTGGAAAACGGCGACATACTCAAAGTCCCCCCCAAAGACGGCCTGGTGCTGGTCAGCGGCGAAGTGCTGTTTCCCAATGCCATCGCCTTCGATGCAAAACTTGAGCTGAAAGATTACATCAATCGTGCCGGCGGCTTCACCCAGAACGCGGACAACTCGCGCATCATCATTGCGCACCGCGACGGCAGTTTTGAACAGGACAGCGGCGACCTGCGCGCCGGGGACGAAGTGCTCGTGCTGCCTAAAGTGGACGTGAAATCGCGGCAGATATGGAAAGACATGACCCAGGTCCTCTACCAGATCGCCATCTCGGCCAAGGTCGTGCTCGGGTTATGATATGCTCTTGATGAAATGCCGACTTATTCTGTTTTGTCGTTCTCGCGAAAGCCGGAACCCAGTCGAATCAAATAACTGGATGCCCGCCTGACCGAAGATCAGCCTGTCCTGAGCTTGCCGAAGGGCGGACATAACGAATAAATCAGCGTTTTCCTAAATGACATGCGGAAATAACAATGCAAATTCACAACACCAACCTCTCAGGCGTCTTAATCATCGAACCGAAAGTATTTGGCGACCAGCGCGGGTACTTCATGGAAACCTGGAATCAGGCTGGGTATGCAGCAGCAGGCATCAAAGAGACCTTCGTGCAGGACAACCTGTCGCTCTCGAAGAAAGGCATCCTACGCGGACTGCATTTCCAGAAGCCCAACACGCAGGGCAAGCTGGTGTATGTGTTGCAAGGCGAAGTATTCGATGTGATCGTCGATATCCGCGTCGGATCGCCCACTTTCGGCAAAGCCATAAATTTCTTGCTCACCGCCGACAGCAAACGTCAGGTCTACATCCCCCCCGGCTTTGCGCACGGCTTTTGCGTCACCTCGGATATCGCGATGTTCGCCTACAAGTGCACCGACAAGTACAACCCGCAGGCGGAAGCCAGTGTGCTGTGGAACGACCCGGACCTTAATATCCCCTGGCCTGTTAGTGCGCCGGAGCTCTCGGCCAAAGACAAAGTGGGCATGCGCTTGGCTGACTTCCCGCCAGAGCATCTGCCGAAATTTGAAGATTAATAAGAAGATTTGATGTGCAAAATTTAAGCAACACGAGTGAAATAAATATGGCCGCTTTTATCTCCGCGAATCAATTGACCGTTTCACCTGCCGAGACTGGCAGCAATCTGGTAAAGCCGCTTGCATTGCGAGCCATGTTCTGGAGGCCATCCTATTTGGCGGCATCATCCTGCCTCGAGCACATACCCTTTGCCTTCTGGATCATTGAGGCCAGCCAACCCAAAGTATTTGTCGAATTGGGTGCGGATTATGGCGCATCGTATTTTGCCCATTGCCAGGCAGTTGATAAGTTGGGATTGGATACTCAATGCTATGCCATCGACACCTGGATGTCTGGCGATGCGACTGCGGGCCAGGAAAATGGTGCATTCGAAAAGGTCAATGCCTACAACGAATCCCAGTATTCCGGTTTCTCGCATTTGCTGCGCAGCAACTTTGACGATGCTGCGAGAAACTTTGCCGATGGAACCATTGACCTCTTGCACATAAACGGATTGCACACATCGGGTTTCGCACTGCGTGATTTTGAGATATGGCTGCCGAAATTATCGGAGCACGGGATCGTCCTGCTCCATGGAACGAATTCACGTGAACGCAACTTTGGGACATTCAAGTTATTCGAGCAGTTGCAAACACGCTATCCGACATTTGAATTCTCATTCGGGCAGGGACTCGGCCTGATCGCGGCGGGTAACGAGCAGAACGAAATGATTCAACTCTTGCTTGATGCCCACAAAAATGAACGCGCAAAACAGGCGATCCATGAAGTGTTCTTCCGCTTGGGGCGGGCATGCGCTGATTCACTCACCGTGATCAAGCACAAGGAGAGCATACAGAATTTGAATGAAGTGCTCGGTCAGCAAAATAACCAGTTAACCGAAATACGGCGTGCTTTTGAAACAGCGCAAGCTGAATTAACCCATCGCAGCGATGAATTAAACGATGCAAGAAGCGCGATGAACGTGCAGACCGAACATCACGCCATCGAGCGCGGGCAGTTATCAGAAAGAATCACACTGCTGCAAGAAATCCGATCTGACCTCAAGCAGGAAGTGGAGAAGTGGCAGGCGCGTACCGATACAGCTGCGGCTGATTTGCATCGGCGCATTGAAGAGATGTCCAGGCTTGAGCAGACAAACAGCGCACATCGCCATCAAATAGAAAACATCGCACAGCAACTGCAAGCGCGAGAAACGACGATCGTATCATTGCAAAACGAGGTGGCAACCAAAGAGGCCGACATCGAAGCGCTAAAAATCGAGCTGGCACAAAACCAGAGTGCCAATGCAGTGCTTGCCCAGGAAATCACCGCACATCAACAACACACCGTTGTACTTAAAGAAACCAATGCAACCAAACAAGCGGAAATTGAGGTGCTGCAAGAAAGCAGTGCAACCAAGCAGGCAACAATAGAAGCACAGCAAGCCGAACTGGCAGCGCGCAACGATGAATTGGCACAACTGCAAAGCAGCAAACAGGCACTGGATGACGAGAACATGCGTCTCAAAAATGCAAACGCAGCGCAAGCCCAGGAAATCGTCGGACATCAGCAGCACACTGAACTCCTGCAAGAAGTCAATGGTGCCAAAGAGGCCGACATCGAAGCGCTAAAAATCGAGCTGGCACAAAACCAGAGTGCCAATGCAGTGCTTGCCCAGGAAATCACCGCACATCAACAACACACCGTTGTACTTAAAGAAACCAATGCAACCAAACAAGCGGAAATTGAGGTGCTGCAAGAAAGCAGTGCAACCAAGCAGGCAACAATAGAAGCACAGCAAGCCGAACTGGCAGCGCGCAACGATGAATTGGCACAACTGCAAAGCAGCAAACACAGGTTGGCCGATGAGAACTTGAAGCTTCAACAAACCATATCGACGCTCACACAAGAAACGAAAGATCATCGTCACCATGTAGTGGTGCTGCAAGGAAAATTGCAGGACAAGGAAAATGCAGCGGCAGACTTGACTGAAAAGGTCAATATGCTCACCCAAGATCAAGCGAAGCGATTTGACGAGATAGCGGTGTTGACGCAAGACCTTATAACCACAGAGCAAACAAACGAACATTTGACCGTTGAATTGAAAACGCGCGGTGATGAATTGGCACAACTGCAAAGCAGCAAACACAGGTTGGCCGATGAGAACTTGAAGCTTCAACAAACCATATCGACGCTCACACAAGAAACGAAAGATCATCGTCACCATGTAGTGGTGCTGCAAGGAAAATTGCAGGACAAGGAAAATGCAGCGGCAGACTTGACTGAAAAGGTCAATATGCTCACCCAAGATCAAGCGAAGCGATTTGACGAGATAGCGGTGTTGACGCAAGACCTTATAACCACAGAGCAAACAAACGAACATTTGACCGTTGAATTGAAAACGCGCGGTGATGAATTGGCACAACTGCAAAGCAGCAAACAGGCACTGGATGACGAGAACATGCGTCTCAAAAATGCAAACGCAGCGCAAGCCCAGGAAATCGTCGGACATCAGCAACACACTGAATTCCTGCAAGAAGCCAACGGAAACAAGCAGATGGAAATTGAAGCGCTGAATGGAAAATTGGAAGCGCGTTTCAAGGAGCTGGCAGAAATGACCCGCCACTTGATGGCTAATGAAGAAGCAATCAATAAGAAGAATCAGCAATTGCACATCCTGCAAAAGCAAGCACTCGGATGGAAAAACGATTCAGCTTGGAAGCAGCCAATGCGCATGCCGTTCCGCAAGGCAGACAAATATCAAAAACAAATTGAACAGATACTGCTCTCGGGCTTGTTTGATACAGAGTGGTATTTGAAGCAGTATCCCGATGTCGCCAAATTTGGCAAACATCCCGTGGCGCATTATCTAAGCTTTGGAGCTGCCGAGAATCGTGATCCAAGCCCTGTCTTTTGCACAGCAGCCTATCGAGCAGCCAATCGCGAGGCATTGGCCGACGGAAAAAATCCGCTCTTGCACTATTTAGAAATAGAGTCACAGCGCACTGCTGGCCCTAATCAATAACCTATTCAACACAATACAATGAAATGAACAATCTCCAACTTATCGAAACCATCAACCAATCAGCGCTCTTTGATGCCGACTGGTATTTGAACGAATACCCTGATGTGGTTATCCTTGGCATGAACCCTGTCGAGCACTATGTGCGATACGGTGAGCGACTTGGGCGACAACCTTCACCCAACTTCAATCCGACCTATTATTTGGAAGCGAACAAGGACGTGGCCGATCATAAGATCAGCCCTTTCTATCACTACATCGTGCAAGGAAAAAACGAGGGCCGATTGCCTTGTGGAATAGTCGGCAAGGACAATAAAAAACGAGTAGTAGATGAGCAGGTTTGCTATGTCCCCAAGCTGAATGCAGCGCCACTAACCAATCTTCCCGCCAAGTTAATCGCCTTCTACCTGCCGCAATTCCATCCGATTGCAGAGAATAACGCATGGTGGGGCGAGGGCTTCACAGAATGGAACAACGTCAAACCGGCACAGCCTCAATTCGTCGGACATTACCAACCGCACATCCCCGGCGAACTGGGCTATTACAGCCTGCTCGACACCGAGACCCAACGCAGACAGATCGAACTAGCCAAGCTCTACGGGCTAGGCGGATTCTGCTTCTACTTCTACTGGTTTGGCGGCAAACGCCTATTAGAAACGCCCACTGAAAATTACCTGAATGATCCCAGTTTAGATTTCCCGTTTTGCCTGTGCTGGGCGAACGAGAACTGGAGCCGTCGCTGGGATGGCTTGGAGAGCGAGATACTCATGGCGCAGCAACACTCGCCAGAAGACGATCTGGGCTTCATCCAGCACGTTTCAAAATACATGCGCGACAAGCGCTATATCCGCATAGATGGCAAGCCGCTGCTGATGGTGTATCGCCCCAGCTTGTTGCCTGATGCCAAGGTCACTACGCAGCGCTGGAGAAAATGGTGTCGCGAAAACGGCATTGGTGAAATTTACCTGGCCTATACACAATCATTCGAAGCGGTCGATCCTTCGCTCTACGATTTTGATGCGGCGATCGAATTCCCTCCCAACAACTCAGCACCGCCCAACATCACCGACACCGTGACCCCCCTGGGCGACGATTTTGGCTGCACGGTTTATGACTGGAACGTATTCGTGGAGCGTAGTGAAAAATATCAGCGTCCCGGCTACACCCTGCATCGCAGCGTATGCCCTGCATGGGACAACACCGCACGCAGAAAAAATCGCGCCACCGTATTTCTCAACAGCAAGCCATCGCTGTATCAGCGCTGGCTTGAAAATGCCATCAAAGACACCGAGCAACGCATCGCCAAGCCAGACGAAAGACTTATCTTTGTCAACGCATGGAACGAATGGGCCGAAGGAGCACATCTCGAACCCGATGCAAAATATGGCTATGCCTACCTGCAAGCGACACGCAACGCACTGGATCAAACCAAGCGAACGGATCGTAATGGCACGGCGTTGATCGTCACGCATGATTGCCACCCGCATGGCGCGCAATTCCTGATTCTTGAAACAGCCAAAATCTTAAAAGAGAACGGAGTCGCAGTTTCTATTCTTGCCTTGGATGGTGGACGACTGCTTGATGATTTCAGCCAAATAGGCGCAGTCTTGAATGCACAAGAAGCCGGTGATGAATCCGTCAGTGCATTTCTTCACGAACTCCGAGCCAAAGGGGTGAAAGATGCCATCACCAGCACAGTGGTCAGTGGGCGCATCGTACCGACGCTTAAAGAAGCGGGCTTCACCGTGCTGAGCCTGATCCACGAATTGCCCGGCGTGATACGCAGCATGAAGCAAGAAGCCAATGCAGCCAATATCGCCAGATATTCAGACAAAGTTGTTTTCCCCGCAGAACTCGTGCGCCAACAATTTGAAACCATCATCCCCATCGCATCGGGAAAAGTTATCGTCCGACCGCAGGGGTTATTACGCCGTAACCCATACAAGAAAAGAAAGGCCGACGCTTATCGCGAAATATGTGCGAAACATAAATTGCCACAGGGCTGCCAAATCGTTTTGAACATCGGCTACGTTGATTCTCGCAAAGG
>Ga0210056_1004603_pt1 | contig 10741 bp, 6 predicted proteins | sample CryGeyCG2014_080_2_FD_183965 | JGI IMG/M metagenome (GOLD analysis project Ga0210056, IMG submission 183965) | Groundwater microbial communities from aquifer - Crystal Geyser CG07_land_8/20/14_0.80 (SPAdes) (version 2) | ecosystem: Environmental > Aquatic > Deep subsurface > Groundwater | place...
AAGGTCTCAAAGGGCTCTGGAGACCTGTCGGTCCGGGGAGCGGCGGGGTCAGGAGACCCTCGCCGAGCACATTCGCGCTAAGTACGGTTGTAGTACTAAGCCACGGTCCGAACAACTTAGGCTGCCGGCCCCCGATCCATAATGGGAGGGTACCTCACGCGAACCGCGGACACAAGCCGCAGCGCTTGCCGGCACGGGTGCGTGTTATACCACGCGCGAGCGCCAAAGCCCAAGCAGTCACAGACTTCGCCGCCCCTCGCCCGCGTCCTGCTCCCCGCTCACGGGGAAGGCAGTTCGGCCGGGAACCGCAGACCCGCGTCGACCAGCGCCCGCGGCGGGCGGCGCCCCTACAGAGCCAGCCGGAAGTTGTAGCGCGGGTCGTAGCCAAGCAGCTTCCGGGCTTTCTCGACGCTGTACCACTCCATCCCGGGGTCGAGCTCCAGCCCGCCCCGCGCCGCGAGGTCTGCGACACCGGGCACGACAGTCTCCAGCGCCGCAACCGGATCGGTCCGGAAGCGGTCCGGCGACACGCAGCAGAGCGGCGAGTCGGCCGTGATGACGAACGCCCCGTGCGCCAGCGCTTCGGGCGCCTCCAGCGCCAGGAGGTGTGCCTGCGCCACATCGCGCACGTCCACCACGCCGCCCAGGTAGCACGCCTGATTCGGTCCGTAGGCTTCTGCCGGGCGGATGCCGCCGGGGCGGAGGCAGAGCGTGCTGACGCCGTGGTTCGCCGTCGCGTACTTGCACATCTGCTCGCCCAGGATCTTCGTCAGCCCGTACAGCTCTGCCGGCTGGCGGGGCAAGTCCTCGTCGATCGGCAGATAGGGCGGGTCGGCGGCATGCCCTGTCGCCCAAATGGAGGAGGTAAACACGACCCGCTTGACCCCCGCCGCCACCGCGCCTTCCAGGATGTTCTTCGTGCCGACTACGTTCACTGCAAACCCAGCGTCATCCCCCGCCCGCGCCCACGCCGCCCCGTGCAGCGCCGCCACGTGAACGACAGCCTCCATCCCCCGGCAAGCTGTCGCCACAGCCGCCCCGTCCCGCAGATCACCCTCGATGAACGGCAACCCGTCCCCCGGATCCACCGCGTCAAAGTGCGTGACCTCCCACTGCGCCGAAAGCAACGGCGCCAGCGTTCGGCCGACCAGGCCGCTGCCGCCGGTCAACAGAACGCGGGCTCGATTCTCCTCCACACCAGTCACGGCTGCCATCCCTCCAGGTCCGCAGTTGCTGTCGGCACATTGTAGTTTGCGGGGCCGGGGCGGCCAAGCGGGCCTCCGGTTGCGCGGATGGCGCCTCGCTCGGCCCCTCCTTACAATGCTTCTCGAGGACCCCGACACGGAATTCAGGCAATCACCGAAGTTGGTCGGAGTTCCGCCCTGCCTGGTACGACCGTCACCACGGGAGAGGTGTGATCATATGGAAACCGTGATCCTTGAGCGGGTGCAGGAATACCTCGACGACCATGTTGGTGAGATGACCTCGCCTGGAAGACCCAGCTTTGACTACACGCGCAAGCAGTGGCGGGTCCCGGTGCTTGCGCGAACCACGAAGGCTGTCTTCCCGGTCGGAGAGTTCACGCTGGATGAAGAGGGGAACCTTCTGTCGGTTCCCGATAGGCGGCAGATGGTGCGAATCCTGCGCGCACAAGTGGCGCAAACTCTGAGCCTCGTTCTGGCGGGGCGGGAAGAGCTGGAAACCAGGGGATTCCACGTCGTGGCGGCCTGAGGAGCGACCGGGCGGAGGATGCCGAGGTGGGCGTCGAGGCGCGGCGTCCCGCGCCGCTTCCAGAGGTGGTGACGCCCACCTCGTCGCTCCCCGCCGACAGCCCCTCAGTAGTACTCCCGGATATACGCGTACGCCTTGTCGAAGAGGTCCTGATCGGTGTGAAGCTTGTACTTGAGGAGCGTCTTCCGTAGTTCCTTCTGGACAAGGCGCTCGCCCTGGCTGGTGTGCTGCCACTCAGGGAACCGGACCTTCTTCACGATTTCGTCGATATCGTTGACGATGCGCTCCACGATGAGGTGGGTATTGCGGTTCTTCGCCTCACCGAACAGCTCCGTCAGGGCTTCTTTGGCTGTGTCGCGCTCTTCTTCCGGGTCGGTTTGCTTCTCTGCCTCCAGGACCGCCTTCGCGACTTCCAGGATCTCCTTGAGGAACTCCAGACTGGTGAGGAACTCTTGCTCGTGGCGCTTCCTGATCTCCTCCAGCCGCTTGCCCAACTCCTTGAACTTGTGGTTGCCTCCGTGTCTGCGCAGTCGGGCGGTGAGTGAGATCTCGATCTCCTTGCCTTTCTTGGCGGCGTCCGTTTCCTTCAGGATCTCCTCCAGCACCTGGGTGTCGAGGACCAATGTCTCCAGGTCGTCCTGGATGGGCCCGACGCTGACGTTCTCGTTGATCAGCTCGATGGTCTTCGCCCCGAGGGCGTGCCACAGCAGCTTGCCGTTTCCGCTCGACGGCTTCACGGACTCGTACACCATGGTCAGCCAGCGGTAGTCCGCCTGATAGGGGCTGAGGCACGGATCGGGCGACAGCGCCTCCCAGATCCTGGCCAGCACGATGTACACCGCCGCGAACTTGTCGCGCACGGTGTCGTTCGGCAAGCACTGCTGGGCTGCCATCAGTCCCTCGTAGCCCGCGACGGTGCGATCAACGCCTGGGAAGAACGCCAGGCACTTCTGGGTCTGGACGGGCAGCGCCTTGCGTAGTTGGTCGATGTTCGAGACCACTTTCTGCACGGCCTTCTCGTCGAAGTCCAGTGCCTGGGCCACGTCATCGAAGATGCCGATGTAATCGACGATGAGCCCGTGGGTCTTCTCCTGGCCGAAGATCCGGTTGGTGCGGCAGATGGCCTGCAGGAGGTTGTGGTCCTTCATCGGCTTGTCGAGGTACATCGCCTGCAGAATGGGCGCGTCGAAGCCGGTGAGCAGCTTGTTGGTCACGATGACGAACTGGAGCGGGTCGGTCGGGTCGCGGAAGCGGTCCAACAGCTTCTCCTCCGCGTCTTTGTCGCGGGCGTGTCCCTTCCACTCTTTCGGGTCGCCCGTGGCGCTGTGCATGACGATGGCGCTGGCTTCCGGGTCCAGCAGTTCGTCCATGGCTTGCTTGTAGAGGACGCAGCACTGGCGGTCGAACACAACCACTTGCGCTTTGAACCCGTTGGGCTCCACCTTGCTCCGAAAGTGGCCGACCATGTGACCGACGACCGCCCGGACGCGGTCCGGGTTCTTGACCAGCACCGCCATCTTGGCAGCGCGCTTGGCCAGGTCGTCGCGGTCCTGTTCGCTCAGCTTGCCGGTGAGTTGAGCGTAGGCTTCGTCAATGGCAGCCTTGTCGATCTTGAGCTTGACCTGGGGTGCCTCGAAGTAGAGCGGGAGGGTTGCCTTGTCGCGGATGGAGTCTTGGAACGAGTAGCGGCTGAGGTAGCCTTTCTCGTCTTCCTCCGCCCCAAAGGCCCAGAACGTGTTCAGATCGGCGCGGTTGATGGGCGTCCCCGTGAGACCGAACAAGAACGCGTTCGGCAGTGCCGCCCGCATCTTCCGCCCCAAGTCGCCTTCCTGTGTCCGGTGCGCTTCGTCCACCATCACAATGATGTTGGAGCGCTCGTTGATCGTGCCCTGCAGCTCGCCGAACTTGTAGATGGTGGTGATGAGCACCTTTCGCACATCTTGGGCCAGCAGCGACTCCAACTCTTGGCGCGTGGCCACGCCCACCATGTTGGGCACGTCGGCGGCATTGAACGTGGCGGTGATCTGCGTGTCGAGGTCGATTCGGTCCACGACGATCAGCACCGTGGGGTTGCCCAGTTGCGGATGCAACCGGAGCTTCTGGGCGGCGAACACCATTAGCAACGACTTGCCGCTTCCCTGGAAATGCCAGATGAGGCCCTTCTTCGGGTAGCCCTTCACCACGCGGGCCACGAGCTGGTTCGTGGTGAAATACTGCTGGTAGCGAGCGATGATCTTGATCCGGCGGTACTTCCTGTCGGTGGCGAACAGAGTGAAGTGCTGCAGGAAGTCCAGCACGACGGCCGGGTGCAGCATGCTCTCCACCGTCCGGCGTACGTCCGCCAGCGAGCCCTCCGGCTCGTTCTCCCGCGTCCGCCACGGCCCCCACAGGTCGATGGGCATGCGGACCGAACCATACCGGAACGCCTTCCCTTCCGTGGCGAAGGAGAAGGCATTGGGCACGAACATGGCCGGCACTTGCTTCTCGTAGATCTCGCTGATCTGGAAAGCGCCGTCAAACCACGTCACCGCGCTCCGGGTCGGCGTCTTCGCTTCCCCGATGACCACCGGGAGACCGTTGACCAGGAAAACCACGTCAAAGCGCTTCTCCACCGCGCCCGCTTGATAGGTCCACTGGTTCGTCACCGTGAGCCGGTTGCGAAGGGGCTCGGCGGCATCCAGCAAGCGCACAGGAACGTGCTCGCCGCGCCGGCCGAACGGCATGGTCTTCTCGCCTCGCACCCACGCCATGAAGTTCTCGTTGGCCCGCACCAGCCCGTCGGCCTGCACGGAGAGAATGCAGGCGCGCAGGTTGTAGAGCACCTCGTCGGCGCGGTCCGACTGGGCGGCGATCTCGGGGTTCAGCCGGATCAGCGCCTCCCGCACCCACCGTTCCACTAACACCTCGCCGGTCTGGCGGGGGAGCTGCCCGGCTGGCACGTAGTCCCAGCGGAGCGGGCGCAGCTCGTGCCTCAACGAGTCGCCCCAGCCCTCCATGGCAGTCTCGCGCAGAAGGTACTTCCCGGCTTCGTCGTGGTTGGCGACGGCGTCGAGAATCATCTGTTCGACGGTGTTGGATTCGGTGAAGGTCATGAGCAGTCTCCGATGATTGCGTCCAAGAAGCTCTGCCGAAGCGCCGTCAAGCCGCTGACAGTGGCATTCAGCATTTGCACCAAGGCCCGCTTCGGCTGGACCCGGCGGAGAAACAGATGCTGAGCCTCAAGCGGCGGGGTCACGAGACGGTGCGATCGAATATCCTGGCCGTTGATCTTCCAGATGCCGTTGGTTGACTTGGCCTTTGAGATCAGGCGCAGGTGGGTTCGGGGCTCATTCCACTGCACCACGGCGAACTCCTGAAGCATCACCTCGGGCTTGAAACGAAGCCTGATCAGGAGATCTGGGTAGAAACAGCATTCGGGATACTCGCGGACGAGGCCAGCCTTCCCGCACATGAAGCGGTTCCCATTGCCCCGGACCACGAGCATGTCACCCGGTTCAAGCAGGAACTGGGTGACGTCAACACCGGCCACCTTGGCGAACTTCACACTGCCGTCGGTGACCACCTCCCCTCCCCGAATCGCGCTGATACTCAAGGTTGGTAGACCGCTCCCGTCCGCATTGGCGGGAGGCGAGAAACCGTTGCGGGGACCATCTTCGAGTATCGCTGCGCACTCCGATGTCTCCCAGAGTTGGCTCCCGTACAGGAACTCCACCAAACCGGATTCCAATAGCGTCTGTGCGTCCTGAGTGATGGTTGTGTACAGTTGAACAGCATCATCCACCGCCCACAGGGTCTCCGCGATGCGCCGCTGCTGGTCGAGCGTCGGGAGGTCGAACTCGAAGCTGGCGAGACTGCTCCAGTTGGTGCGGGGCGAGAGCGAACCGGCTGAAGTCCCGACCGCGTGTTGGAAGAACCGCTCGGAGAGGCAGAGGAATGGCAGCAACTCAGGCAGCAGCCGGTCGCCCTTCGGCGCGAACACATAGATGTCTCCGGAGACCACCGCGTCGAACTCGGCCACTCCCACCTTGCGCTGGTAGGCGCGGCGCCTGCCGAAGAGCACCTGCCCCGGCCGGCAGCGGCGCGTGAACGTGGTACCATCGGCCACATTGCCCCACGCTCGGACGTGCAGGGAACCGGGCTCCAGATGCTCCATGCCGATGAGGCGGCCGATTCCGGCGCCGGCTGGGTCCCGTTCGGTCTCCTTCGACAGCGCGACCACCTCGCCGAAGCGGACGCGGGTCCACTTGTCCCTGTCGGTGAGCAGTTCACATGCGGCAGCGGTGCATGCTCGGACTTCCAGCTTGGGCGGTACCAGCGCTGGCACCACTTGCTTCAGCGCCTTTGCGACCTCGGCGCGACACCTCAACCATGCACTCAGGCCAGCGGCCAGCGGCCAGCGAGTCTGGGCGGTTACCGAGGCCGAGCCGTTCGTTGGACCCGGCGCCACATAGAGCGGAATGCTGAGATTCCCATGCTGAGCCCGAACCTCCTCCAGCGTCACCACCCGGCAGAGCCCGGCTTGGTCCTTGAACTGACGGAAGGCACCGGCGATCCGCTCAAGGTGAGCATCGGCCAGGAAGCTCTGGGCCTGCTCGCGGGTGACTTCATTGACCGCGTTGATGAGGAGAACGCGGCCCCGACGCGCTTTGGACTTGGTCGCGTGGCAGACGACCACGCAAGCTTCCATCGGCGAGTTGTAGAACAGGTTCGGCCCAAGCCCGATGATTGCCTCGACGAGGTCTGCTTCGAGGAGCTTGCGCCGCATTTCCGCCTCTTCCTGCCGGAACAGCACACCATGCGGGAACAAGATGGCGCAGCGGCCCGACTTCGGCGTCAGGCTGCAGAGGATGTGCTGCCAGAAGGCATAGTCGGCCCGGCCTTGGGGTGGCGTGCCGTAGAGGTTGCGTCCCCACGGGTCGGAAGCGAAGGCTGTTCGGTCCCACTGCTTGATGGAGTACGGCGGATTGGCCAGCACCACGTCGAACCGCTTCAGCCGGTCGCCTTCGACGAACTTCGGGGCCGAGAGCGTGTCGCCGCGCACGATGTCGAAGTCCTCGACCCCGTGGAGGAAGCAGTTCATTCGAGCGATGGACGAGGTCATCAGGTTGAGCTCTTGCCCGTAGAGCCGGACATTTCGCCACTTCTTACCCAATCGACGGAGGTGGGTGATGCAGGAGAGCAACATCCCGCCCGAGCCGCAGGTGGGGTCGTAGATGGACTCGCTCGGTTGCGGCTCCAACAGCTCGGTCATCAGGTGGACGACCGTGCGGTTGGTGTAGAACTGGGCGGCGGTGTGGCCGGAGTCATCGGCGAACTTCTTGATCAAAAACTCGTAGCCCTGCCCGAGTTCGTCTTCCGGCAGGGCCGCGAGGGTCAACTCCAAGCTGCTGAAGTGTTCCACCAAGTCGCGCAGCATTGCGTCGGACAGCCGGTCCTTGTTGGTCCATTGGGCGTCGCCGAAGATACCGTAGAGCTTGTCGGGATTGGCCGTTTCGAGGGCCCGCATGGCGGTCTGCAGCGCTCGCCCGACATTGGTCGCCTCCCGCCGCACCTCTCGCCAGTGCGCCGCCGCCGGGACCTGGAACCGATGGTTCTCCGGATACGCGGCGAAGTCAGCATCGCCGCCGGACTCGGCCAACGCGGTCTGAGTCTCCTCGTCGAAGACATCGCACAACCGCTTGTAGAACAGCAGCGGGAAGATGAACTGCTTGTAGTCGCCAGCATCAATGGTCCCCCGCAGCAGCGTCGCCGCTCCCCAGAGGTAGGATTCGAGTTGTTGTTAGGTGAGGCGGGTGGTCATTGCTTGCTCTTCGTCGGCCGGGGCTCCAACCGCTGCCGGCCCATTTGCTCGATGAGTCCAGCGGCTTTCATCACGCAGTCGAGACTGATAGGAGGAGTCTCACCGTGGTCCTCCACGTACTGGGCGAGATACTCGGCCGACGGGTTGTCCAGGCCTACGCGTGCGCAGATCAGGTAGCAGACCGACTCCGCCTCAAACTCGCCGACCTGATTCGGCAGCCCCATCCGGTCGGGCCACCAACGGGGGTCCGGCGACCCGAGATGCCCGCAGTACAGGTGCGCCAACTCATGCACCAGCGTGGCGTACTGCGCTTCGGCCGAGTGCCGGGCATTCACGAGAAGCTCATATCGCAACGGGACCTCGACGTGCTCGGGCTTGGGTCGTGTCTTCGTGCGGAACTCAAGGTGTTGGCTTGTGTTCGCCGCTCGAATGGAACCGGCACTGCCAGCGCCCGCCTGCTGGCTCGTGACGCGGATGCCATCTCGTTTGGCGTTCTCCACCGTCTGGCGCAGTTCGTCCCCGACCCGCCCTCTGCGCACTTCGAAAGGGTTCTCTACTTCGGGTGGAAGCGGTGGGGCCCCCGGTTCCGGTTCTGTGTCGCTGACGTCAAAGACAAACATGACCGGTCCCATGGGCTGCAGGATTACCAGCGGCCGGGCATCCGGTCGGATGCGGCGGCAATACTCGCTTGCCCAGCGGTGAGCGGGCGCCACATACCTTGCCCCTGGCATCTGAACGTGAACCAGCATCGCGTTGAACGGCGCATAGGCCCGGAAGCTCGCGATGAACCTCATCAGCTCGAAGTAGGCCGCGCTGGAGCTGTACTGCCGGGCGACAGTGAACAACTCGTCCAGGGCTCTGCGGGCAGAGTCCTGGTCCCACACCTCCGCCGCCAAAGGCTCCTCGAAGAGCGATCTCTGCACGTTCCCGATCTCCGTGGTCCGCACTAATCCACCTCGCTCTCAGCCGAGCAGGTTCTCGCGCTTCAGCAACTCAATGAGCCTCGCTTCAGCTGCGAACGCCGCTTCCGCGCTCTGACGCAGCCGTTCCGTTGCTTCCTCGACAGTCAGCACTTCCCCTTCGACTTGCGGCTCGACATACCGGGGGATGTTCAGGTTGTGGTCGTTGGCCGCGATCTCTTCGAGCGTCACGACCCGAGCAATTCCATCCACGTCTTCGAAGTCCCGATACCAGCCAAACAGCCGATCGACGTGCTCCGGCAGCAGCTCGTTCTGGGCCCGGCCGCTCTTGAACTCCTTGGAGCCGTCGACGATCAGCACCTTGTTGCGGCGTTCTTTAGGCTTTCGCTGGCGAAAGATGAGGATGCAGGCTGCGAGACCGGCGCCGTAGAAGAGATTGGGCCCGAGGCCGAGGACGCCTTCTAAGATGTCCATCTGGAGGATCTTGGTTCGGATCTTCCCTTCCTTGCCCATGCGGAAGAGCGCGCCGTGGGGCAGCACCACGGCCATGCGACCCGTGCGTGGTGCCATGGACTTGATCATGTGCTGTACCCAGGCAAAGTCGCCGCTCTTGCTGGGTGGCAGCCCGGCGAAGTTGCGCCCGTACGGATCGCCGGTCCAGACTTCCTCACCCCACTTCTGTAGCGAGAATGGCGGGTTGGCTATGACGCAGTCAAAAGTGGCGAGGTTGTCGCCCGCGAAGAAGGCCGGGGTGCGGAGCGTGTCGCCCCGGACGATCTGGAAATCGGCGGCGCCGTGCAGAAACAGGTTCATCCGGGCGATGGCGGCGGTGGTCAGGTTCTTCTCTTGCCCGAAGAGCCTGCCCCACAGCGTCCGATCATCCCCGCGCTGCTCCCGAACGTGGTGAATGGACTCCAAGAGCATGCCGCCCGTCCCGCACGCCGGGTCATAGATCGACTCGCCTTCCTGCGGGTCCAGGATGTTGACCATGAGCCGGACGACCGCTCTGGGCGTGTAGAACTCCCCCGCCTTCTTGTTGGTGGCGTCCGCAAACTTCTTGATCAGGTACTCGTACGACTGGCCCAGCACATCCGCCTGTGCCCTCTGGTTGCCCAAGGACAGGCGGGAGAAGTGCTCGACCAAGTCGCGCAGAAGCGCGTCGGATAGTCTGTCCTTATTGGTCCATTGCGCGTCCCCGAAGATCGCATACAGCGTGTCCGGGTTCGCCTTCTCGATGCCCCGCATCGCCCCGTGAAGCGCCCGTCCGACGTTGGTCGTGACAGCGCGCATATCGCGCCAGTGGCAGCCCTCGGGAACCTGGAACCGGTAGTTCTGCGGAAACTGCGCATACTCCTCATCGCCGCCCGATTCGTCCAGAGCAGCCTGGTGCTCCTCGTCATGCACATCCGAAATCCGCTTGAAGAAGAGCAGCGGGAAGACGTAGGTCTTGAAGTCGGCAGCATCGACCGGACCACGGAGGATGTTGGCCGCTTCCCAGAGGTGGGATTCGAGTTGGCTAACGGTGACGGGCGTAGGGTTCATGGTTGGCAATCCGGCGGCCCGGCCACGGGCTGTAGGGCCACGCCACGATTGGGGACCAACGACACCCGCCTCTTCGTGGCCGCTGCAAATGTTCATTCGACACGCCGCTCGTGGTTACCTGCATGGGCGCTCTGCGGCAGATTCCCCAACCGATCGTGTTGCCATCGCCGTGGTCCGCAAGGCTTCGGACCTGCCCAAGTTCCACGCGCTGTTCCGCAGCGAGGAGCATCAGCCGTATGCGGAGGTCCGGCTGCAGGCGCCATGGCGTACGACGGCGAAGACATTTGAGGGGCCGACGAGGCGAGGTAGAATGCCTGCGTGAGGTGAAGCGACATGACCAAGGCCCTGACGCTGGAAGTTCCCGAGCAGGTCTACAAGGCGGTGCCTCGCGCCGCGACCGCCTCTGGACTCGGGGCTGCCGACTGGGTTGCGGCAGATCTCTGCCGTCGGTTGGACCTGGGAGGCTTTGGGCCGCTGTCTGCGACAGCGGCAGAAGCGCTGAGGGCTGAGCGCGGCCCCAGACAGCAGTTGACGCCGGCGGAATGGGAATCCGCGCGGCAGCGGCTGCTGCGATTTGCCGGCGCCACGAACAGCGGCGATCCTCATTCGGCAGACAACGACCGAATTGACGCCGATGTCGCCCGAGAGTACGCCGGTATTGGCGAGGGAGCAGCCCGATGCTTCTGGACACCTCTGGGCTGTTGTGCTTCTACGACCGGGGCCACAGTTGTGCAACCCCCTTCGGGGT
>Ga0210056_1004606_pt1 | contig 10727 bp, 6 predicted proteins | sample CryGeyCG2014_080_2_FD_183965 | JGI IMG/M metagenome (GOLD analysis project Ga0210056, IMG submission 183965) | Groundwater microbial communities from aquifer - Crystal Geyser CG07_land_8/20/14_0.80 (SPAdes) (version 2) | ecosystem: Environmental > Aquatic > Deep subsurface > Groundwater | place...
TTCTTCAGGTCTTTTTCCTACTCCGGGATGGGGTTGATGACCGGTCATGGCAGTAGTCTGATTGTCAAAAATGATAATTAAAGGATTCGATTTATTAAAAACAGTATTTATCAGGCCGGGAATTCCTGCATGAAAAAAAGAGGAATCGCCAACAAAAGTAATTATTTTCTGGCCGGTCGCCTTGCTAATCCCGTGAGCTATGCCCGTAGAAGAACCCATACAATATAAATAATCCTGAAGTCCGACTACCGGATGGCCGGCCATCATATAACAACCAATTTCTCCGCCGAAAATTACATTTTTAAAGTCAACCGCTTTTTTGAGAGCAGAAAAAACCGACCAATAAGGGCAAGGTGGGCGACCGGGAACAGTGACCGGCGTACAAAAAATTGGCAGCCTTGGCGGAATTTTCACTTTGCTAAATTTTTCTAAATGGGCCCTGAGATTAACTTTTGGTTTTTTTCCTGAAATCCTAGAAACCGCCAACAAAACATATTCCGGTTTTAATTCCCCGATCACCGGCAAAATAGCCTTCCTTTCTTTCCAGATTCTCCCTCCTTCAATCGGCTGCCCTTCTTTCCCCAAGACTTCCAGTTTGGGGTTTACCTCTTTGGCTAAAATTTTCACCTCTCTTTCCAGGTAAGGTTCAAGCTCTTCAACCACCAAAAGTTTTTTCAGGATTCTAATGAAGTTTTTGATTTTTTTCTCTGGCAAAGGGTAAACAAAACTTAATTTCAAAACCGGCAGTTTCAGATTCAGTTCTTTTAGACTTTCCATTACGTATAAATAAGATACTCCCGAAGTTAAAATCCCAATTTTTGCCTTTCCCTGATTTTTAACGGAATTTAAATCACTCTTTTCCGCCACCTTTTTGATCTCTTCCATTTTTTGTAAAAGCTCTCTTTTCATCTCCAAGACCCGGGGCGGCATTGTAACGAACTTTTTGAAATCTTTTACAAATTCTCCTTTTTTGTTTTTTCTTTTAATTTCTCCCAATTTTACTATTCCTGACTGATGAGAGGCCCTAGTGGTCGTTCTTATTATCACCGGGGTTTCAAATTTTTCTGATAATTCAAAAGCCAATTTTAGAAAATCTTTACATTCTTGAGGCGTAGAGGGTTCTAAAAGAGGAATATGGGCCATATTGGCATAAAGCCTTGTATTTTGTTCTGATTGAGCCGAGCTCCAGCAGGAAGGATCGTCAGCCACAAAAATTACCATTCCGCCTTTTGTCCCAGAATAAGCCAAAGGTAAAAGAAAATCTGAAGCCACGTTTACCCCAAAATTTTTCATTGCCACCAAAGATCTCAGCCCGGAAAAAGAAGCGCCGGCAGCCGCCTCCATGGCTACTTTTTCATTAGTAGAAAACTCAAAATAAACGCCGGCTTTTTTAGCAATCTGGTAAAAAACATTGCCGATTTCCGAAGCCGGGGTCCCGGGATAAGTGGAAACAAAATTAACGCCCGCCTCTAAGGCGCCTCTGACAATTGCTTCATTCCCCAACAAAATAATTTTTTTATTTGGTTTATTTAAAAGAAGTTCTTCCATACTATTTAAATTATCACAATGCCGACAAAAAGAAAAGCAGCCATTATAGCTGTCCTTCTCTTTTCTTATAAAAAAAGTACACGTCCCTTTTTTCTTTACTCGACTGTGACCGATTTGGCTAAGTGTTTTGGCCGATCGATATCGGTTCCTAACAAAACTGCCATATAATAGGCAAAAAGATGGAGAAGGATTACTGACAACATTGGGGTTAACATTTCTAAGGTCTTTGGGATATAAATTACGTCGTCAACAAGTTTTTTAATTTCTTCGTTGCCCTCGGTGGCAACAGCTAAAACCCTGCCATTTCTGGCTTTTATTTCCTGAATGTTAGAAACCATTTTTTCATAAACCGAATCAGAAGGACAAATGGCGATGGTTGGGAAATTCTCATCTATTAAAGCCAATGGCCCATGTTTTAATTCTCCGCCAGCATAACCTTCGGCATGTAAATAAGAAATTTCTTTTAGTTTTAAAGCGCCTTCCAAAGCAACGGGATAGTTATATTTTCTGCCAATAAAGAAGAAATTTTTGAAATCTCTGTATTTTTTTGCTAATTTCTTAATCTCTGGGGCTGACTTTAGAACTTCCCGGGCTAATTCAGGAATTTTTGAAAGTTCAGAGACAATTCTTTTGCCCATTACCAAAGCCATCTCTCTTTGCCTGCCCAAATAGACGGTAAACATCGCCAAAGTGGCCAGTTGCCCCAGGAAGGCCTTGGTTGAAGCCACAGCGATTTCCGGGCCTGACCTGGTATAAACACCGACCTCGGTTTCTCTGGTCTGGCTTGAACCAACTACATTAGTAATACCCAAAGTTAAAATTCCTTTTTCTTTCATTTCCCGCAAAGCAGCCAGGGTATCAGCTGTTTCTCCAGATTGGGAAACAAAAACGGCACAGGTCTCTTTATCTACCACCGGTTTTCGATAGCGAAATTCAGAACCAATATCAACTTCAGCAGGTAGGCCGGCATACTCTTCTAACATATACTCTCCAACCCTGGCTGCATAATGGGCAGTTCCGCAGGCAACTAAAATTAATCTTTTAACTTCCCTTAATTTTTGGGAAACCGAATCTAATCCGCCCAATTTCACCGAACCTTCTTCTGGTATTAGTCTTCCCCTGATGGCGTTTTCAATTGCTTCTGGCTCCTCCATTATCTCTTTGAGCATAAAGTGAGGGAAACCTGCTTTTTCAGCCACCTCGGGAATTAACTCTAAAATTTCGGGAACCTTCTCTTTGATAATAAAAAGGTCGTTGGGGGTAATGGTCGCTATCTCATAATCATCTAAGTTAATAATCTTTCTAGCATAAGGAGCAATAGCGGTAGGGTCAGAAGCAACTATATATTCATCTTGGTTTATTCCTATTAAAAGAGGACTGGAAAGTCGGGCGGCAACTATCTTTTGAGGGTCATCTCGGGCGATTACAATAAAACCATAGGTTCCCCTGATTTCTTTTAAAGCTTTTCTGACCGCTTCTTCTAAGTTTCCTTGAAAATATTTTTCAATTAAATGAACAGTTGCCTCAGTGTCAGTTTCCGAGATAAATTGATGACCTTCTTTGATTAGCTTATCTTTTAATTCCTGATAATTTTCAATGATACCATTATGGGCTAAATAAATATTTTTCTTACAGTCCCAAAAAGGATGCGTATTAGCCTCAGTTACACCTCCATGGCTGGCCCATCTTATGTGCCCTATTGCCCAATTTCCTTTCAGATTCCGGTTCTCTAATTTTTTTTCTAAATTCTCTAATTTCCCTACAGCTTTAACGCAAACCAAATTAAAGCCAGCTCCAATTAAGATGCCGCTCGAATCATAGCCACCATAGCTTTGACGCCGCAGCCCATCCATTACAATTGGCAGAGCTTCTTTTTTTCCAATGTAACCTGAAACTCGGCACATAAAATTAAACCACGATATTAATTAATTTCCCAGGGACAAAAATTATTTTTTTAACCTCTTTATCTTCTATCCATTTCTTAACCTTTTCCCTCTCCAATGTCAATTTTTTCGCCTCCTCCTCTGAAAAAGAGGCTTCAACTTCAATTTTATCTCGAACCCTTCCATTAATTTGAATTACCAGAGTTATCGTTTCTTCTTTAATTAATTTTGGCTCGTATTTTGGCCATTTTTCAAAAAAGATAGAGGCTGATTTATGCTGATTAGGCTGATTTATGCTGATATTATTTAAGCGATGCCAAATTTCTTCGGACAAATGAGGAGCCAATGGTGCCAACAATTTTAGTAATAATTGATAATTGATAATTGATAATTGCTCTTCTCTTTCAAATTCATTAGTCAAAATCATTAAAGCCGAAACAGCAGTATTAAATCTAAAATTTTCAATATCCTCAGTCACTTTTTTAATAGTCTTATGAACCAATTTTTCTATTTTTTTATTTTTAATTTTTATTTTTAATTTTTGGTTTTTAATTTTTAATTTTTGCTGAAGATTCCAAACCTTATTTAAAAATCTATAACATCCTATCACTCCTTTATCCGACCACTCAGTGGCCTGCTCACTAGGTCCCATAAAAAGTTCATAAAGCCGCATGGTATCTGCCCCAAACTTTTTAAAAATATAATCAGGAGTAACCACATTGCCTTTGGATTTAGACATCTTTGCGCCCAACCGATAAACTATTCCCTGATTAAACAATTTAGAAAAGGGTTCTGAAAAATCAATTAATTTTTGGTCAAAAAGGGCCTTAATGAAGAAACGGGAATACAAAAGATGCATCACCGCATGCTCAGCTCCGCCAATATATAAATCAACCGGCAACCAATTTTTAACTCTCTTTTTTGAAGCAAATTCCTTTTTATTTTTTGGATCAGTGTATCTTAAGAAATACCAGGAAGAACAAACAAAAGTATCTAAAGTATCGGTTTCTCTTTTAGCTGGGCTACCACATTTTGGACATTTAATCTTAACGAATTTTTCTGATTTAGCTAAAGGACTTTCTCCTTTGCCAGTTGGCTTAAAATCTTTGATTTTTGGTAATTTCACCGGTAAATCTTTTTCCGGAACCTCCACTTCTCCACATTTTTTACAATAAACAATTGGAATAGGAGCACCCCAATATCTTTGACGAGAAATCAACCAATCTTTTAACTTATAATAAACAGCTTTTTTAGCTAAATTTCTTTTTTCTAAATATTTGGTAATTTCTTCTCTGGCCCTTGCCGAGTCTAATCCATTAAAGGAACCCGAATTTGTCAAAACTCCGTCTTCCTCAAATGCCCGAGCGTTAGCTTCCGGAAAAACTGAACTTCCGGTTTTTGGTCTGATCACTTCTACTATTGGTAAGCCATATTTTTGAGCAAAAATAAAATCTCTCTGGTCATGGCCAGGAACGGCCATAATGGCTCCGGTCCCATATTCCATTAAAACATAATCAGCCACAAAAATTGGCACTTTTTGATTATTAACTGGATTAATTGCTTTTATCCCTTTTAATTCAATACCGGTTTTTTCCTTTTCCTCAGCTAATCTTTCAATTTCTGTTTTCTTTTTGGCTTCCTCAATATACTTTTCAGCTTTTTTCCAATTTTTAATCTCGGGTTTTAACTTTTCAATTAAGGGATGTTCTGGAGCTATAACAACATAAGTGCAACCAAATAAGGTATCTGCCCTGGTTGTAAAAACCGGCAAATTCAAATAGGTCTCACCTATCCCAATTTGGAAAATTATCTCACTGCCAACCGACCGGCCAATCCAGTTTCTTTGCATTATTTTAATTTTTTCCGGCCAATCAATTTTATTTAAGTCATTTAATAATCTTTCAGCATAATCAGTAATTTTGAAAAACCATTGTTCTAAGTATTTTTTTTCAACTAAGCTATTGCATCTCTCACATCTTCCATCAATTACTTGCTCATTAGCCAAAACTGTTTTACAAGAAGGACAAAAATTTACTGCCGCTTCTTTTTTATAAGCCAAATCTCTTTTGTAAAGCTGTAAAAACATCCATTGGGTCCATTTATAATAATCGGGCTGACAAGTGGTAATTTCTCTCTGCCAATCATAGCCAAATCCAGCTGAGAGTAGTTGCTTTTTAATATTTTTAATTGCTTTTTTGGTTGAAATAGCTGGATGAATACCAGTTTTAATTGCAAAATTTTCCGCCGGCAAACCAAAAGCATCCCAACCCATAGGATGCAAAACATTAAATCCTTCCATCATTCTCTTTTTGGCAATAACATCAGAGAAAGTGTAACCTCTCAGATGGCCAACGTGTAATCCCTCGGCCGAAGGATAAGGAAACATGTCCAGACAATAAAACTTTGGCTTTTTCGATTTATCTCGCCCTCTAAAAATCTTAGATTTCTGCCAAATTTTCTGCCATTTCTTTTCAATTGTTTGAGAATTATAAGTTTTCATAATAATTTAACCTTATCTCAAAAAATTATTATTTTTAAGAAATCTTCAATTTTTTAGCTCGTTTTGCAACTTCTTTTAAAATTTTTTCTTCATCTTTGACTTTTCTTCCTCTCATCAATATCTTTCCATCACAAATAAGCTCAGAGACACAATTTCCCTTAGCAGAATAAACTAAATCAGAAATTAGATTGTGGCCTGGTTTTAGCGAAACCTGATTCAAGTCAACTAAAATTAAATCAGCCAATTTTCCTTCTTTAAGCTCCCCACTATTTATTTTTAGAGCTTTAGCGCCATTTTTTGTTGCCAACTCAAAAGTCTCAGAAGAAGAAGCCACTGTTGGATTCCTTTCTTTTATTTTTTGTAAAAGGGAGGCAAATTTCATTTCCTCAAAGAGGTCTAAATTATTATTGGAAGCTACCCCATCAGTACCCAAAGTAATATTAACTCCAGTTTTTTTAATTTTTTGATAGGGAAAAATTCCTGAAGCCAATTTCATATTTGAGCAAGGATTATAACTAACACTGGATTTTCTTTCTCTTAAAATTTTAATTTCTTTATTGTTCAGCCAAATGGAATGAGCCAAAATAGTATTCTCTCCTAAAAAGCCAATTTTTCTTAAATATTCAACCGGCCTTAATTTGTATTTCTTTTGACAATCATCCACTTCTTTTTGAGTTTCAGAAAGATGGATATGTAATAATAACTTATTTTTCTTGGCAAAATTCTTTGCCCAGATTAAATTTTCTCCAGATACAGTATAAATAGAATGGGGGGCAATGCTTAATTTAATAGTTTTTAATTTTTTAGCTTTTAGTTTTCTGAATAATTTTTCTACATATTCTCGACTCCCCATCGGCAAAAAATCTAAAAGAACCAAACCAACTACTGCCCGAATTCCCATCTCCTTTGTTGCCTCAATTGTTGCTTCTTCAAACCAATACATATCATTAAAGCAAGTGGTCCCGGTTTTTATCATTTCAAGACAAGCTAATTTTGTTCCCCAGTAAACATCCTCTTCAGTTAATTTCGCTTCAAGCGGCCAAATTTTCTTTTCCAGCCAATCTTTTAAAGGTAAATCATCTCCATATCCCCTAAAAAGAGTCATTGCCGAATGGCAATGACAGTTAATCAGCCCCGGCAAAACCGCCTTTTCTTCTTTGCCATCAATTTTTTCTTTTGCTTTAAGATTTAAATTTTTGCCAATTTTTTTAATTTTATTTCCTTCAATAAAAATATCTTTCTTTTTACCATCTAAAATAGCATTTTTAATTAAAATCCTCATATTCTAAATAATATCTTGGCATTTTTAGTAGTTTGTTCCTCAACTTCTTGGTAATTTATGTTTTTAATTTTGGCAATTTTTTCAGCGATGTATTTTAGATAAATTGGCTCGTTGCGACCAGTCATTGGCGGCGGAGTCAGATAAGGACAATCTGTCTCCAGTAAAATTTTCTCCAGAGGAGTTTTTTTAATAATTTCGTCAAAATCTAGCTTAAAAATCAAACCGTTAAAACCTAAATAAAATCCCATCTCCAGATATTTTTCTGCCTGCGGCCAGGTTCCGGTAAAACAGTGAATTAGACCTCGCATTTTTGAATTTTGTAATTTTGAATTTGGAATTTGTTTGGAATTTGGAATTTGGAATTTGGAATTTAAGACCCCTATGAGGTCGTCGTGAGCCATCCGGCAATGGAAAATCACTGGCAAATCCAACTCTCTTGCTAATTTTAATTGCTGACAGAGGCCAGTCCTCTGTCTTTCTTTGAATAATTCCAGTTTTCTTTTTGTTTTCGGTCGCCAATAGTAATCCAGACCAATTTCACCAATGGCTACTACTTTTGGAGATTGAGCTAATTCTTTATATTTTTCACAATCGAAATCTTTTTCTCTTGTTTTTGGTTCGATTTCTTCGGTATCGTTTTTTATTTTTACCAAACCGGTTTCCAAATGAATAGGGTGAAGACCGACTGTAGCATAAACTCCTTCCTTGTATTTTTGAGCAATCTCTATCGCTTTTTTGCTAGTGTCGTATTGAGTGCCAATGTTAATCATCCCAATATCATTATTTAAAGACCGACGAATTACTTCCTCGGCGTCTTTTTGGTACGCATTAAAGTTTAAGTGGGCATGAGTATCAATTAGCATATATTAAATGCGTGGAAATAGCAGTTTACTCTTTTTAGTTTTTATTTGCTCAAATATTTTTTCTGAAGTCTCTGGCAGAAATGGCTGAAGAAGCTGGGCAATATTTCCTAAAATAAATAACAAATTATTAATTGCCACCTTTTGCCCAAGAGTTCTCTGATCTCTCTCTTTTGTTGACAGTTCAGTAATTACCTCCCAAGGTCTTTCTCTTTCAATGTAGCCATCAGCAAAACTAATCAAATCCCAGATAGCCATTAAAGCTTCATTGAATTTAAATTCTTCTAAAGATTTTTTGCATCTTTCCCAAGCTTGATCAATTTCGGGCTGAATTGCAATATGAGTGTAAGCTTGGATTTTTGTCCTTTCAGCCATGGTCAAAACTCTGGCTACCAAATTGCCAAGTCCTTTAGCCAAATCTGAATTATATCTTTCTTCAAACTTCGGATAAGTAAAATCACCGTCTTCAGTCGGCGGAATCTCCCGCAAAAGAAAATATCTCACCGCATCAGTTCCATATTTTTTCACCAACTCAAATGGATCAATAACATTTCCCAAAGATTTAGACATTTTCTGACCAGCGACAGTAATAAAACCGTGAACAAAAATCGTTTTTGACAGTCCTAACCCAAGCGACAAAAGCATTGCCGGCCAAAGCGAGCCATGGAACCTAACAAAAATATCCTTACCAATGCAATGAACATCAGGAGGCCAAAACTTCTTAAATTTATCACCATCGATGGCATAATCTAGGGCCGAGAGATAATTTACCAGAGCGTCCATCCAAACATAAACCAAATGTGTTCTATCATCCGGTACAGGTATGCCCCACTCCAATTTTTCTCTTGGCCTTGAGCAACTGGTGTCTTCCAACCCTTGGGTAATAAAACTTAAGAGCTCGCTCTTCCGGCCCTCCGGAATAATTTTTATCTCCCCTCTGCCAATTATCTTTTTTAATTGGTTTTGATATTTTGAAAGCCGAAAAAAATAATTTTCTTCTTCAATAGCTTCAGGGGTTTTTCCGTGTAGAGGACATTTTCCATCAACTAAATCCTTTTCTTTAACAAAAGCTTCGCAACCAACGCAATATAACCCTTTATACTTCTTTTTATAAATATCCCCATTTTCTTTTAATTTTAGCCAAACCTTTTTTACTGTTGGCCAATGTCTTTTTTTGTCAGTAGTTCTAATAAAATCGTCATTGGACAGATTCAGAATTCCTGTTAAATCTCTAACTCTTTTTGAAATTTCTTCGGTAAAGTCTTCTGGAGTCTTCCCAGCTTCTTTTGCTGCTCGAACATTGGTCATTCCATGCTCGTCCGTACCAGTCAAAAAGAAAACTTCTTCGCCTAAAAGACGATGATAACGAGCTAAAACATCTGCCTGAATCACTTCTAAAGCAAATCCAATGTGGGGTCGCTGGTTAGTGTAAGCTATACTAGTTGGGATGTAGAATTTCTTCATAATCTTAAAAAGAGGTTTAACCTCCTTTTAATTTTATCATAATTTTAATTTTAGTAAAATCTCCTCTAGCTCCATTGGAACAAACACTGTTTGTTATTAGAAATGAAAAAAGACAGAAACAATCCTATTATTTCCCCTAACCCAATCTCAATTCTCCGCATTGATTTGCCATAGCTAATAAATGCGAACATTTCAAGAAGATAAATTTTGGTTAAATTTTGAAAATTTTTCTTAACCAATCGTCAGGACCAATATCTTCTGTCACCACCAACCTCATTTCTTTATAACTCAATCCAAAAAATTCTCTCAGCAACTCAATTTCGTCTCGACAATCAAAAGGAATAATCCAAACACTATCTTGAAGGCGATAAAATCCTAATTCTTTCAATTTCCCCCGGAAAGCCTCTCGATAAAACTTTCTTAATTGAGCAATATCAAAAATTACAATTCTGTATTTTCCGTCCCATTTTTTCGGTCTTTTTATTTTTAGAGCATCTATTTGAAGCCAACCCGCCATTTTCTTCCCTTTTTCAGTTAACCCAACATAAATTTGATGATTTTTCTTTTTTATTTCAATACATCCCTGCTTTTGTAATCTTTTAAAAACCTCTCCTAATCTTTTTTTCTTTTTATATTTCTGCCATCTTTTAATATTCCTTATTAAATTCAGCGCAAAATAAGGAGAGCTGGCAGCAATATAAATTGCTCCGGCCGTAACTAACCAAGTAAGGATATCTTTAGTAATCTCTGATTTTGGTTTTTTAAAATAATATTTATACTTCATAAATTTTAATAAATTTTACACAACATTATACAACATAAACAAGTTCAAAATGTTCGCATTAATTTGCTATGGCTAAATAATACGGAGAAAATTGGAAACGGATCCTGTGATAATTTTTATCTCTTGCCCTTAATCTTTATTTCTCTCTCTCGACAATAATCATAAATTCTCCTTTAATTTTGTCTTTTTCAATTTTTTTAATTACTGTTTCGATTTTTCCTCGATAAATTGTTTCGAATTTTTTGGTTAATTCCCGGCAGACTACTATCTCTCGGTCACTAATTAAGGAGCTTAGCTCCTTTAAGGTTCTGATTATTCGATAGGGCGATTCATAAAAAATTACTGGAAATTCTGAATTCACAATTTTTTCAAAAAATTTTTTTCTTTTCTTTTTGGTCGGAGGGAA
>Ga0210056_1004611_pt1 | contig 10724 bp, 9 predicted proteins | sample CryGeyCG2014_080_2_FD_183965 | JGI IMG/M metagenome (GOLD analysis project Ga0210056, IMG submission 183965) | Groundwater microbial communities from aquifer - Crystal Geyser CG07_land_8/20/14_0.80 (SPAdes) (version 2) | ecosystem: Environmental > Aquatic > Deep subsurface > Groundwater | place...
GGCCTCTGTGCAACCTTGCGCGGCCTCTGTGCAACTTCGCGCGGCCTCTGTGCAACTTCGCGCGGCCTCTGGGGAATTGGAGCGGGAATTGGGGACGGTCCTCAATTAAAAATATAAACCGCGCAGATGCGGAGATAAAAAGAGAGAAAGGCAAAAGCAAATAATTTTAATAGTTTTCTCTGCGTCCTCTGTGCTCTCTGCGGTGATATGGAAATTGGGGACGGTCCTCAATTCTTTAAAGTCACAAGCGGAGCAAGTTTGATTTCTCCAGTTTTCAACAGAAAGCGTCCATAAAAAACTTGAACTGATTTTGCCAGTTTTTCTTTTATATGATTGAAATAGGAACATCGTTGTTTACCCCGCCCTTCTTAAAGGTCTTTTCAGGAAGAGCGGGGTTGACTTAATTGAATTTTTTTTATATTATAATGTGGTGACCGAAGGACAAAATATGATTTATGACCCGACTAAAATGGCTGACTGGCAGATTGCGTCCGCGGCAGAAAAAAACATGCCGACTCCCGACGAATGGCGTGACAAGTTAGGACTTAAAAAGGACGAAATTATCCCGCACGGAAAAATATGTAAATTAGATTTTATGAAAATAATTGACCGCCTGAAGAACAAACCCGACGGCAAGTATATAGAAGTTACCGCCATTACGCCCACCCCCCTCGGCGAGGGCAAATCAACCGCAACAATGGGTCTGTTGGAAGGTCTCGGCAAGAGGGGTAAAAACGTGGGTGGATGCATCCGTCAGCCGTCAGGCGGTCCGACGATGAATATCAAAGGCACTGCTGCCGGCGGCGGGAATGCGTTGCTTATACCGATGACAGAGTTTTCTCTCGGTTTAACAGGTGACATAAACGATATTATGAATGCCCATAACCTGGCGATGGTTGCCGTAACTTCCCGTATGCAGCATGAAAGAAATTATGACGATGCAGAACTTGCCAAGCGGAAGTTAAAACGGCTGGATATTGACCCGACGGCAATAGAAATGGGCTGGATAATTGATTTCTGCGCCCAGTCATTGCGCAACATTATCATCGGACTCGGCGGAAAGATGGACGGTTACATGATGGCATCCAGGTTTGGTATTGCGGTTAGTTCCGAAATTATGGCGATTCTTTCCATCGTGCGGGATTTAAAAGATTTAAGAGAGCGGCTGGGAAAAATTATTGTTGCATATGACAAAAAAGGCAGACCCGTAACGACTTCCGATTTGGATGTTGCCGGAGCAATGTGTGCATGGATGAGAAACACCATCAACCCGACTCTTATGTCTACTGTTGAATACCAGCCCTGTATGGTGCACGCCGGCCCTTTTGCAAATATCGCCGTCGGACAATCCTCCATTATTGCCGACCGTCTCGGTTTGAAAATGTTTGATTACCATGTGACGGAGAGCGGTTTCGGGGCGGATATCGGATTTGAAAAATTCTGGAATGTAAAGAGCCGTTTAAGCGGACTCACCCCTAATGTTTCGGTGCTTGTATGCACTGTCCGCGCGTTAAAGATGCACGGTGGCGGGCCGAAAGTAGCACCGGGCAGACCCATTCCTGAAGAATACACGAAGGAAAATTTGGGACTTTTGGAAAACGGCATCGTCAACCTGCTGCATCATGTCGGTATCATAAAAAAATCGGGAATAAACCCCGTCGTCTGTATAAATCCTTTTTATACGGATACTAAAGAAGAAATCGCATTGATTAAAAAATATGTTGAGAGCGTTGGGGTGCGCTGTGCCGTCTCGTATCACTGGCTTAAAGGCGGCGCGGGAACCCTGGAACTCGCGGATGTTGTTACTGATGCGTGCAACGATAAAGTTAACTTAAAATTCCTGTATCCTTTGGATATGTCGCTGAGGAAAAGGGTTGAAACAATTGCAAAAGAGGTCTACGGCGCCGACGGGGTTTCATGGACGCCGGAAGCGGAAGCGAAAGCAAAAAAGTTTGAAAATAATCCGGATATGAAGGACTTTATGACGATGATGGTAAAAACGCATTTGAGTTTGTCATATAATCCGGAATTGAAAGGCGTGCCGAAGGGCTGGGTTCTTCCCGTGCGCGATATACTAATTTTTGCCGGCGCCAAATTTCTCTGTCCTGTAACCGGAAACATCAGTTTGATGCCCGGCACAAGTTCTGACCCCGCTTTTAGACGTGTGGATGTGGATGTAAATACCGGCAAAGTTACGGGATTGTTTTAATTTTAAAATTCCAAAATTCTAGAATTCTAGAAAAGTAAAATCCTATGGCAACTATATTATTAAGGGTTTTAAAAGCAGTAGCAAATGAAAGGCGTATAAGGATATTAGAAATATTGTTAAAACATAAAAAAATTGGATTATTCCAACTTTCACAAACTGCTAATATACCCATTTCATCTACCTGTTATAATTTAAAAATATTGGAAAGAAATTTAATGGTAAAACGTTTTATAAAAAATGGCAGAGTATATTACACATTAAATCCGAAAAGACCGCTACGATTTAATAGAAATATTTTAGGTTTGTTAAATAGGCAGCGAAAAAGATATAAATGTTGAGTTTCAGTTTTTCACAATTCTAGAATTCTAGAATTGTGAAATTCATACTTGGAGAGTGAGCGGAGCGAAGAAAAATGAAAAAAGAATTTCCTGTTATATGGTTTCAGGGTGCTTCTTGCAGCGGATGTGCCGTTTCGGTGCTTAATTCTTTAAGTCCGACGATAAAAAATGTTCTGCTTGACGAACTTGTCCCTGGAAAACACATAAATTTATTATTTATGCCGACGATAATGACGGCCTCCGGCAGTGTTGCATTGGATGTGGTAGTTGATGCAAAGATATCAAAAAAAGGGGAATACATACTCATAATTGAGGGCGCAATTCCTGAAAGCGAATTTGCCGAAGTCGGCGAAAAAACAATGGAAAGTTTCGTTGAAGAGTTGGCTAAGAATGCCTCTGCGATAATTTCTTTAGGCACCTGCTCTGCATTCGGCGGTATTCCGAAAGGGGTTCCCAATCCGACTAAATCAAAAAGCGTTGAAGAATTTTTAAAATTAAAAAATATAAAAAAACCCGTGATAAATATCCCCGGCTGTCCGCCTCATCCCGACTGGTTTACCGGAACGGTTGCCAACCTTTTATTGTTTGGAGTTCCTCAATTAGATGAACTTTCAAGACCAAAACTTTTTTACGGAAAACTTATTCACGAGAATTGTGAACGCAGACCGTATTTTGACAAAGGAAAATTTGCAAAAAAGTTTTCCGATGAAGGTTGTATGTATGAACTTGGATGTAAGGGTCCCTATACGCATGCTGATTGTCCGATAAGGAGTTGGAATTCCGGCGTCAACTGGTGCGTTCAAAATGGTTCTCCCTGTATCGGATGTTGCGAGCCCGAATTCCCTGACCTTGAATCAATGTATAAAAAGACAAAATGGAGTAATGAAAAATGACAAAAATTGTGATAGACCCGGTAACCAGAATTGAAGGGCACTTGAAAATTGAAGCAATCGTCGACGGTGGAATTGTAAAAGAAGCAAATTCATCAGGCACGCTTTTCAGAGGGCTTGAAATAATATTAAAAAACAGGGACCCGCGGGATGCTTCACAAATCACTCAAAGAATCTGCGGCGTTTGTCCGATTTGTCACGCGACCGCTTCCGCACTTGCCCTTGATTCTGCATTCGGTATTGCCGACAGAATTACGGATAACGGCCGCATAATAAGAAATTTAATACTTGGTTCAAATTTTATTCAATCGCACATTTTGCATTTTTATCATCTTGCCGCACTTGATTTTGTAAAGTCGCCCGATATCCCGCCGTTTATTCCGAGATACGAAGGTGATTACCGTCTTGATGAAAAAGAAAATACAGAACTGACGCAGCACTACTTGAAGGCGCTTGAAATCAGACGGAAAGCACACGAGATGCTTGCGCTCTTCGGCGGGAAAATGCCGCATAATGTCGGAATAATTGCCGGCGGTGTGACGGAAAAACCGACAACGGATAAAATTACAAATTTTCTGTGGCGGCTGAATGAATTGCGTGAATTTATTGACAATGTTTATATCCCCGATGTTATTGCGGTTGCTAAAAAATATTCCGACTATTTTCAAATCGGCAAGGGTTGCGGGAATTATCTTGCTTACGGCGTTTTTGATTTGGAAGGCAACGAAAAGAATTACCTTTCAAGAAAACGGCTTTTAAGAAGCGGAAGAACTTCAACAGATCTGACATATAAAACGGTTGATTCATCAAAGATTACTGAGGATGTAAAACACTCCTGGTATGATGATTCGCAAACGCACAAGCATCCGCTTGACTGCGAAACAATCCCGAAAAAAGATAAAAAAAACGGATATTCATGGATTAAATCACCGAGATACGAAGGCGGTGTTTATGAAGTAGGACCTCTTGCCAGAATTCTAATAAATTATATTTCCGGCGATGAACCGACTAAAAAACTTGTTGATAGCGTTCTTTCAGAATTCAATGCGCGACCGGATGTTCTGTTTTCTGTCCTCGGACGGCATGCAGCGAGAGCAATTGAGTCAAAACTTGTTGCCGATAATATGGCGGATTGGGTTTTGCAATTAAATCCGGAAGAACCCGTTTTTGTTGAATATCAGATGCCCGAAGAAGCGGAAGGTATGGGGTTAACAGAGGCTCCCCGCGGTGCACTGGGACATTGGCTCAAAATCAAAAATAAAAAGATTGAAAATTATCAGTGCGTTGTGCCGACAACTTGGAACGCATCTCCGAAGGATGATAAAGAACAGCCGGGACCAATTGAGCAGGCAATCGTCGGAACGAAAATCAAAGACGAAAAAAATCCTTTTGAAATAGTCCGGATTGTTCGTTCCTTTGACCCTTGTCTTGCCTGTGCGGTTCATCTGGTTGATTTAAGAGGAACTACAATTGGAAAATTCAAGGCGACCTAAAACTGCCGTTGTCGGTTTCGGAAATATTTTGATGGGCGACGAAGGTGTCGGTATACATGTTGTTAAGGAATTGCAGATGCAAAATGCAAAATGCAAGATACGAGATGTTGAATTTATTGACGGCGGAACATCAGCGCTTGATATCATTCTTTCACTAAAAGATATAGATAAACTTGTAGTTATTGACGCCGTAAAAAACGGCGGCATTCCCGGGGAAATTTATAAATTTCACAATTTTACAATCCCCTGCGAGGACAAGTTTTCACAATTCCAAAATAGCGGAATGCAGAAAACATCATTACACGATTTGAATTTGGTTGATGCCTTAAAAATTGCTGAAAAACTCGGCACTCTTCCAAAAGAGATTGTCTTTATCGGCGTTGAACCGAAAGAAATTGAGCCGAAGATGGGACTTTCAGAAGAACTTAAGACAAAAATTCCGGAAATTATAAAAACTGTTCTATGTGAGGTAAAACAATGATTGTCTCTCAGCAAAAACCGTTTGAAGAAATCCTGAAAATGCTTGAAAGCGAAAAAAGTATTTTCATAGTCGGATGTAACGGCTGTGCGGAGGTTTGTGAGACCGGCGGCGAGAAAGCGTGCAGTGAACTTAAAAAAAAACTTGAAGAGACAAAAATAAAAGTTAATGGTTGCACAACGGTTGATTTTATGTGCAACAAACTTTTGGTAGCATTAAAAATTTCAAGATATAAAGAAAAAATTGACAAAGTAGATTCAGTAATTGCTTTAACCTGCGGAATAGGAGTTCAGTCATTAGCATCAGTTGTTGATAAATATGTTCATCCTGCAAACAATACCGTTTCTCTCGGCGGTTTTCAAGGAACTTGGCCGTCGGCAGAAAGATGTGCCCAATGCGGCGAGTGCGTTTTGGATTTGACCGGCGGAATTTGTCCGATAACAAACTGTTCAAAATCTTTGCTGAACGGTTCCTGCGGCGGTGCAAAAAATGGAAAATGTGAAATTGACAAAGAACTTGACTGCGGCTGGGAAAATATTTACAACCGTCTTAAAAAACTTAACAAACTTGAAAATTTACAGAAGCAGGTAAAACTTCGCGACTATTCAAAAATGTTTCCAAAGGCAGAATTGAGAAAAACTACATTTTATGATGTGGAGAAATAATCGCTTGGAGAAGGTATGAAACTGACAGAACTGTTTCCAAAAAAATTTGTTGTCACTTCGGAAATCGGTCCGCCAAAGGGCTGGCAGATTGAGAAATGCTTAAATGAAGCGGAACATCTCAAAGGCAAAGTGGATGCTATGAACGTTACCGATAACCAGTCGTCGGTAATGCGATTCGGTTCTCTTGCAACCTGTCATTTTCTAAAAGACAGAGGGATGGAGCCCGTATTTCAGGTTGCCTGCCGTGACAGAAACAGGATTGCACTGCAGTCGGATATTTTATCCGCTGCGGCTTTCGGCATTGAAAATCTTCTCCTATTGACCGGCGACCATACAACTTTAGGCGACCATAAAGATGCAAAACCTGTTTTTGATTTAGATGCGGTCTCTCTGATTTATGCTGTGAAAAAACTTGAAGAAGGTGTTGACCTCGCCGGCAATAAACTTGATGGTGTTCCTCCGAAATTCTCAATAGGTGCTGTTGTGTCGCCCTGTTCAGACCCTGTTGAGCCGCAACTTATAAAAATGGAAAAAAAGGTAAAAACGGGGGCAGAATTTTTTCAAACGCAGGCGATTTATGAGGTAGAAAAATTCGTGAAGTTTATGGAGAAAGCAAAACAATTTGGTGTTCCTGTAATGGCAGGGATAGTAATTCTAAAATCGGTCGGAATGGCAAAATATATGAATGAAAATGTCGCCGGTGTTTATGTCCCGGACAATTTAATTGAAGAACTCAAAAAAGATAAAGAAAAAACAAAATCGGGTCAAACCGGAATTGAAATTGCTGCCCGCCTCATCAAAGAACTCAAGCCATATTGCCAGGGTATCCACATAATGCCGCTCGGCTGGGACGACAAAGTCCCGAAAATTCTTGAACTCGCAGGATTGTGATGTCTGAAAAATCTCGAAAATATCTGGAATCTTCCATAAAAAAATATTTAGACGACTTATCTTTTAAGCTGCCTGCGCCGGGCGGCGGGAGTGCTGCCGCTCTTACCTCATCCGTCGGTGTTGCCCTTCTTTCAATGGTCGCGAATTTTACGGTCGGTAAAAAAGGTTACGAATGGTTTCAGGATGAAATAAAAGATATTCTGAAAAAACTGTCAACCGCAGGAGAACAGTTACAAATTCTTATTGATGAAGACGTTGCTGCTTACTCAAAACTTTCGGATGCGTATAAAACTCCAAAAGAAGATGCTCTGAAAAATGGAAAAATCCAACAAGCGTTGAAAAATGCGTTATCTATTCCTGCAAGAATTTTTGAGATTTCAGTCGAAGCGATACCTTTAGCAGAGCGGCTTTCTGAAATCGGCAACAAAAATCTGATAAGTGATGTCGCCTGTGGGCTTTCAATACTTCATGCAGGAATTGAATCGGCAAAGTTCAATATTGATATAAATCTTAAATTTATGGACGATGTTGATTTTGTAAAAGAGATGAAAACAAAATATGAAAAAATAATGAAAGATGCTTTTGAGGAGATAGAAAAAATAATCAAAAAAACGGAGGTAAAACTGTGAGCGCGAAAATTATTGACGGAAACAAAATTGCAGAAGCGATAAAACAGTGGATAAAAGCAGAACTTGAAAAATTGAAAGAGAATCTCGTGCTTGTGGCGGTTCAGGTCGGAGAAAATCCTGCAAGCCGTGTCTATATAAAAAATCAAAAATCATCTTGCGAAGAAATTGGCATTCAATATAATCTTGTCCAATTTGACAGCAACATTTCGGAAGATAATTTAATTTCCGAGATAAAAAAATTGGGTCAGGACGAAAAAATCACCGGCATAATTTTACAGATGCCGTTGCCTAATCATATAAATTCAAGAAAAATCCAGATGTCAATTCCGGAAGAAAAAGATGTAGAAGGCGTCACACCCGCAAACCTCGGCAAACTTTTATATGCTGATGTCCAACCGACCGTTGCTCCCTGCACCGCGCTTTCTGTTATGGAGTGCATAAAATCAACGGGAGAAAATATCAAAGGCAAAGAAGCCGTAATAGTCGGACATAGCGAGATAGTGGGAAAACCGGTAACACTTATGCTTCTTTCTTCACTTTTGGACTCCGCTACACCCACGGTATGCCACATCGCAACAAAGGATTTGGCAATCCACACGAAGCGGGCAGAAATACTTATTGTTGCCGTCGGCAAACCGGGACTTATAAAAGGTGATATGATAAAAAAGGGAGCGATTGTAATAGATGTAGGAATAAACAGAATACAGATTAAGGATGAAAAAGGCGAGCCCGTGATTGACGACAAAACCGGCAAACCGAAAATGAAAACGGTCGGCGATGTTGTTTTTGATGAAGCAAAAGAGATAGCGGGTTACATAACTCCGGTGCCCGGCGGCGTCGGCGCTGTCACAACGGTTATGCTTATTAAGAATTTGGTTAATCTTTATAAATCCGAAAGTGCTTCTTGAAAATGCTCTGCAAAAAATTCATCCGGCGTCAGTGCGGCTGACGGTGAAAGTTTTGATTATGCAAGCGGGGTTGCCGTGGATGTAATTTCAGTAGGAACTCATTATTCATAAATGTTGCAAAAATAATTTAATAAAAAACATTACATTTCGGTAATGTCGTCATTTGTATCTGAAAACAACAGTTTAGATGCCGTGTCGCAAGTAGCGAAAAACAGCCGATTTACTCTTTGAAAATTTTATATAAATCTTGCAATTTTTAAGTTGTTCAATATATTTTCTGCGAAATTCTGAGATTGCTTTGAAGATGCGGGAAATAAAAGTTGTTCTTTGTTGTTGTAAGGTCTGACATTTAGTGAATTTCAAACCCGCTCGGAAAAACAAACAAGTTTGCTTTTCACCTGCTCGTTTGAAAATAAAAATTTGTTGATTTTATTTTGAAATGGTTGTATAATAACACTGTTGAAAAAAAGGCGGAGTGTTACGATGTTGAAAAAAACTGATATTATGCCGCAAAACTCGCAAAACAGTCAAAAATTCTTTTGTCAGGTTTTTTGCCATATCGTCGCGCAATATAGGGCATTTTCTGACTCTTCGCGGAATGTTGCGGCAGGGTCCAATTTCAGCCGCTTTACCGTCTGAAAAAGCGCTTTATGGAGGGGTCGCATAGCGGCCTAGTGCGGCGGTTTGCTAAACCGCTATACCGTTTAATCGCGGTATCGAGAGTTCAAATCTCTCCCCCTCCGAAAAAACGAAATGCCGACGGAGGAATAGGGGGAACAATAAAATTTTTCCCATTTTCGATGAAATTCCAATTTGTTCGTTTTTGCTCATTTTTGCTCACTTTTACCCTCATAGTTGGCACCTATTTGGCACCCAAATCTAATGGCAAAAGATATCCACAATAATATCGAAGAGCTACATACAGTGCCGGAAGAAGAAGTATTTCCTATTCCAGAAATAAATCCCTCCGGTAAGATGTTTTACATTTATTCAGATATATCAGATCAATCATAGAGTAGTATTTATTCTGGAATGGAAAATTCCGAAGATATCTGTACAATAAACCTCGCCTATGCAAACCTTGACGATTTCTCTGGTCCAGGAAATTTACTTGAACAAATCAATAACTTTAACACTATTGTTTTTAATCTATTTGACTCCGCTCTTTTTATTAAAAATACTTACTAAGGGGAGCATAAAATACTTTACATCCGTAAAGTACTTCGTCTGTCACCCTGAACTCGTTTCAGGGTCTATAGATGCTGAATCAAGTTCAGCATGACACCATCTTCCATGTAAAGTATATTCCGCTCTTGTTAGTATGTGAAAAAATTATGCAAAATATTAGATTTTTTTCTGTCTTTTCGTTATCTAAATCCAGAACAACTATTTATAATTTTTGATTGTCCTAATGATGAATTAAAATATACCAACTTTGGTATACAGCAGTCTTCAGATTCAAAAAGCAGTATTTTAGAATTATTACTTTCCCCTATTAGATTAGTGACGACCGATTTAGACATTGACCAGAAATTAGTAAATATGATTGGCGACGTAAAAGAAAAAAAACTTCTTATACCCGTTTTGAAACCTTGTAACAAGTCATATCATACAGTAAAAAATATACTCGTATAAAAACCCCGAAAAAGCATATGGAATTCTTGCAAATTTTAGGTGGCGTAGTAATTTTAGGTGGTTCAGTCAACCTCTTTTGTTGATATCGGGCTTACAAATTATACAACTTATTGGTACCATGTCTCGCTGTGGGATAAAGGCGATTCAGGCGACGGGCTTTACAGTGTTGCGCTGGAAAGTTTTTCTGCGGTTGAAGTGAGTACTGTTCCATGGGAAACACCGCCATCTGCACCAATAAATTTCTACCCGACTTTAGTCGGGGTCTCATCAATTACATGGTCATGGAATGATGTTTCTGATGAGAGTGGTTATCGTATAAAAACGGATACAGATGGTGTGGTCGCCAATTTACCGGCTGATACAACTTACTGGGTGGAGTCAGGTCTTTTGGCGAATACATCGTATTACAGGGTGGTTGTAGCGATAAATTCAGCCGGTGAAAGCCCGCCTTCCGAGTTTGCGACAACTTATACACTTGCAAATCCACCAACAGCAACATATATTTCAAATGTAGGCACGACTTCAGTCGTGCTTAATTGGTCAAATAATAACAATCCCGATTATACCAAATGGGGTATTTTGCGTTCA
>Ga0210056_1004627_pt1 | contig 10691 bp, 5 predicted proteins | sample CryGeyCG2014_080_2_FD_183965 | JGI IMG/M metagenome (GOLD analysis project Ga0210056, IMG submission 183965) | Groundwater microbial communities from aquifer - Crystal Geyser CG07_land_8/20/14_0.80 (SPAdes) (version 2) | ecosystem: Environmental > Aquatic > Deep subsurface > Groundwater | place...
GGAAGATGTTTTAAAAAGAAAAGTTGATTTATTAACTTATGGCGGCGTTAACCCTCGTTTAGAAAAGTATATTTATAAAGATGAAATAAAAATATATGCAAAAAGATCCTAAGATATTTTTGGAGCAGTTTTAATGTTTTTATAATTTAAAAGAAGAAGGCGACCCCGCAGGTGCGGGGTCGCCTTCTTCATATTTTGTTAATATTGTAAAAAATGGTATAATATTTACAGGGTAATAATTAAATAATAATAAATTTATGTTTATGGCTAAGAAAAAAAAGTTCAATTGGTTATTTAAATATTTAGTTCTTGCTTTTTTAATAATTTTTCAGTCGGCTTTTTTATTGGCCTTATGCTCAAATAATATTTTAATCGCCAGCGAAGTCTATTCCAATTATCGGGTAGCCATTGACAGCGCAACTACTAGCGGTGGTTCAATAACTACCGCGCCAGACAATACCACTAGCGCTGGCAGCGGCGGGAGTTCCGCTATTATTAGCGACAGCAGTAGCAGAGGCGCTAACTCAATGACTTCATTGCCGATTGAAATAACTTGGATTGAAGCTTTTGCGCCGCCGTTAAGCGGTGATCATAATGTTTCAGTTCATCTAAATCAAGCGGTTGATAGAGTTGATTTTACTGTTAGCGGGCCCCAATCTCAAACTATTAGCGGCATTCAAGATAGCTTAACTGATTGGCACTTTTTTTGGGCTGCCAGCAAAATGACAGACGGATATTACACAGTAACCGCTTATGTGTTTAAAGGCGATCTTAAAGTTGCTAAATCTTTTAGCATTGCCCTAAAAAATACTGCCAGCGAGCTCACTTCGACGCAAATTATTTCGCCAACAGAGACAATAATTAAACAGCCAATAATCAATACAACAACTCAACAGCCGATAGCCGAGACAATTATCAAACAGCCGCTTGATGGCAGCGCTGTTTTAGCTGAAGAGTGCAAAGCGAAAAATATCACTACTGCCAAAGCTTGCCAGAATTATTTAATGCTTTCAGCGGAATGCCGCGACCAGGGTTTTACTACCAGCGAGCAATGCAATAATTATCTGGCTATTCCGCAGGAATGCCGGCAAAAAGGGATCACTAATTTAGAGGAATGCTGGCAAGTTATGTCGCTAGTTACGGCCAAGCAGCCAATAACTGATATTTTGCCAGATTGTCAGCAGCAGGGCATTAATAATTATGAGGATTGCAAACTTTACCTGTCTATTCCGCCAGACTGCCGCCAGAGGGGGATTAATAGCGTCGCAGAATGTGATAAATATATATCCATTCCGCCGGATTGCCGCGATAAAAATTTGTCTGCCGAGGAGTGCCAAAAATATATGTCCATTCCGCCCCAGTGCCGCCAGCAGGGTATATTAGACCAGGAAGCCTGCAATAAATTTACCTATCAAAATACTATGCCGCTCCAGTGTCGCGAGGGGGGCGCTACAACGCAAGTACAATGTACCCAATTTATTTTTAATATCAACTTGCCCCAGGAATGCCGCGATCAGGGGATAACTGGCCGGCAGGAATGTAATAGTTATTTAATGATTCCCCAGGAGTGCCGCAGTCAGGGAATAAATAACAGAACAGAGTGCGATAAATATCTGCAAACAAGTTTTATGCCAGTGGAATGCCGTGATCAGGGGATAACTGGCCAAGAGGAATGCAATTATTTCCGGCGCAATAAATTCAAGGCAGAAGATTTTAAAGGATTTCAGCCGTTTGAGATAGGGTCTGATGAATCTTTTAGATGTAAAGAAGTTAATATTACTGATAAGGCAGAGTGCGATAAATATCTAACCAAAACGCGCTTGCCAAAGGATTGCCAAACTGCCGGCGCGACTACTGAAGAGGAATGTAAGATAGTTTTTTTCAAAAAAGACGGGCCTCAAGAGTGTCTTGAGGCAAAAATATACAACCCGGCTGATTGCGAGAAGTATATTTTTGGAAAAAATGCACCAGCCGACTGTCTGGCAGCAGGCATTAAGACGGTTGAAGCCTGCAAAAAATTTATGTTTGAAAAATATGGCGGCAAAGAAAAAATTCCAGTTGATAAATATCCAATAGAATGCCAAAAAGCCGGCGTTAAAACGCTTAAGGAATGCGATAAGATTATGAAAACTATTTATTTGCCGGAAGAATGCAAGAAAAATAAAATTATTGATCAGGCGGCTTGCGAAGCTTATTTATTTACTCTGCGTTTGCCCACGGAATGCCGTGAGCAAAACACCAAAACCAGGCAGGAATGCGATAAAGTGATGTTTAAAAAATACGGTCCGCCAGAATGTTTGGCGATTGGCATAACTGACGATAAGGAATGCCAAGATTTTATGTTTAATAAATATTCTCCCCAAGTTCAGTGTCTGGGCCAAGACGACTGGCAGTGCAAAAATGCCATTAAGGATCGTTATTTAGGAAATATTGTAGCTAAACAAACACAATACCAAGGATTTAGAGATAAAATTTCGCAATTAACCGCAGAATCAACTAATCTGGAAAAGATTAAAGAAAAAGTTAAATCCAGCGGAGAGCTGGTGCCGCTTAAAAACAATGCTGTTGGACTCAAGGTTTTAGCCGCTAGAGAAGCCATAGTTATTGACGAGGCTGATAATTTAATTCAGTCAGCGCCAGTCGCCTTGATGATAGATAGTGATCAGGACGGTTTGCCTGATGATCTGGAAAAAAGGCTGGGGACCAATCCTACCAGTAAAGATACTGATAGCGATGGCTATTTGGACGGCGCTGAATTTACCAATGGCTATAATCCTGTTGGCTTGGGCAAATTAACAGAGGAGTTAGCGCCGATTGACCAAGCAATTGCTGGCAATAAAGTTTTAGGCCAGCCCAAGACCGAAGGCGCATTAACGCCAGAGATGACTATCGGCCAAGTTGCTAATGCGACTAACCAAGAGGGAGAAATTAATTATTATCAATTTTCCGGCCAAGCTGAAGCAGGTAGTGTGGTCGCTTTATATATTTATTCAGATGTTCCCGTAGTAGTAACAGTAAAAACTGGCGAATATGGCAATTGGCAATATAATTTTAACCAGCATTTAGCTGATGGTGAGCATGAGGTATATCTGGCGGTTAATGATAATACCGGTAAAGTTGTAGCCAAAAGCAGCCCCTTGTCTTTCTTTATTAAAGAAGCCAAGGCGGTTTCAATCAGCGATTTTGTGGCTCCGGCATTGCCCAGCCAAACGTCGGAAGCTAAAAGTTTGCTAGTTTATTATATTATCGCCGGCCTAGTAATTACCATCGGCTTGTTCTTATTTTTGCTTTTCATCAAACAGAAAAAAATTATTAAATTATGAAGTTTAAGGAATTTTTCATAAAAAACAGAGAAACAGTCCAGTTGGCTTATGGTATTATTTTAATCATTATAATTCCGACTTTAATTGTGCTTAATACGATTTTGATTATTGGCAGATATAATCGCAGTATTGATGTTATCCTGCAGCGCCAAGCCTTGACTTTTGGCCGAACTATCTATTCAGCGCTAAGAGATGACCTGGGCAATCGGGCGGCAATTCAGGCAAGGATAGATGAGTTAAAAAAAAGAAATTCAGAGATAGAGGATTTATCTATTCTAGTGCCGGAGGGTGATAATTTTAAAGTTAGAGCCGCTTTGCATCAGGCTGATTTAGACAAAGTAATTTCCTTCTATTTTTATCAGGTTGCCTGGACGCAGCCGGATAATGACGGCTTAGCCACTGACTCGCTTAATTTAGCCAGCTTGCCGGAGAGCGAAACTTTTAGCAGCTCTGATTATAGTGATCGTTTCTGGCTGGTAGCTCTGCCTTTGGCTGATTCGGGCGGAACCAAAAAGGCCTTGCTGTCCCTTAAACTTTCCTCTAAAATTGTTGACGAGCTGACCAATTATAACCGCAACATGTCGGTTTATTTGTTAGTGCTTACTGTTTTAATAGTAATTTTATTTTTAGCCGCCACTGTACGGTTGTGGGATTATGTTTTGCTCTATCAAAAAATCAAGGAAGTTGATCAGATGAAAGACGAATTTATCTCTATGGCATCTCATGAATTAAGAACGCCGGTAACCGGCATCAGGGGGTATGTTTCTCTGATTTTAGACGGTTCATTTGGCGCGATAGATACTAAAGTTAAGGAAAATTTATTTATTGTGCAAAATGCTGCTGCTAGGTTGGCGAGTTTAATTGAAGATTTGCTTAATGTAAGCCGGATTGAGCAAAATCGCTTAACCATGAATTTGCAGCTAACTGCGGTCGGACCAATAATTACTGATACTGTTAAAGAATTAAAAATACAAGCCAATGAGAAGAAACTAAATTTAGAGTATCAAGCGCCAGCCAAAGAGCTGCCCAGTATTAAGATAGATCCAGAAAGATTTAAACAAGTCCTGATAAATTTAATCGGCAATGCTATAAAATATACCCAGCAAGGTAAAGTTGAAATTTTTGTTGAGGTGAAAAATAATTTGTTGGAGATAAGAGTAAAAGATACTGGCATTGGCATGACCAGCGAGGAGAGAAAAAGATTGTTTGCCAAATTTTACCGTGTCCAAAATGAAATTACCGAGAAAGTTACTGGCACAGGACTAGGTCTTTGGATTACCAAGAGAATCGTTGAATTAATGCGCGGGACAATTACTATTGATTCAATCAAGGGTAGCGGCACTCAAGCAACCCTAAATTTTCCGGTAGAGACGCGCCATGGCGCGTCTACATAGCGCGATAAAAATGTTTGGTGTTTTAAAATAAATTATTCAAAATATCTACATCCGTAGGGACGCCCCGCACCTTACGGGGCGTCCCTACCACCGCGGAGCAACAAAAAATGTTTGGAGTTTTAAAATAAATTATTCAAATATCAGCATTTGTAGAGACACGCAATTGCGTGTCTCTACTTAATTTTATTATGTCACAAAAAATCTATTTAACTATTTTGAAAACAGGAATTTATTTGGCGTTTTTATCAGTTTTTTTAGTTTTTAAGAATTTGCTTTTTCCTTATATTACTTCCAAGCAGCTTTATTTTAATATAATTATTGAAATATTAGCTGTTTTTTGGCTGGCGCTAATTATAAAATATCCGGCAGTTAGGCCTAAAAAATCATGGATTACTTTCGGTTTAGCGGCTTTTGCCAGCGCCCTATTAGTTTCTTCCGTTTTCGGCGTTGATTTTAATTTAAGTTTTTGGGGGGATATTGAAAGGATGCTGGGCCTTTTTCATGTCGCGCATTTCTTTTTATTTTATTTAATTGTTATTACGGCTTTCCGCCAATGGCGCGATTGGCGCAATTTATTCATCGCTTCGGTAGTTGCCGCGGTTGCGGTTTGCCTTTACAGCCTATTTAAAATCCCGCATTCAACCATCGGCAACACGGCCTATGTTTCCGGTTACGCGATTTTCAATATTTATTTCGCTTTAATTTTATTTTTTAGGCGCCGCGGCGAGGAGAAGGCAAAACATCAAGACTGGCTAGTGAGCGCGCTTTATTTGGTTGCCGCTTTTATAATGTTTCTAGTTATGAAGCAAACTAATACCCGAGGAGCTTATGTTGGCTTGGGAGTTAGCTTTATTTTACTTTTTGTTTTAGCGGCCGTTTATAGTCAGAGCAAAAAAATAAAGAAGTATAGTTTAATTGCCGCTGTCTCGGCAGTTGCCTTGATAGTTTTAATCTTTTCATTCCCGCAAAGCAATCTAGTAAAAAATACCCCGATTTTAAGAACCGCGGCGCAGATTTCCTTGAAGCAGGTTACATTTCAAACCAGATTAATTTCTTGGAAAGCGGCTTTAAAAGATTTTCCCAGCCATATTTTTTTAGGTACAGGCTACGGCAATTTTTCCATTACTTTTGATAAATATTTTGACCCGAAATTTTATAGCTATACTTCTTCGGAAACTTATTTTGACCGGGCGCATAATAATTTAGTGGATATAACTTCAACCGGCGGCTTAGTAAGCCTTTTAACTTATCTTTCTATTTTCGTTGCCGTATTTTATTATTTATTAAAAGGCAAAAAGCAGGGCAAAATTTCAACTAATGAATTTATTCTGCTGGTTTGTTTATTTGTAGCTTATTTTATCCAAAATTTAGCAGTGTTTGATTCATTAGTAACTTACATTTCTTTAATGCTGGCTTTAGGCTATGTTTATTGGTTGATTAATTCTAATGAAGCCGATTTTGGCAGCAATCAGGACGCTGAAGCAGAGCCTATTTCCGGCAGAGGTTTAACTAATAAAAAATTAGCGATTTTAATTATCGCCGGCTTGTTTGTTTTATTTATTATTTATCAATATAATATTAAAGTTTGGCAAATGCTCAACAGCACAATCAAAGGCCAGGTTAAATTCGCCCAAGGCGATATCGCGGCCGGAATGGAAGAGTATAAAAAAGCCTTAAGCTATAAAACAGTTTTAGACCGCGATAGCCGCGCCAGTTTGATTAATTTCTTGGCAAGCAATGCCAATGCCTTATCGCGCCTAGACAGGGATAAGACTAAGGAAATTTTAGATTTTGCCATTAAACAAGCAGAAGCCAATGTAAAATATAATCCGGTTGACAGCATGATGCAAATGCAATTAGCCATGATTTTAAACACAGCCGCGTTGGCCCACAGCGATAAAGCCGATGAATTTTATTACTTTTCTGATCAGGCGCTGGAGGCGATTGACAAATCTATTGCCGCCAGCCCGGGCAGAGTTACTATTTATTTTACTAAAGCCCAGATACAAATAATAAGAGGTGAAAAAGACAAGGCCATAGCAACGCTTAAGTACGCCGTAAGCTTAAATCCAGAATACGGCGAGCCGTATTGTAATTTAGCCAAGGCCCTCCTTTATTATAAAGATAACCAGTCTGGTTTTGCCTATATGGACAGATGTCTTGACTCGGGCGGGGCGAGTGGTTTGGGTTATCCTGATATTTTAAAAGTGCTCTTAGACCATTATTTAGCCCTCAAGGATTGGTCAAGAGTCGCTATCCTGTATCAACAATCTGCGCGACTTGAGCCAAAGAATGCCAAAATATTAATTGAGTTGGCTAAAGTGTACAAAGAATTAGGAGATAAAAATAGGGCGATTGAAACAGCTAAAAAAGTTGGCGAGATAGACCCGCAATTCAAAGCCAGCGCTGATATTTTTATTGATAGTTTGAAGTAAAATAAAAAAATGCCCCGCAAATGCGGGGCATTTTTTTATTTTTAATAATTACACGACTTACGCGTTTGACATTAAGCGATGCCTAAATTAACACTTTACCAATAAATTAACGATGTCATTGCGAGCCCCGTAATCGGGGCGAAGCAATCTCACGAACGAATATATAATAAATATTTAGTTTATAGTAAAATTTGGGAAGAAATTTTAGTTCGTGAGATTGCGAAGCTTGTCCCGACCCCGCACTTGATGCGGGGGAGGGATCTGTGTTCCAGACTGTCCAAAAACTCGGAAATTCGTCATCCCCGTGAAAACGGGGATCCAGAAATAATTTAATTTTAGCCAAATATTTTTTCTGGATTCCTTCCCCGCTTTCGCGAGGACTGAAGGCCGCAGGAATGACGGTACTTTTTGGACAGTCTGTCCTCGCAATGACAAAATAAGTTATTATAAAGAAGAATAAGCTTTTTTCGTTTCTTCAACCATTTTTTCAAGACAAAATTCTTCTCGGGCTTTAAGTTTGGCTTGCTGGCCCAGTTTGTTTTTTAAAGCTGGATTTTTTATTAATTCAATAATTTTTTGCGCTAAACTTTCCGGGTTGCCGGCTTCTGCCAAGAGTCCCGTTATATTATCTTCAATTAATTCACCATTGCCACCGACATTAGTGGCAGCGATTGGCAAACCGGCTTGCATCGCTTCAATAATAGTATAAGACAGGCCTTCTTTAACTGAAGAGCAGATATAAATATCAAAGGCCGGCAGTAGCTTGGCCGCTTCATTAATTCTGCCAGTTAAAATAAAATCATTGGCTAAATTATTTTGTCTAATCAAAGTTTCTAATTTTTTTCTTTCCTCGCCCTCGCCGATAATTATAAAAGTGGCGGATATTTTTTGTTCGGAGATAATTTTAGACGCCTTAATAAAATGTTCAAACCCTTTAGTTTTGTATAGATTACCGGTTGAGCCGATAAGTAAATTACTTGTCATTGCGGGCTTGACCCGCAATCCAGAAACTTGTTCGTGGTGCTGAACACTGGATTCCGGCTCGGAGGCCGGAATGACAGATGAGCCGATAAGTAAATTACTTGTCATTGCGGGCTTGACCCGCAATCCAGAAACTTGTTCGTGGTGCTGAACACTGGATTCCGGCTCGGAGGCCGGAATGACAGAGTGGATTCTTTGCCGCGCTTCTTCTTTAGAATAAAATTCAATTGGCGCAAGGCCGTTATGAATGGTTATTAATTTTAGAGCCGCTGCAATTTTTTTAGTTAAGGCGATTTGGCGGTCAAATTCACTGACGCAGATAATTTTATTTTTAAACAGAGCAGTAATTTTTTCCGCCCAAAAGTAAAATAATTTTAGCCAGCGAGGCAAGGGCTCATTAAAAACCCAGCCGTGAACCGTATAGACAACTTGAAACTTGAAACTTGAAACTTGAAACTTGATAATTAATGAGGCGATGGAGCCGAGAATGGAAATTTTAGAACTGTTTAAATGGATTATATTTGGTTTAATTTTTTTAATTAATTTTATGATTTCCACTAGCGCTAGAAAATCATCAATAGGCGAGATAGCTCGTTTAAGATGGGGAATATTGTAATTATTGATTCCCGCAATTTTTAGCTTTTCAGCTAATTCTCCGTTAGTGTCTTGTTTGCCAAAAGCAACCGTAATATTAAATTCACCCTGTAAATTATTCGCCAAATCAAGAACATAGCGCTGGGCGCCGCCAAGCTCGGCCCGGGTTATAAGATATAAAATATTTTTTTTATTATTTAGCATTTATTTGGATATAACTCATAACTTATAACTCATAACTTATAACTCGCCTCATTATCTCTATAAAATGAAATTAGATGAAAGTCAAAAAATATCCGTATGCCAATTTAAAACGGGTTGACTTTTTAGTTATTTTATTTAATAATAGCTTATAGATAAAGATAAATCAATATTTGACTAAGTAGCAAACTTAGTATTTTAATTATTAATTTTAGATTTTTATGGGAAAGCTTATTGGGTTTATTGGTCAAGGCTGGATTGGTAAAAGTTACGCGGATAATTTTGAGACCAGAGGTTATCAGGTGGTCAGGTACGCTAAAGAGGAGCCTTATTCGGTCAATCAGGCTAAAATAAGCAAGTGCGATATTGTTTTTATCGCCGTGCCGACGCCGACCACGCCTGCTGGTTTTGACGACAGCATTTTAAGGCAGGTCATAAAATTGGTTGGTGAAAAGAAAATCGCTGTGATTAAATCAACCATTATGCCGGGCACAACCGAGTCAATTCAAAAAGACAACCCGAATATTTATGTGGTGCATTCGCCGGAGTTTTTAACCGAAGCCACCTCGGCTTATGATGCGGCCAATCCGCAAAGAAATATTATAGGCATACCACTGAACAATGATGAATATAAACAAAAAGCCAAGCAGGTGATGGAGGTTTTGCCTTTTGCTTCTTATCAGTTGGTTTGTCGGGCCAAAGAAGCTGAATTAACCAAGTATGGAGGCAACTGCTGGTTTTATTTTAAAGTTGTTTTCATTAATTTGCTTTATGATTTAGCCGGTAAGCTGGGCGTTGATTATCAGGTGGTTAAAGAAGCCATGTCAGCCGACCCAAGGATAGGCTCAACTCACCTCGACCCCATTCATAAAACCGGCCGCGGCGCCGGCGGCCATTGTTTCATTAAAGATTTCGCGGTTTTTTCCAAAATGTACCGGGAACTGGTGGGCAACGAGCTAGGCCTGAAAGTTTTAGCCGGCCTTAAAGACAAGAATATTGATTTATTGGTGCAGAGCAATAAAGATTTGGATTTGCTCAAGGGTGTTTATGGCGAAGATTTTATCAATAAAAAAATTAAAAAAAAATAAAAGTATGGCAAAAACATTAGTTACCGGCGGAGCCGGCTTTATCGGCTCAAATTTGGTTGACGCGCTGATTGAACGCGGCGACGAAGTTATTATTATTGATAATTTAACTACCGGGAAAAAAGAGAATATAAATCCTAAAGCCAATTTTAAGGAACTTGATTTACGTAATTTGGAAAGCATTGAGCCGTATTTCAAGGGAGTGGATTATGTTTTTCATCAAGCGGCATTGGCTCGAGTTCAACCGTCAATAGAAGATCCGATAAAATATAATGACAACAATGTCAACACTACGCTCAACGTTTTGGTGGCCGCCAGAAACGCGAAAGTGAAAAAGGTGGTTTACGCTTCCTCGTCGTCAGTTTACGGCGACCAGGAAAAAATGCCCTTAACCGAAGACATAGTCGCGACTCCGATCAGCCCGTATGCTTTGCAAAAATACATTGGCGAAGAATATTGTTGTTTGTTCAGTTATGTTTATAAATTGCCGACAATCTGCTTGCGCTATTTTAATGTCTATGGCCCGCGTATGGCTAGGGCAGGCGCTTATGCTTCAGTAGTGAGCATCTTTGGCCAGCAAAGGAAAAAAGGCAAACCCATGACCATTGCCGGCGACGGGACGCATTCACGCAGCTATACTTATATCAAAGATATTGTCAGGGCGAATCTCCTGGCGGC
>Ga0210056_1004630_pt1 | contig 10687 bp, 13 predicted proteins | sample CryGeyCG2014_080_2_FD_183965 | JGI IMG/M metagenome (GOLD analysis project Ga0210056, IMG submission 183965) | Groundwater microbial communities from aquifer - Crystal Geyser CG07_land_8/20/14_0.80 (SPAdes) (version 2) | ecosystem: Environmental > Aquatic > Deep subsurface > Groundwater | place...
GCACATGATAGCAACAACAATCTCCTGCTTCGGCTTTGGCTTATGGGCAAACACAGGGAAAATAAAATATTTCGTTTTTTCCATGCTGACAGCCATGCTTATTCACGGCTCATACAATTTCATTGCATACATAATTTAGGTGAAAAAATATGTACAAAAGTTTAACAAAAACCCTAGGATTCCTCCTGATATGGTTTGGTGCAGGATGGCTTGCGCTTCCATTCATCGCAGAGAGCATGCTTAAATATGTTCCTGAGGAGGGAAGCGTAAACTATACGGCATCATTTGCCCTTGCAGGTGTTTCATTCCTTTTATCACTGCTCTGTTTTATTCATTGTATTACTGCAAAACCTGTTAAAATTTATTACAAACAGGTTTACAGATGCCCTAAATGTGACAGTGAAATATTTCCTGGAACAGAATACTGTCCGTACTGTGGCAGCTTTATAAAAAGTAGTTAGTAGTCAGGAGTCAGTAGTTAGGGATTCCCTAACCCCTAGCTACTATCTACTAACTACTTGATAAACATTTATTTATTCCTAAAACGCTTCAGGGTTATGGACCCTTTTGAGTATGCGCACAAGCACAAAGTTATTTGGATGGCCCAGAACACAAACCTTTTACCTACAACACCAAAAATAAAAGAGGCAGTGATAAAAAGCCTGAATGAAAAAGAGTACAACAATTATCCTTACAAAAAAGGAATATTTGGCTTAAAAGAAGCAATTCTGGATGACCTTGGTCTGTCCGATTTTGAGGTTATCCTAACAGGAGGGGGTACAGAAGCACTTTATATTATAATGAGGGCTATGCTTAAAGACAATGACGAGGTTATTACATCTGATCCAAGTTATTTCATCATACATCACTTCATAGAAGTCTCAAAAGGAATACCGACAAACCTGCCAATATACAAAAACCCATGGAAATACACTCCTGAGCAGATAAATGAGGCAGTAAACAGGAAAACAAAAATGATACTGCTTATTGACCCAATCAACCCGCTTGGCACAGGTTACTCCAAAGACGAAGTAAAGGCAATATGTGAGATTGCAAATGACAACAATCTTTTTATTCTCAATGACATAACATACAGGGATTTCGCAGACAGTCATACACTAACATCAGAGTTTGCTCCTGAGAAAACCATAATAGCCTACTCTGTTTCAAAAAACTGCGGCATGGCAGGAATGAGAACAGGCGCGCTTGTTGCACCGCCTGAGTTAATGCATGGTATGAGGGTTTTTAACACAAATGATTTGTCAATAAATGTTCTTGGGCAGAGAGCAGCGTTAGCGGCGCTTGAAACAAAAAATGAATGGATGCCAAATGTGAAAAAAATAACAAGAAACAACCAAAAAATAATAAAAAAATGTGTTGACAAAACTGATGGTGTTTTCCTTCCTGTTTATCCTTCCCAGGCAAACATGTTTCTTATTGACATCAGTGAAAGGAAAATAAAACCTGAGGAGATGCAGAACAAACTGCTTTATGAGCATAATATTTTTGTCAGAGCAGGTAACTATGTCTCAAAATCATTTGGGGACAGATTCATAAGAACATCATTTTCAATTCCTGAGGAGGGAATAAAAAAATTCGTGGATGTTTTCCCAGGGGTTGTTGAGGAACTATCCAAGTAGTTAGTAGCCAGGAGTCAGAAGTTAGGAGTCAGGGGGAAACAAGTAGTTAGTAGCCAGGAGCTTCGGAATTGCTTGTTGCAATTCCTCGCTTTCGACAAAAGTTGCATCAGCAATTTTTGGAGAGAAGAGGAATCTATGATTCCTCTGAACTGCAAATTGCTCCATTCGTCGCAATTCGCAGAGGTTAGGGGTTAGGGAAAAAGTATCGTTCCCTAGCTACTGTCTACTTGCCCCTAACTACTTGGTCTATATGGTTCTTTTGCAAAAACCGTTACTGTAAATGAATCCTTATAATCTAGATATCCTACACCTTCTGCTTCAATCTCAATTTTCCATGAACCTGAAGGAGGTGATTCAACAACTTTTATGTCCTGAGCGGTATCATTATATGTCCATGTTTGATTGTATTTATCTGAAAAAACAGTAACAGTTAGATGGCGATAAACATTAAGAGGATTAGGTACTCCAGCCGCCTGATCATAATCAATATTAACATGAATCCAAACCGTTTCTTTTTTTATTGAAAAATCCCTGCTATCACTATATTTTGTGTTCTCAGAATTAGGTGGAACTGTCTCGAACGCATAGCTCATTTCTGCTTTTTCAACAGTTTTGTATTTCTCCTTTTCAACCCTTCCACCAAGCATTTCCTTCCCAAGATAAACATCTATGCATCCTGTTGAAGAAAGAATCAGGGTGATGAGCAGTAGGACAATCAGGTGTTTTTTCATTCATTATAGTATTTCATTGACAGATTATTAACCTTTTTATGCTTTTAATCTGTTTACCATTCATATGAGGATTGCTGTACTGCTGAAAGACAGGTGCCAGCCAAGGAACTGCGCATCTGAATGCATAAAATACTGCCCAAGGGTTAGATCAGGTGATGAAACAATAATTATGGGTGAGGAGGGAAAGCCGGTCATATCTGAGGAGCTATGTGTTGGCTGCGGCATCTGCGTGCATAAATGCCCTTTTGATGCAATAAAAATCATTGGTCTGCCCGAAGAGTTAAAAGAGGAAATTGTTCATCAGTTTGGGAAAAACGGTTTCAGGCTTTTTAGACTCCCTGTTCCAAGAGAAGGACAAATAACCGGCATACTTGGCCCCAACGGCATAGGTAAAACAACCGTTGTTAAGATTCTATCAGGTGAGCTTATACCAAACATGGGGCATTACAAGAAAAAAAAACCAAAATGGGACCCTGCATTGGAAAAATTCGCTGGGACAGAAACTGGTGACTACTTAAAAAAGGTAGCGGATAAAGGGATTGAAACAGCGTTGAAACCCCAGTATGTGGATAAAATATCAGATATGTTTGACGGGACTGTAAAAAAATTACTGAGAAATGTGAACAGGGAAATTGATGATGTTGCTGAGGAACTGGAAATCAGCTCTGTACTCAATCAAAACATAAAAACATTATCTGGTGGGGAGCTGCAGAGGGTTGCAATAGCTGCAACAATGTTGAAGGAGGCGGATGTTTATTTCTTTGATGAACCCTCCTCCTATCTGGATATTTACCAGAGGCTTAAAATTGCAAGGGTCATCAGAAAACTGTCTGAAACGAAACAGGTTGTGGTCATAGAGCATGATTTGGCAATACTTGACTTCATTGCAGACAACGTTCATTTGATGTATGGCTCTGAAGGAGCATACGGTGTTGTCACGTTACCAAAAGCTGTGAGAAATTCAATCAACACATACCTCTCAGGTTTTCTCAAAGAGGAAAATATCAGGTTCAGGGACAGGGAAATCGTTTTTGAGGCAAAACCCCCTGGGAAGGAATGGAGCTCAGAGGTTTTGATGAAGTTTGATGATCTGGAAAAAAAATATGATAAATTTTCGTTAAAAACAGGTCATGGTGTAATTCATAATGGTGAGGTTATCGGTATTGTTGGCCCTAATGCAACAGGTAAAACAACGTTTGTGAAAATTTTGGCAGGTACTGTAAAACCATCAAAAGGGGATGTTACCTCTGCAAAGGTCAGCTATAAACCACAATATCTCAGACCAGATTATGATGGTAAAGTAAAAGATTTGCTTTATGAAAAAATTGATGATCCTTTTTTCAAAGCAGAGATTGAACGCCCGCTTAATCTTAAAAATCTTTACAATCAAAATGTTAAGGAACTCTCAGGCGGTGAAATCCAGAGGGTTGCTGTTGCATTGGCGTTATCCAGGGATGCAGACATTTACCTATTTGATGAGCCTTCAGCATATCTTGATTCAAACCAGAGAATGGAGACAGCGAAAACAATAAGACGGGTTATGGAAAAAACAGGGAAAAGCGCGATGATTGTTGACCATGATGTATATTTTATCGACATGGTATCAGATTCCATAATGGTGTTTTCAGGTGAGCCAGGCAGAAACGGTTTTGCCGAAAGCCCTTTTGACATGAAAACAGGAATGAACATCTTTCTGAAAAACGTTAAGATAACATTCAGAAGGGATGGGGAAACAAACAGACCAAGAATAAATAAACTTGATTCACGTCTTGACAGGGAGCAGAAAGAAAAAGGGGAGTACTACTACACATAGGAAGAGTTGGATAAACAGAAAATGTTTTTCATGCTGTTTGGTATATTATAAGTCGATTCTTATCTTTAAGGACATCTATCTTGTCGGACTGTATTGACAAGGCTTTTGCCAGCTTCCTTTTTAATGCTTTTACTTCATCATATTTTTTAAGCTCACTTTCTGGGATGTAAACATCCTGGCATTTTTCACAGTAGCCAATTTCTACTGTTTTCCCTGTAATTAACTCCTCTTTCAAAGACACCATTTTGGTGTTATGTATCGGGCATTTTCTCTCTTTGTTCATGATAACCGCCACCTTAGTATTGCCCTATTCTTGCTATCTCTGGCATCTTCCTCTTATGTTTTGTGGAATTTACAATGTTTTTTATTCTTTTGACTTCTGAAATTTCAACACCCACAGATTTTACAATTTCATTGTTCTTTAACCCTTTTTCCATACCATACAATATCTGGTCCAGTATCTCATACTTTATCCCAAGTTCAGACTCATCTGTCTGCCCTTTCCAAAGCCCCGCCCTTGGAGTTTTGTTTATAATTTTTTCCGGAATTTTAAGATGTTTAGCGAGTTCTCTAACCTGGGTTTTATACAAATCACCAAGAGGCATGATGTCACATGCCCCGTCACCGTACTTTGTGAAATATCCCATAAGAAGCTCTGTTTTGTTTCCTGAACCCACAACAAGGTAATTGTTTTTATTCGCAAAATAATAAAGAACAATCATCCTTGTTCTGGCATGGATATTTCCCATTTCCTTTTTTTTCATTTTATTATGGATAGTTGAAGCAATCTTTTTTACAATCCCTGATATGTTGATAATCCTATATTTAACACCGAGGCTTTTTGCAAACTCCAATGCATCCTCAGTATCCTCTTTTGGTGTATTCTCTGTTGGCAGAAGAAAACAGAACACTTTTTCTTTACCCAATGCCTCAACACACAACTTTGTTGTAACAGCAGAATCCAAACCACCGCTTAAACCAATCACAACACCTTTTGCTTTCGCTTCATTTACCCTGAAACTGATAAATGATTTTATGACATCAGCGTATCCTTGTTTAAACCCAGGTTTTATCATAATATCAACCAAATAGCATATCTACAAGGAAACATATTTACATTGCGGTTGCTATGAAGGTTTCACTTGTCCAGGCATCGCCAAAATCAGGGGATAAAGAAGGAAATATAAAGAAAATAGAGAAATCTGTTAAGAAAAGCAGTAGCGATCTTGTTGTTTTCGGTGAACTGTTTCTTACAGGATACGAATGTAAAGATTTTTCTGAGATGGCTGAACCCATTTATGGAAAATCTGTGAATAAAATAATTAGCATCGCAGAGGAAAATAATTGTTACATAGTTTTCGGCATGCCTGAAAAAGAAAATGATAAAATCTACAACACGTCTGTTCTTGTTCATCCTGATGGAAAAACAGATTCTTACAGGAAATGGTTCCTGCCAAATTTCGGGATTTTTGAGGAAAAAAAATATTTTAAGGAAGGAAACGAAATAAATGTTTTTGAAACAAAATTCGGGAAAATCGGTTTATTAACCTGCTACGATATATTCTTCCCGGAAATATGTAAATCCTACGCCCTGCAGGGCGCAGACGTCTTATTATGTATTTCAGCGTCACCTGAAACAACCAGGCCATATTTTGAAAGGGTGATGCAGGCAAGGGCTGTTGAAAACACCTGTTTTTTCCTTTACACAAACCTTGTCGGCTCAAAATTAGGCTTCTGGGGTGGGAACACAGTTATTGGTCCTAAAGGGGATATAAAGGCAAAGGGTGAATATTTCAAGGAAGCAACAGTTGAGTATGACATCGACCTAAACGAATTAAAGGGCGCAAGAGAAATGAGACCTGTGATAAGGGATACAAGAGCGGAAATATATAAAAAATTGTATGACACCGTAAAAAGAAAAAGGTAATAAAAGAAAAAAACATATCATTCATAGTGGTCAATCAATAGCCCCGTAGTGTAGTGGTCAACATCCCTTCGGGCTTTCCAGGGATGACCAATCATCCAAGGCTCTGGACCTTGGGACACAGGTTCGAATCCTGTCGGGGCTATACCAAAAAATTATTTATCTTGAATGCATTTACGATTTTGGGGGAAGGAGTATGAAAATAAGATGGCATGGTCATGCATGCTTTGAGATAAGTGATGGTAAGACGATTGTGACAGACCCGCATGATGGGAAGTCCATTGGGATTGCGCCGCCTGTTGTTAAAGCGGATATTGTCATGGTAAGCCATGACCATTTTGACCATAACTGCACCAGAATTGTGAAAGGTGAAAATATAAAGGTTGTAAACGGTTCTGGAAGTAAAAAAATTGGTGATGTGCAGATAACAGGTGTACCATCATATCACGATGAGGTAAAAGGGGAGAAAAGAGGAGAAAACATTATTTTTAAGTTTGTTTTGGATGATATCAGCTTCTGTCATCTTGGCGATTTAGGGCATATCCCTGATGATGAAACCATTGAAAAAATCGGTAAAGTAGATGTGCTGTTTGTACCGGTAGGAGGGACTTTCACAATAGACGGAGTGAAGGCATGGTCTGTTGTTCAAAAAATCAGACCGAAGGTTGCTGTGCCGATGCATTACAGAATCGGTGGGCTGTCACTTTCCATTCAGCCCCCGGAACTGTTTTTGAAAAAAGCAAAAGATATAAACATAAACAAAGTTGGAAACGAAATAGATTTTGAAAAAGAGGACCTGTCTGATGACATGGAAATATGGTTTTTTAGTCTATAAATCCTAATGCTTCCTCAATTCTTCCAAGTTCAATGCCTGTGGTGTCAGGTCCTGTTATCGCACCTTTTGTGTTTGCAACCAGACCTGTGCCAATGTACGGCATGCCGTAGTTTACAGTACCTATACTTACAGGTATACCAAACAAGCTCTTTATTTTTTCAATCTCCTCTTCCGTTGCCTTTGGATGACACAATATGCCTTTATTTGTTGCCACAGCAAGGGAGCCCACTGTTTTCAGTCCTGCAATCGTGCCTTTCGCAACCTCAACAGCAAGAACATCCTCTATGATTCTTACAGTCTTTTTACTGAGCTGCGGATGAACGAGTGCGGCTTTATCGTTCGCTAAAATGTTATTGCCAACAGCATTAAACTTATCTGAAACTACGATCACATTAACTTTTTCCTCAATCTTTTTTATTTCATGTTCATAAACAAAGTTCGTTACAAGCATACCAGTTGAATTAAGCACTGTTAATGGGCCTATAAGGGAGGAACCGCAGATACCTGTTTCAATAATCTCCACACTCAGTGTTTCCTTGATATAGCTGATGCTTTCTTTTGTTAAATTAGGGGAGATAACAGCAATATTCTCACTCACCTTACAAAACACACCCACACAGGGACTCCCATTAATATTCATCTGCCTTAGCATACTTCCATTCCTTTAAATGAGCAAGAAATAAAATTATTTATCTTTTTCAATCCTGGCTGCTTCTTTTTCATTCTCTTTTGTTTTTTCAGTTTTCTTCACTCTTTCCTCTTCCTTCTTTTTTTCCTCAGGGACTTCTGTTTTCTTCTCTTGTTTCTTTTCCCTTTCTTCTTTCTTCTTGATTTTCCCGCTCTTTTTTACTTTACTTTCTTTTTTCTTTTTTTCTTTTTCTTCTGTTTCCTCCTTTTCCTCCAGTCCAGGAAGTGAAACCTCTACAAGACCATCCTCAAACTTTACAGCCTTGACTCTTACTCTGGCAGGCGGTTTTTGAATTCCCCTGGTCCAGATGCACTCATTAAGGTCTGTATCCATCCATACCTTGTCTGGTTTCATGTGTCGTGTAATGTATTTTCTGATGGTTTTTACAGCATTCGATGCCTTTTTTGTCTTAGGGGCGGATGTTCTTAATGGTATGGTATATATTCTTTCTTCTTCAGCCATTCAATCACCTTTGTAGTCCTGTTCTCCTCCAGCTGTGCCTTTTAGGATGCTGGGTAAATCGTCTGTTTGTCCTCATCATAACCCATGCCGGAACACGCCTGTTCTGTTTCTTTGCCTTTAACAACCGCAACTTTTTTCCTAAAGGTTTGTTTCTTGCCATGTCAACGCCTCTCAATCCTTATTTCCCTTCTGCTCCCGATTTTTCTAAGGATCATTTTTAATGAATTATCATCAATCTGCTGACTCAGTCTTCCGCTTTGCAGCAGGAGTATGAGCTGATTTTCGACGTTTTCTGCAAGTTCTGGTTTTGCTATTTTTACCCTTTCCAGCCTTTCCTTAGCATCCTGGGTTAGAATTTGCCCAAGTATCATCTGTTTTTTTACCTCAGTTTCTTTTTCTTCTTCCTCTGCAGCAATTCTTTGCTGGTAAGACATCAGAAGTTCCTGCAACTTCTTTTTTCTTATCTGCTCAAGTTCCTCTTCCATTCTATCACTAGTATTTACCTAATTCTGGTTTGTCTTTAACAATTTCCTGCATAACCTCATAAGCTGTGTTGTCCAAAAAGGACCTGCCGCTTGGTGAAAGCTTTCTGCCTTTTCCCTTAACATTCGTAACAAAACCTGCGCTTTCAAGCTGCTTCAACACATGCCTGATAATAGACCTGCTGCCTTTTTGCGCCTTATCAGGTTTTGTTTTTCTATCCTCCGCACCACCAAACAATGCACTTAGCCTTGAGATACCTATCGGCTCCTCAATGTAAACCTTTCTGAATACAGCTGCGGCTCTTGTATACCACCAATCCTCTTTTACAGGCGGCTTCTCCCTGTGCACGCCTGTTTTCGCGAAACCTGCCCACTCCGGTGGTTTAATATTTTCATTGCCTTTTAATTTCTCTGCCAGCTTCGGCATCAGCGCTTCAGCAGGGACATCGTAAAGTGTTGTCATCCTATTCTGAAACGACAATGGCATACTTAAAGTTAACGACTGAAACATTAATGTTCACGCTTTATCGCTCTGCTGAAAACACCCATTAATCTGTGAAACTCCCATTTTGAAAGACCTGCTCTGCCAATGATTCTTCTGAACAGGATTTTTGTCCCAAGTTTTTTATATCCCGGGTAATCTATTTTATCTAAAAGTTTTGAAAAATGTTCATGCAGTTTTTCTTTTTCAAAACCGGATGACTCCATTGGTTTTTCTATTAATTTTTTTGTACCAATCTCATAGAAAAACAGTGCCGCTGCATGCGACAGATTCATCACAGGATAAGTTTCATCACATGGAATAGTCACAACAATGTCGCATTTCTCAAGTTCATGATTAAACAAACCAAAATCCTCCCTGCCAAACACAAGCCCGATTTTTCCGTCTATCTCATAAATTTTTTCAGCAAACTCCTTCAATGTTAAAGGATTTCTAATATGCTTTTTTTCGTTTAGATTCACAATACCAGAGGTACCTGCAATATAATCCAAACCTTTTATCCCTTCCTCAAATGTGTTAACCATCCTCGCATTTTCTAAAACATCTTTTGCATGCATCGCCCTTTTATATGCTTCTTCATCAACATTAGACCCTACAACCCTCAGATTTGTTAAACCAAAATTCTTCATTGCCCTTGCAACAGCGCCAACATTACCCCCGTATTTAGGTTCCACAAGAATAACAATGAACTCCAATCAGAATCCCTCAGGTGTTTCTGGCTTCCACAACCATACTCTTGAAATATGCCGGATTCTTAGAATAACTGTGGTGAGCTTAAGCATTGATGTACCAGAATCACCTATCATTATACCGCTGCCGCCAACGCCTTCAAAGCCGGTACTTGGAACTGTAACTAATGCCTCTCTCCAACGCGCATCCGCAGCCCTTGACTCCATAACATCTGTGAGCATTATGTTTTCTTCATCAAATACAGATAGTTTGCCTTTGAACGCCTGACCATCACTCATCACAAGGACTATATCCTTTCCCACCAGTTCGCCCAGATGTTTTTGCAGAATTGCCATCAAATCACCTAACTCATTAATTATCATACAGATTAATTAAGTTATCGCTTTTTTAAATCCGGTTCTATAAGGAATTTATAATTTCAGAATGCTTTGCTCAGTCACTACTTCATTTTAATGAAAAATTGCGTAGCAATTTTTCAAATACATAGGAAAACTTCGTTTTCCTATTCTCCAAAATTGCTATTGCAATTTTGGATACTTCGGAATTTCCTAACGGAAATTCCTCGTATTTTTGCTCGCTACTTCGTAGCTCGCAAAAACGCCGGGGATGAGATTTTTGAGGCAGGACCGCATTGAAAACAGGAGAATGCAGTCCGAACCATTCGAACTCATGGGGTGCAGAGCACCAGCAGGTCTCGAGCCTGTCGCCTTAATCCACTTGGCTACCCCGGCACGAACAGATTTTTGCATAGCAAAAATCTGTGAGCGAGAGGAATTGAAAAGCAATTCCTCTTAATACACAAAATTTGTAAAACAAATTTTGTGGAATAAAGCAGGCTTTCTTCACGGAACCATTATTAATAACTATTAAATACGCAGCAACATATAACCGTATCGGTTGATATGATTATCAAGGCAGTA
>Ga0210056_1004632_pt1 | contig 10683 bp, 6 predicted proteins | sample CryGeyCG2014_080_2_FD_183965 | JGI IMG/M metagenome (GOLD analysis project Ga0210056, IMG submission 183965) | Groundwater microbial communities from aquifer - Crystal Geyser CG07_land_8/20/14_0.80 (SPAdes) (version 2) | ecosystem: Environmental > Aquatic > Deep subsurface > Groundwater | place...
AACCGGTCCGCCCGCGCCTCACTTGAACCGCGATCCAGCTCCCCAAATCCGAGTGCAAGGGTGGGCTGCCCGCGGGTTGTGTGCCAATGTGTATGTAGGTATTCCTTTTGAGGCAACGACCCCAATTTGAATCGATTACTAATGAGGCAATGCGGGCACTTGAGAAAAGGGTCGCCGTTGAGTAACTTGGGAGGGCTGGGGAGGAGGGACGCCGTACATCGACAAACTCGCCCGATCGCCTCTCCTACGAACGATGGCTGACGCAGGGAAGAAGCCCGAGGAAATTTTCACCCTGTTCGATGCGGCGCAATCCGCCTTTGTCCCAGTGCGTGCGAGGTATCTCAGATACTAAGGGAGGAGCGTTATGAGACACGGTGCGGTTTGGACCATCGGGTTTGCCCTGTTCCTCACAGCGGCGTCACCCGCGAGGGGGGACGGACTCTCGGCGGCGTTCACCAAAGGATACGGCCAGGTCGAGATCGGCGGACACTACGTCGGTGCCGAGTTTCATCACAGCCGGCCGCTTCCGAGCCGGATCAGTTTCTACTACCCGGTTGCCAACAGCATTGATCTGAGCACCGACTACTGGCGCCGGGACGAGTCGCGGCCGTTCCGCCTCGTCGTCGAATCGGAGGGGCGCGTTGACACGATCGGCGCGGAGGGATGGGGATACCGTTGGACTCCCTTTTCGGCCCGATTCGGTTCGAAGGGGGGAGGTGTCAGCGTCAGCTACCGGTTCTGCGATGACCTTCCGGTCATGGTCTGCGAAATCGAACTCGCAAACCAGGCGGGTCACGTGAAGCGCTACAGGGTTTCGGCGACCCTCGCCATGACCGTGAGAACGTGCCAGACCTACGCCTTCTGCGACAGTGCTCTCGTGGCGGTCATGGCTGGAGGACGTGTCGTCGCCGCACGGTTCGACCGCCGGGACACCGACTCCGCAGCTGTCTTTTTCGCCGAGGCCTCATCGATCAGGCGGGGTGTTCCTCGGGAAACCGCTGCGGTGTGGAGAGGTGTTCGGAACCCGACGGCTCATCTGGAAGCCGAGCGGACTCTCCGGCCTGGGGCGCGGGCGAAGATCGTTCTGTTGATCGGCTCGTGCCGCGGCGGAGAACTCGGCGACGTCCTGAGGCGGACGCTTGCGGGCTGGGAGTCCAGTGCCGAACGGTTCGAGCGAACGGCGCGCGGTGCCGCGCTCGACGATCCGAGTGTCCGTGTACGCGACGCGTCGTTGATGCACACGGCGGCCTGGTCGCGCGCCATCCTCGCGACGGCCAGGCACTACCTCCGCGGCGAGTTGGTGCCGATGCCGTGCCCCGCGGAATACAATTTCTTTTTCACGCATGACCTCCTCCTCACTGATCTCGGCGCGGTCCTCTTCGACACAGGACGGGTCCGCCGCGATCTCCTCTATCTTCGCTCACTGAGCGGCGCCGACTCGGTACTCCCTCACGCCTACTACTGGCGCGACGATCGCTACGTCACGGAGCCGTGCGGGCCGGACAACTGGAATCACTTCTGGTTCATCATCGTCGCCGGCTCATACCTCCGGCACAGCGGGGACATCGAAACCATCCGTTCCATCTTTCCCCTCATGGCGAAAAGCCTCGCGCTCGCTTCGGAGAACCTCGGAGTCGACGGAGTGATGTATGCCTTCCGGCCGGACTGGTGGGATATTGGGAGGGTGTACGGGGCGCGGGCGTTCACGAGCTCTCTCATGGTGAGGACCCTCGAGGAGTTCGCGTACGTCGCGGAACGGCTCGGCCGTCCGGTGGATGCCGCGATCCATGGTGAGCCGTGCCGGCGGCTCGCCGATCGAATTCGCAACGCGCTCGTCGGTCGTCTCTGGTCTGAGAAGGAAGGGTATCTGTTCAACACGATCGATACCGTGGTACCGGACCGGCACTACTACATGGGCTCACTCGTCGCGGCGGTGTTCAACGTCATCGATCGTGAGAAGTCGAACGAACTTCTGAAGTCCGCACGACGGGAGCTACTCGATGGGAAGCTCGGCATTCGGAACGTGATGCCGGCCGACTTCGACACGCTCATCAGCCGCTACCGTTTCAACGGGAACGAGGCGGGAGGGCCCTATGAGTACGCCAACGGCGGCGTGTGGCCGCACGGAAATGTGTGGTACGCGGTGGGGCTGATGAACGTCGGCGAGTTGGACGAGGCATACCGCGCACTTCGAAACTACTTGACCCTCGAGGGGGTCGAACGAAGCCCACGGGGACAGCCCTCGTTCTATGAGTATCGGTACGCGGATCCGCACGCGGACGAGTATGGAAGGATTGACAAGCCGACCTTTCTCTGGGCCGGAGGACTGTACCTCTACGCGCTCTACCATCTCTGTGGGGTGAGGGAGGAGGCGGAGGGAATCTGGTTCGATCCTCATGCAGGTCGCGGACTCGAGGAGTCTGCGTTCGACCTCATGGTTGATGGGGAACGGACACACGTGAGATGGCGAGGGAGGGGGCCGTGGCTTCGGCGGATTCTCGTCGACGGCAGGGAGGCGCATGCGGCGGTTGTGAGCGGCGCACCCCGGTCGATCGTCCTGGAGCGGGGTGTGCCAGCGAAGCCGTACGTCGCCTCAGCGACCGTCGGACTCGGGGAGATCCGATACGACGGGAAGAAACGGAAGTTCCTTGTCGGCACGAAAGGTGGAGTCGCGACGGGCGGCGCGGTTGTTGTCGTGTCGCCCTCCGCGGCGCATCGCGTGAGGGTGGACGGATCGGACGCTGGTAATCGGCTCACGGTCTCGAGGGGGGAAGGTGCCGTCGTTCTCACAGTTGAAGGTCCCTGGAAGGATGAGGGAAGTCAGATCGAGATTGAGTTTAGATAAGCGTGGGAGCGGGCTGGGGACTTGACAGAGACGGAGGGATTGGTTATATTAGTTCACCTTGTGTACGCTCTGTTCTGTCTCGGAGTGGGGGGTTGAAGGTGGAGGGAGGACACGAGGGCTGTTTTGTGTTGTGTATCGAAACGTTTCGATATTGGGCTGAAAACACCGCTGAACCGGCGCGAATTCGCCTTGTTCATGGCATAACGTTTCATGAAGCCCAGACGATCAACCATTAAGGATGTAGCCCGCCGCGCTGGCGTCGCCGTCAGCACTGCCTCCCTCGTTCTCAATAGCAAAGGCTACGTCAGCGCCGAGCTCCGGCGCAAGGTCCTCCGCGCAGTCGAGGAACTCGACTACGTCCCGAACCGGTCCGCCCGCGCCCTCGTCGGAAAATCAACCGGCAACATTGGCTTCATTGTCGCCCAGGAACACTTCTCCAAGGTCGAACCCTTCTACACGAAAGTCCTCCTCGGCACTGAGTTCGAAGCCCGCCAACACGACTACTATATCCTCCTCACCACCGTCCCCTTCTCCTACCGCGCCAACGCCCTTCCCCGCTTCATCACCGAACAGAGCGTCGACGGTGTGATCTGCGCCGGACGGATGGGGGATCGCTACGCCGCGGAGCTCGTCGAACGGGGCATCCCCGCCGTCGTCGTCGACTACGGCTTCAAGACCGTCCGACTTCCCGTCATCAATGTCGACAACGTCCGCGGGGGATTCCTCGCGACCGAACATCTTCTCTCGCTCGGCCACCGGCGCATTGCCTTTCTCGGCGGTGACGCAGGCCATCCCTCCATCGCGTCTCGCCTCATCGGGTACCGAGAGGCGTTCCGCGAACGAGGGATCGTCGTCGATGAGCGGTTGATCCGTGCCGACGAACCGGGAACGGGAACGGCCGATGGCTACAACGGGACGCGGAACCTCCTGCGGACAAAGGAACCGTTCACCGCACTCTTCGCCTGTAACGACGCCATGGCAATCGGTGCGCTCCGCGCACTCAAGGAATCTGGCATCCACATTCCTCTGAACGTATCTCTCGTCGGATTCGACAACATCGATCTTTGCTTCCACATCGACCCGCGGCTCACCTCCGTTCATGTCCCGAAGGAGGAACTCGGCGCTCAGGCCCTGAAGGTCCTCCTCGCCGTGATCGAGAAGGGCAGCACCGCGGTCACGAACACGCTCATCGATCCGGAGTTGATCGTCCGTGAATCGAGCAGCAGGCCCGGGAGAACGTGACCGATGGAACGGCTATGGCTGAGCGAGGCACGACACCTCTCCCGTGTGGAGGGGGAACCGCCCGCCCCGGAGCCGGACGAGGTTGTTATCCGCGTCGCAGCGTGCGGCGTATGCGGGACGGATCTCCATATTGTCAAGGGCGAATCGCGGGTTCACCTTCCCCTCGTCCTCGGCCACGAGTTCGGGGGGACGGTGAGCGATGTCGGGCGCAACGTCAGTGGTCTTGCGTCAGGCGATCGCGCGGTGGTCGATCCGAACATCGTCTGCCACGCCTGTCCGCAGTGCCGCGCGGGACGGATCAACCTTTGTGAAAATCTCTCAGCCATCGGTGTCGACCGCGATGGAGGAATGAGTGACTACTGCCTTGTTCCTCAACGCCAGACCTATCTCGTGCCGAAGGGGTTTCCCTGGCAGGGGTTGGCGCTCGTCGAACCTCTTTCCTGTGTGCTCCACGGCATTGATCTGGCGCGGCCGCGCGCCGGCGAACGCGTTGCCCTCGTGGGTGCCGGCGCGATCGGCCTCTTCTTCGTCCAGCTCCTCAGAGGATGGGCGGGGGACCTTGCGGTGTCCGAACCAAATCCCGACCGCCGATCGAGAGCCGCGCGCTTTGGGGCGAGCCCCATCGAGCCCGCTGCGGAGGGAAGGTTTGATCTGGTCATCGAGGCGTCGGGAACCACCGGCGGGTTTGTGGATGCAATCCGGTTCGTACGGCGCGGAGGGAGAGTCCTCCAGTTCGGCGTGGCACCGATCGGAGCGACCGCGGCCGTCTCTCCGAACGAGATCTACTCGAAGGAACTGACGATCGTCGGATCCTATGTCAATCCGTTTACCCTCCAGCGCGCGATCGATCTCCTCGCGACGGGAGCCATTGATTACCAGGCGGTCGACATCCGGTTCTTTCGGTTGGCGGAGTTCGAAGAAGCGTTTGAGGCTGCGGCCGCGGGAAGGTACGGGAAGGTCGTGTTCCGAATGGGAGGCACCGTGTGAGGGCGCGCGTCGTCTGCATCGGCGAGGCGATCATCGACCTGATCGTTCGCGGGCGCGTCCTCGATGTGCGCGTGGGCGGTGCGCCGGTGAATCTCGCCGTCGGCCTGACTCGCCTCGGGGTGGACGCGTGCTTCGCCGGCTGCGTTGGGAATGACTGGTACGGGCGATTGATCGAATCGTCGATGAGAACGCTCGGGGTCGCTTCATTTCTGGAGAAGGTCTGCGGTGTGCCGACGCGGACTGCGATTGTTTCCCATGATGCGCGGCGCGAACGCCGCTTCGAATTTGTTCCGTCCGGACCGGCGGCCGAGAACGCAATTTCGCCGGCTCTTCTCAGACGGGTCTTCAAAGAATCGCCGCAGGCACTTGCCTTTGGGACGATTCCTTTCTCCCAAGGCCGGGGGATTCAAGGGTTCGAGCGGCTCCTCCGCACCGCGGGACGACGGGGGATGCTCCGGTTCTTTGATCCCAACGTCCGGCTCTCGCTTTTCGACGGAATCGTGCATCTCCGCCGCACGTTCGAGAGTCTCGTCGGGCATGCCGACGTCGTGCGGCTCAATGCTGACGAGCTCCGCCTCCTGACTCGACGCCGCACGCTCGTGAGCGGCGCGAACTCCATCTTGAAGCGCGGGGCGATCTTGTTGCTTGTTACCGACGGCGCGAAGGGAAGCTGGGCGATCGATCGCGACGGGGTGCTCCACTGTCCAGCTTTTAAGGTACACACGCGTGACACAACCGGCTGCGGGGACGCTTTCAGCGCGGCATCGCTTGCTCTCCTCGCCGGACAATCCCGTCCCAACAGGGAGACTCTGGCGCGGATTCTCACGGAAGGGAACGCCGCAGGCGCCCTCGCTGCACTGAAGGTTGGAGGTACTGATTCCATGCCATCACGAAGTACATTGCGACGGTTTCTGAACGCTCGTCTGAGAGGAGGTGGTGCACCTTCACAATCGATCGCAGGAGCGTAGGGATCATCCAGGCAATGGGTGACCGTGTCAAACATCTTGTTTCATTGGAAAGGGGAACAACAATGAGGACTGGACAATGGTGGGTGCCGATTGGAGCCGTGGTTCTTCTTCTCTGCCTCGCCGTTGCGGCGAATGCGCAGACGAGCTTGATCCCCAACGGCGGGTTCGAGAGTGGGAAGCCGTCGTTCTGGACAGCGGAGGCGGGGACGAGCGGAGCCGTGTTGACGTGGGCGACGGATCAGGTGAAGGGAGGGACGCACTCGTTGAAGATTGTGAAGGCGCAGACGGGTGCGATGGCGCGTTGGATTTCGGCGAACAACGTGCGGTACTGGGTGGAGAACATTTCGAAGGGGGTTGACATCAAGGTCGGGGCGTGGGTGAAGACGAGCGGTGTGAACACGAACCCGACGGACGACAACGGCCGGTGGCAGATCAAGGCTTGGTTCTACGACACGACCGGTGCCTTGATCGGCGGAGTGCCGTTTGCGTTGAACGTGGATCAGAGCGCGGCGAGCCGGGACTGGTACGCGGACACGAACGGTGTGGCGTCGTTGAACCTTCCGGTGGATGCGTACAAGATGAAGATGTCGGCGGAGGCGGGCCCGAACGCGACGGGGACGGTATGGTTTGATACGTTCATCTTCATAGGCCGTGCTGGTGCGTGGGCGGGCCAGAACTGGGACGGGTTCGTGGACGTGGACCAGGGGTGGCAGTACTGGATCGGTCCGATCGGCGGGAACGACGGGTTGTCGGACTTCGGCGGGACGGGTGTGACGACGGAGGACAAGCACTTGGGGAACTACTCGTTGAAGATTGTGGGGAACGTCGGGCGGGACCAGAATGAAGCGGTGGTGTTTACGGAGACGATACCGATACCTGCGAACAGCAAGGGGAAGCAGTACGTGGTGAGTGCCTGGGTGAAGGCGAACGGAATGGATATAGCCCAGCTCGCCGACCCGCAATACGCGATCGGGTTCACGTGGACGTGGCACAACAAGATGTGGGAGGACGGGAATGGATGGAACGAAGTCGGCGGGGGTGACTACATGTTCGGGATCACCGACTCGACGACGAACGGATGGCGCCAGTACTCTGCGATCCTGACCGTTCCGGACAGTACCGTGCAAGCTGTGTCTCTCCGCGCGCGGGCAGAGCACAAGTGGACCGGCATTTCCTACTGGGACGACTTCGATCTCTCCGAGATGAAGGCGGTCATCACCGGGGTTGGGCCCGAAGGGTCGGATGGCATTGCGACCGTGATGCCGACGGCATTCCGGATCCACCAGAACTATCCGAATCCGTTCAACCCGACGACGAAGATCGTCTATGATATTCCGATGCGGGCTCAGGTGAGCCTCAGGGTCTACAACATCATCGGCCAGGAGATTGCCACGCTTGTTGAAGGGACGCTGGCGCCGGGCCGATACACGGCGGTCTTCGACGCGTCGCATTTGCCGAGCGGGATGTACTTCACGGTGCTCCGCTCCGGTGCGACCGTCATCCCGACGAAGATGCTTTTCGTGAAGTGACCGGTTGATGTGTGGGACGCCCATGGGGGCGTCCCACGCTCACTCTGACCAGAAGGGGGACAAGATCCATGCTCCCGCGACTTCGGTGTGCCCTTCTCTTGATTATGCTCGGTGTCTCCGCCGCGACGGCGGGGACGCGGGGAAAGATCGCCGGCCGTGTGATCGATGCCGGCAACGGCCAACCCGTGATCGGGGCGGCCGTCGTCCTTGAGGGAACGACGCTCGGGGCGTCGACCGATCTCGATGGCGGGTACGTCATTATCAATGTTCCGCCGGGAACCTACGCCGTCCGGGTGACGTCGGTCGGCTACAGTCCCACCACCATCCGCAACGTCGTTGTGTCGGCCGATCTCACGACTGCCGTCGATTGCAAGCTTGGAGAAAAGGCAATCCAGGCGCAGGAGGTGGTCGTCACCGCGCAACAGCCCTTCGTCCAGAAGGATCTCACATCGACCGAATCACGGATCAGCGGCGACCAGATCCAAACCTTGCCCGTGGAGGACGTTCAGAGTGTCGTGAACCTCCAGGCGGGTGTCGTGGACGGGCACTTCCGGGGCGGGCGATCGGGGGAAGTCGCCTACATGATCGACGGCCTGAGCGTGAACGATGCCTACTCCGGGGGCGCAGCGCTGCAGGTCGAGAACGCCGCCGTCCAGGAGATCCAAGTGATCAGCGGGACGTTCAACGCGGAATACGGCCAGGCGATGTCGGGTGTGGTCAATGTCATCACGAAGGAAGGGGGTGATCGCCTCTCGGGGCAGATAACGTCGTACGCCGGGAGCTACTGGACTTCTCACACCGATATCTTTTGGAACACGGGCAAGTTTGCCCCTTCGCGGATCTACAACCTTGAAGGGGTGTTGAGCGGTCCGATCCTGCTTCTTCCCGGCTCGTCCTTCTTCCTCAACTCCCGACTCTACAACAACGACGGATACCTCTACGGGCAGCGGATCTACCGGCCGGGCGACTCCTCGAACTTCTCGGCGACGCCGTGGCGCGTTCAATCGACTGGCGACGAGGCGTACGTTCCGATGAGTCCGGACCGCCGGTGGACGCTTCTCGGCAAGCTCTCGCTTCGGCTCTTCGGTGCCGACAAGCTCAACCTCAGCGGCCTCTCTCAGTGGCAGTTCGGCCGCAACTACGAACACGATTTCCGGTTGGAACCCGACGGCGCCTACCGGAATCTCCGGAAGAGTCTCGACGGGGCTCTCGAGTTCACGCACGTGTTCGGCGAGAGCGCCTTCCTCACCGCGCGCGGTTCGTACCTCACGTCGTTGTACCGACAGTTCGTCTTTTCGGATCCCTACGATCCACGCTACATCGATCCGCTCCGGCTCCAGCAGCGCCCAGCCAACACTTTCTACACTGGCGGAACCGAGATGTGGCAGTATGAACGCGAAGCGCGGTCGATTGGTGCCAAGGCCGACCTGACAAGCCAGATCACCAAGGAACACCTGATCAAGGCGGGCATCGAGATGCGGTTCCACCGAATGTGGCGGCACGACTTTCAGGTGAGGCTCGACGCGACGACGAACTACAAGCCGGAACTTCCCCCTCCCGAGGGGCCCGACAACCTGGGCTACCTTGTCCGTCCGCTCGAAGCGGCGGCGTACGTCCAGGACAAGATGGAGTTCGACTACCTCATCGTCAACGTCGGCCTTCGGTACGACTACTTCAAGCCGACGTCGGTCGTGCCGACGAATCCGGACGCGCTCCCGAATTCTCCTTTCGAGAACGCGACACCGAAGTCCCAGCTCAGTCCCCGTCTCGGCCTTGCCTACCCAATCACCGATCGGGGCGTCATCCACTTGAGCTACGGGGAGTTTTTCCAGATTCCGCCCTTCGAGTTTCTCTACGAGGACCCCGGCTTCAAAGTGATGGTCTCGGGAGGGGTCTCGACCGTTCAGGGGAATGCCGACTTGAAGCCGCAGCAAACGACCGCCTACGAGATCGGCCTTCAGCAGCAACTCACCGACGACATCGGCATGGATGTGACGCTCTACTATAAAGACATCCGAAACCTGATCGACACGGAGATTCGCGACTACCTGAACGGCGCCGCGCAGTACGCGCGCTACGTAAACCGCGACTACGGAAATGTCAAGGGGATCGTCCTGAGTTTCGACAAGCGGCTGTCGGACAACTTCACCGCGTCGATTGACTACACGTACCAGATCGCGCGCGGGAACGCGTCCGATCCTCTGTCGGTGTTTCTCGACAACCAGACCAGTCCCCCGCGGGAGAGTCCGAAATCGCTTGTCGCCCTCAACTGGGATCGCACGCACTCGGTGAACCTCAGCGTCAGCTACGTCATGTCGGACAACTTCGATGCGAGCCTCATCGGTCGCGCCGGTTCGGGGCTTCCCTACACGCCGTCGCAGGCGTCGTACCGGGTGGCCGGCGTCAACAGCGAGAACAAGCCGTCCTTCTACAACGTCGACCTCGCCGCGAACAAGTACTTCCGGATTGCCGGCGAGCGCATTGCCGTGTTCGTGAAGGTGTACAACCTCTTCGATGCTCTGAACGAGCTTGACGTCTTCGGCGACACGGGCCGGGCCGGCTACACCACATCCTTGATCACCGATCCGCCGCCGCAGGGTGTGAACACCCTGAAGGAATACTTCACGAGGCCTGATTTCTATTCCGCACCGCGCCAAGTTCTAGTCGGCATGTCGGTAACATTCTGACAGGAGGGAACCGATGCACAGGACGCTTCTTCTGTCTCTCTTGGTGGCTGTGTCGTTTGCGGCGGCGCAGGAGGTTCGGATTCCCGACCACAACAAGGGGAACATCCTCAACACGAAGCGCGGGATCATGGATGGCAACCTTGTTCGGACGATCTACTTCAACCACGGGGAGGTGGCCGACTGGCCGAACCAACCGTCGGGGGAATGGCCCAAGGGGTCGGGGCACACGTACGTCGACGGCGTTGCGATGATCGCGCAGGCGGAGGTCACCTACAACGGCCATACGTTCCATCCGCTCGAGGCCCGATACCGCGAGTTCATGCGCCATGCGCCCGATGGAACGCCGTGGGGATGGGAACCCCTGCCCGGCTACGCGAACCCGTCACAGGGTTCGCCGGCCCTCAGCTACGACGTGGCCACCTGGC
>Ga0210056_1004635_pt1 | contig 10679 bp, 7 predicted proteins | sample CryGeyCG2014_080_2_FD_183965 | JGI IMG/M metagenome (GOLD analysis project Ga0210056, IMG submission 183965) | Groundwater microbial communities from aquifer - Crystal Geyser CG07_land_8/20/14_0.80 (SPAdes) (version 2) | ecosystem: Environmental > Aquatic > Deep subsurface > Groundwater | place...
GCTTTTCTTTCTGCTTTAGCCAAAATTACCAAGAAATCAATTTGAATATTCAGTCGGGGACGGCGGACTCGAACCGCCAATCTTCTGGTCCCAAACCAGACGCCTTACCATTAGGCCAGTCCCCGAAAATTTTGACTAGTAAGAAGCAGACGCGCTAAGCCACTACGCTACGGCCCGGTGGTGCCCCCCTCACTTGGAAAAGATAAATTTATTTCATAAATATAAATAGTTTTTTCTATTAGGGAATAATAAACAGATTATCTTATATAAATCACTCAATAGAAGCTTGGCGATAGCCAATCTTTTCCAAGTGAGGGGGTGCCCCCAGCAAGACTCGAACTTGCAACCTACTCCTTAGAAGAGAGTCGCTCTATCCAATTGAGCTATGGGGGCAATGATAAGCAAAATTATTCTATCATTTTTTTACTTGAAAGAAAAGGCTTAATGGCTTATTTTTCTTGAAAAAAAAGACCGAAGGGATTATAATGCTTTCAGGAAGAGATTTTAAATTTTATGGCAGAGTCATATAAGATTATTGGAGGTCACAAATTAAAAGGAGAGATAACTTTAGCTGGAGCTAAAAATGCTGCCACCAAAGTTATCATCGCTTCTCTTTTAGCTGATAGTAAATCAGTCTTAGAAAATATTCCTCAAATTGGCGATGTAGAAGTAACTCTAGAAATATGTCGCTCTTTAGGGGTGAAATATAAATGGCTGGAGAAAAATATTTTAGAAATTGATCCGACTGTTTTGAAAACACACAAAGTACCTTTAGAAGATAGTGGTAAAAATCGTGTTCCTATTTTATTTTTTGGTCCTCTGCTTCATAAATTTCATCAAGCAGAGATTCCTAGTTTAGGAGGTTGCAAGATTGGTGAACGGCCAGTAAATTTTCACCTTGAAGCTTATAAACAATTAGGCGCGGATATTCAATATGGAGATTGCCGTTATGTGGTAACGAGTAAAGGTCTAAAAGGCACAACAATTAAACTCGATTATCCTAGCGTGGGAGCTACCGAAAACATTCTTTTAGGAGCCAGTTTGGCGACTGGCACAACCGTGGTTCAAAATGCAGCAATTGAGCCGGAAATTGAGGATTTAGCCTTGTTTTTACAGGCTATGGGCGCAGTAATTTATCAAGATGTTAATCGTACTTGGATTATTGAAGGAGTAAAAAGTCTGCATGGCGCCCATTATCGGATAATGAATGATAGAATTGAAGCTGCTTCTTTTGCTTCCCTGGCTATTGCTAATAAAGGGGATATTTTTATTCGGGGAGCTGAACAGCGTTATCTAATTACTTTTCTAAATTGGGTGAAAAAAATTGGTGGGAAATTCGAAGTTTTAAATGATGGTATTAGATTCTTTGATAGTACAAAGTTAAAAGGAGTAGCTCTGGAAACAGATGTTCATCCTGGCTTTATGACTGATTGGCAGCAACCTTTTACCATTGTTTTAACTCAAGCTGAAGGAGTTTCGATTATTCATGAAACAGTGTATGAAAATCGTTTTGGTTATATTGAGGCTTTGAATAAAATGGGAGCTAAGATTTATCTTTTTAAAGAATGCCTTGGCAGCCGACCCTGTCGTTTTGGTCATAAAGATTTTTTCCACAGCGCTATTATTGTGGGGCCAACGCCTTTAAAAGGAGCAAAAATTCAGGTGCCTGATTTACGAGCTGGATTTTCCTATTTAATCGCTGCCTTAATAGCTGAAGGAGAATCAGAATTAACTGGTATTGAAACTATTGAAAGAGGTTATGAAGGATTAAAAGAAAGATTAATTAATTTAGGAGCGAATATTAAATGATGGTGGCTATGGTGTAACGGCAGCACGGGAACCTGTGGAGTTCTCTGTAGCGGTTCGAATCCGCTTAGCCACCCTAAAACAAAAACTGCCCTTCGATAAACTCAGGGCAGTTTTTGTTTATTCTATCTCTTATCTTTTTATTTGTTTTCGTAAATATTCTAAGTGAAGATCTCTGATTTTACTTTCTATTCTAGCAAAAACTAATTTTCCTTGAGGATTAAACTTTATATAATACCAAATCAAGAAAGCTAATCCAATGCTCAATATTACTGATATTAGAAGGGAATCTTCAGCGCCAGTTTGAACAGTAGCGGCTCCTAAAACTGAAGAAAAGGTAATAGTAGCACTATCAGAAATAACACTAATACCAGAAGCAGTTACTTGAGCAGTATTCGTGTAAGTAAAATAGGTGCCAGGGTTATTACTAAGGGCTTGGAAAGTTACTGTTTTAGAAGTATTTCTTGGAATAGTACCTAATGATAAGCCAGTAGTAGCAATACCATCAGCTTGAGTAATATTATTTACTTTAGTAGTACCACTCTGATAACTAAAGACTGAAGGTAAATTGTCGGTGATAACAACATTTGAAAGATCATTAGCACTTCCAGCAGTCACTGTTAAATAGAATTCAATAACATCGCCTTGAGCTACGCGAATGATTTTAGAATAAACTCTATCACCATCAGTAAGATTTCTTCCTAATTTAGTAAAGCTTAACCTAGTGGTTGGAGAAGTTACATAGAGAGTTAAACTTTGAGTAATTTGGCCACCATTACCATAGCAAGTTAAAGTGTAAGTGGTTTGGCTATTAGGAGCAGTTGATTCATAACTAGAAAGCGATTTATTGCCGCTCCAACCATTAGAAGCCACACAATAGTTAGCATTATTTGATGCCCAGCGAAGATAAGTGGAATCTCTTTGGCTTAAAGTATAGTCATCAGCCCAGAAAGATAAGGTAGGCCTAAATGATTGAATATTAACATTCAAATTTTTAGTATCACTTGTAGAGTTATTAGAACAAGTTAAAGTAAAACTAGAAGAGTTCTGTAAACTGTAAATTGTTCGAGAACCATAGATCATCTGACTGCCAGTCCAATAAGAATTATTAGGATTAGCATAGGTACTGCAAGAATTACAATTAGAAGTATTCCAAGCTAAAACAATGTTATTACCAGGAGTAATACTATAATCATTGGAAGTGAAGTTAGTAATGGTACATTGGTTAGGAGCCACACAGCCACTTAAACAATTACTGTAAGAGCTGTATTCTCCATTAGTAGCGACCACACATTGATAATTACTATTGCAGGTATATCTGGTTATTGGTGGCTGACAGGCACTGGCACAATCATTATATGAGCCATAAGTACCATTAGTTGCCTGATAACATTGATAAGTTGAAGTATTGCAGTTGTATCTAACAGGAGCCACACAGCCACTTAAACAATTACTGTAAGAGCTGTATTCTCCATTAGTAGCGACCACACATTGATAATTACTATTGCAGGTATATCTGGTTATTGGTGGCTGACAGGCACTGGCACAATCATTATATGAGCCATAAGTACCATTAGTTGCCTGATAACATTGATAAGTTGAAGTATTGCAGTTGTATCTGATTGGAGGTGGAGTTTGAACTGTCACTGTTACATTTTTAGTATCAGAATTAGCGCTGCCGCTACAATTTAAAGTGAAAGTAGTTGTGTGAAGAAGATTGGTGATAGGTTGAGTTCCACCTGCAGTATTTTCAATACCTGTCCAAGAAGCATTGTAAGGATTAGCAGAAGCAGTACAGGAATTACAATGACTAGTATTCCAACTTAAATAGGTAGAACCCCCTGAGTTTATATCAGTAGGATTAGCAGAAAAATTAGTAATCAAGCAAGTGAAAGGTGGCTGACAGGCACTGGCACAATCATTATATGAGCCATAAGTACCATTAGTTGCCTGATAACATTGATAAGTTGAAGTATTGCAGTTGTATCTAACAGGAGCCACACAATTAGCCTGACAAGTACTTAATGAAGTATAGGCACCAGAAGTATCAACTACACATTGATAATTAGCATTACAGGTATATTTTGTCACTGGTGCTTGAATGGTAAAGGCTCGAGTATTAGAAACTCCCAAAGTAGGTTGATAGTTTTGCATTATACCTTTGGCATAGACCCAGATTTTGCAATATTGATAATTAGATACACTTGAAGGTACGGTCCAAGTAACATATTTACGACCTATCGGAGCACTTATGGTATAACTATCATTACTAAGGTCAATACTATTACCACAACCGTATTTGACTAAATAATTGTTAATACTAGTGCCATAAGGATCATTCCAACCATCTGTATTATCAGTCCAACTAATAGTAATAGTTTGTCCTGGAATAAGACGACCATAAGGAACGGGGGTAGTTCGAGCAGTATAGCTAATATCATTATCAACAAAACCATTAACAGTAATAGTATTAATAAAAACAGTACAATGTTCGGTATTATTAGGATATTTGCTTGGGCAAGCGCTTGGAATACCATTTTGATCAGCAATGGTTAATGCTTTAGCAGAGTTATTAATAAAAACAGAGCCAACAATAACCAAAGTGGCTAAAAGGCTGAATTTAATGACTTTTTTCATAGTATTTTGCATGTTTTTTAGTTTAGTATTTAAATTTTCGCAATACTGGAATTATATCACAATTAAAATGATTTGTCAAATGGGAAAGGTATTAATTTTGCCCTAAATATAGCATACAAACCCGCTATTGTCAAATCTAAAAAAATATGGTATAATTAGGCATAATTAGAAAGAGAGTAAAATCAATAGCAATAAGAACAAATTTATTGTAATATAATGAGAAGATATGAAAATATTTTCTAAAATGAAAAATTTCTTCTGGCCCAATAAGGGGAATAATTTTCAGCCTTATATTTTAAATGATAAGGTGATTACTCTTTGTATTCTTTTGCTTCTTTTATCAAAAGTTCTGTGTAGTTTTCAATTAATTTTGATTCAGCAATCAGCTCTTTTTGCCGATTTGAATGCTCAAAAAATTATTGCTTTAACCAATGATATCAGACAGCAGTACGGACTTTCTCCCTTAAAAGAAAATCCTTTATTAGATGCAGCTGCTAAGCAAAAAGCTGAAGATATGTTTCAAAATAACTATTTTAGCCATTTTAGTCCCACTGGTGTTTCTCCTTGGTATTGGATCAATAAATCTGGTTATAATTATCATTATGCTGGGGAAAATTTAGCCATGAATTTTATTGATAGCGAAGAGGTAGTTAGAGCCTGGCTTAATTCTCCAGGCCATCGGGAAAATCTTTTAAATAACAATTACCAAGATATAGGCATTGCAGTTTTGCCAGCTGATTTTTCTAAACAAGGAATTAACCAGCCAATTGTCGTTCAATTATTTGGTAGTTCTCAAACTGGGAAAGTTAAACCAACGACAGAAACTACCAGACCAGGTTTAGTTAAAGCTAATCCTAGTACCACTGTTTCTCCTAACGTTGAAAAAGAGGTTTTAGGAGAAGAGAAAAAGGAGGTGCCGACTACTGTGCCAACTACAGAAACATCTACTACTTTTCCAGCTACCACTCTTCCAGTTCCTCTGATGAGTAATCTTCAGGTTGATACCAGAACTCAAATTGATGTTTTTAATAAGATTATTGCTTTTGGTTTAATTATCTTAGGCTCCATAGTGATTTTAGGTATTATTTTAAATCAAAGGACTATTCCTTTTGGATTTTCAGAAATAGTTTTAAGAGGCGGAATATTAGTTTTTATCGGAGCTGCTTTTCTTGCTTTCCACTTAGAAAGATTCATCGGGCAATTAGTGATTTCGTAAGTTTCTTTGTATGCCCCGTAGTAGAATTTCAAATGATTATGTTTTATTACGTTTACATTATTGAAAGTAAAAAGGACGGGGATTTATATATTGGCTATACTACAAATCTTATTCAAAGATTGAAGGAACATAATCAAGGATTAAATTTTTCAACTAAATCAGCTAAACCTTGGCAACTTATTTACTATGAAGCATGTCTTAATGGAAGAGATGCTAAGCGGAGAGAAAAATATTTAAAAACTTCCCAAGGTCAACGCTTGGTGAAACGAAGACTTAAAGAATATTCTTATTCTAAGAAAAATTTAATTTGAAATTTCACTACGGGGTATGCTTTCAACTAAAAATTTTAGGCGTGATTTAAAACTTTTTAGTCGAATATTGGCGATAATTTTTATTATCGTTTTTGTTATTTTTAATGGTACGGCTTTTGGAGCAATAGTTTCTTATAAAATTCGTCATTTAATAGTTGTTCTTAAAGAAGAAATAACAAGGCCACCTGCCTTATTTGATTTGACAACAGCAACTTCTTCCACCAAAGAACAGAAAATAATTACCTTGCCAGCAGTGCCTCTCGAAGCTCAAACTGCCAATATTTTGGAATTACCTGAATTTGGTATTAAAGCGCCGATTTGGAAAATAGATACTCCTGATTTAAAAGTGATCTATAAAAAATTAAAACAAGGCGTGGTTCTTTATCCTGGTTCAGCTCTTCCTGGTGAGGGATACGCTATTATTATTGGTCATTCGTCTCAATATCCTTGGCAGACAGGTAGATACAAATCGGTTTTTTCTCTCTTGTCCCAATTGAAACCAGGTGATAAAATTTATGTCTATTGGGAGCAAAAACCTTTAATTTTTGAGGTTCAAGAGAAAAAAATATTTTTACCTTGGCCAAAAGGCAATGAGATTACAGAAACAATTTTTCCACCCGAAAATGAACCAATTTTGATTTTGCAGAGCTGTTGGCCAGTAGGCGTAGCTTATAAAAGGGTGGCTGTGAAAACAGTTTTAATTAGTAATTAAAAAGTGCGGGATAAAAATGTCTTGAGATAATCTCATTTTTCTGCTATATTACAGTTAGTTTTTTTATTGGCGCCATCGTCTAACCTGGTTAGGACACGGGGCCTTCAATCCCGTAACATGGGTTCAAATCCCATTGGCGCCACCCCCTCACTTGGAAAAGATTGGTTATCACCAAGATTATATTGAGTAATTTGTATAAGATAATCTGTTTATTATTCCCCGATAAAAGAAATATTTATATTTATGAAATAAATTTATCTTTTCCAAGTGAGGGGGCCACTATTTATTATGCTTATTTTAGGGGTTGAAACTTCCTGCGATGAAACTTCAATTGCTCTTTTAAAGGCCGAAAAAACTAAGGCCGGTTTTTTTATCGAACCAATAGTGAGTAAGGTAGCTAGTCAAATAAAGATTCACGCTCCTTATGGCGGCGTGGTGCCCATGCTTGCTTCAAGAGAACATGCTAGAAATTTAGACCTTGTTTTCAAAAAAGTAATTTTTGAGGCTTTTGGCCCTTTAAAGCATTTAGAATCAAAGATAGATTTGATTGCTGTGACTTCTGGCCCGGGTTTAATCCCCGCTCTTTTAGTGGGTGTTAATTTTGCCAAGACTTTAGCTTGGGCTTGGAAGAAACCAATTATAGGGGTAAACCATTTAGAAGGGCATCTCCTCAGTTTTTTATTAACGCAAAAAACTGGGGATTTTCAAAAAATTTTTCCAGCAATCTGTCTTTTGGTTTCAGGTGGACACACCCAATTAATTTACGTGAAAAAGATCGGTCAATATAAAATTCTTGGCGAAACTAGAGATGATGCTGCTGGCGAATGTTTTGATAAAGGAGCGAGAATTTTAGGTTTAGGTTATCCTGGAGGCCCAAGCGTCGCCAAAATGGCGACTAAATTCAAAAATCAAAAATCAAAAATCAAAATACTTAAATTACCAAGACCCATGCTCAATTCTTGCGATTATGATTTTTCTTTTTCCGGCTTAAAAACCAGCCTCTTATATTTTTGGCAGAAATTAAATTCAGAAGAAAAGAAAAAATTGCGACCATTTTTAGCTTTTGAATTGCAAGAAGCCATCATAGACGTTTTAGTAGAAAAAACTTTGAAAGCAGCTAAAGACTATTCAGTTAAATCCATTATTTTAGGCGGAGGGGTAACAGCTAATCAAAAACTAAGAAGAAAGTTCCAAAAGAAATTAAAAAAAACAAACAAGTCTTTTAATTTTTATCTTCCCCTGTTAAAATATACCACAGATAATGCTATGATGATTGCTTTAGCAGGATTTTTTGATTATCTTGCTTTAGGTAAACAGGCTTCAAAAAATTTAAAATGGAATAAAATAAAAGCTGAAGCGAATTTAAGGTTATGAACAAAGTTTACGACCACCAAAAAACTGAAAAACAAATCTACCAGCTGTGGGAAAAATCTGGTTATTTTAATCCTGATAAATTGCCCCTTCGACAAGCTCAGGGTAAACCTTTTACCATTATTATGCCGCCACCTAATGCCAATGACCCCTTGCATATTGGTCATGCTGTTGGTGCCACTTTAGAAGATTTAATGATTCGTTATGAACGGATGAAGGGCAAAAAAACTCTTTGGCTACCCGGTACTGACCATGGTGGTTTCGAGACCCAAGCAGTTTTTGAAAAAAAATTAGCCCAAGAAGGAAAAAGCCGTTTTTCCCTGAGCCGCGAAGAATTTTTTCAATCGGTTTGGGATTACACCCAAAAAAATAAAAAAATTGCTAGGCAGCAATTAAAAACCTTAGGTGCCTCTTGTGATTGGTCAAGAGAAAAATTTACTTTAGATAAAGACATAGTTAAAGTAGTTTATCAAACTTTTGAAAAACTTTGGCAGGATGGTTTGCTTTATCGAGGTCAAAGAATTGTGAATTATTGCCCTAAACACCAAACAGCTTTTTCTGACTTAGAGGTGAAATATCAAGAAGAAAAATCTCAGCTTTATTATATCCGTTATGATTTTGTTAAAGATAGAACTAAATCTATGACTGTAGCTACTACCCGGCCAGAAACTATTCCCGGAGATCTAGCTATCGCCGTTAATCCCCAAGACCAAAGATATAAGAAAATTATTGGTGAATTAGTTATTGAACCTCTCACTCAAAGGAAAATCCCTATTATTAGCGATGAAAGAGTAGAGATAGATTTTGGCAGCGGAGCTTTAAAAATTACTCCTGCTCACGATGCTTTAGATTTTGCCATTGGCCAAGACCATCACTTAGAGATGAGACAGACTTTAAACTTTGACGGTAAATTCAATGATTTAGCTGGGCCTTTAAAAGGATTAAAAATAAAAGAAGCTCGGGAGAAAGCCATTGCTGTTTTAAAAAATAATAAGCATTTAATTAAGGAAGAAGATTATATTCATGAAATCGGTCATTGTTATAAATGCGGAACTATTATTGAGCCTATGGTGATGGAACAATGGTTTGTAAAAATGACTCAACCTTTTGGTCAGGCAAAGAAATCTTTAAGAGATTTGGCCGTGGAAACGGTAAAAAAAGGAGAAATCAAAATCATTCCCCAGAGATTCGAAAAAGTATTTTTCCATTGGCTGAATAATTTAAAAGATTGGAATATCTCCAGGCAAATTTCTTGGGGAATTCAATTGCCAGTCTGGTATTGTCAAGATCAAAATAACGAAAAATGTAAAAGTCATAACGGTATCATTGTTAATATTAAAAATAAACCTTCGAAATGCCCTTACTGCGGAAGTTCTAATTTAGTTCAAGATCCTGATGTCTTAGATACCTGGTTTTCTTCTGGTCAATGGCCTTTTGCTACTTTAATAACCAACAAGAAAAAAGATTTTAGGACGTTTTATCCCACAGATGTCATGGAAACTGGTTGGGATATTTTATTTTTTTGGGTGGCCAGAATGATCATGTTAGGAATTTATCAAACCGGAAAAGTGCCTTTTAAAACTGTCTATCTTCATGGTTTAGTGAGGGATAAAGACAGGCAAAAAATGTCTAAATCCAAAGGTAATGCCATTGACCCTTTAGCAGTGACTGAACTCTATGGCACTGATGCTTTAAGAATGGCTTTGATTATTGGCAATACAGCAGGTAATGATATTATTATTTCAGAAGAGAAAATCAGGGGCTATCGAAATTTTGCTAATAAAATTTGGAATGTCAGCCGCTTTATTTTAATGAATCTTGAAGACTTTGACGGGAAAAAACCTATTTCGAGCGCAGCGAGAAAAAAGGTTCTGCCGAGCAGAGCGAGGCAGGTTCTTATTTTAAAAACTCATGATAAACAAATTTTGAAGAATTTAGAAAAGAAAGAAAAGAAAATTTCTTTTTATCTTGATAATTTTCGTTTCTCTTTGGCTGGAGAAACTTTATACCATTATTTTTGGCATACTTTCGCTGATAAGATTATAGAAGAAATGAAAGTAAGGATTAAAGACGGAAAAGAGAAAAAAGCTGCTCAATATCTCCTCTGGAAAATTTTAAATGATTCCCTAAAAATGCTTCATCCTTTTATGCCTTTTGTGACCGAAGCTATCTGGCAAAAATTGCCAAAACAAAACAAAGAAGAAAAAATTTTAATGGTAACACAATGGCCTTAATTTTTTTCATTTCTAGTTTTTTAGGTATCCTCCCCATTGTTTTATGGCTGGTGTTTTTTCTTTGGCAGGATATTCTTAAACCAGAGCCTTTAAAATGGTTAATGATTCTTTTCGGCCTAGGCATTTTGATTACTCCTTTGGTTTGGTACGGAGAAGGCTTGTATTTAAAATTACTCAGAGTTGATCTCAATGTTTCTCTTTCTGTTTTTAATATTATTTTAGTTTATGGAGGGATTGCTATTATTGAAGAACTGACCAAATTTTTTAGCGCCTATTTTATTTTAAAGAAAAATAAACACTTTGATGAAGCTATTGACGCCATGATTTATTTGATTGTTTTAGCTTTAGGTTTTGGTTTAGTGGAGAATATCTTGGCAGCCAGCCAGGAAATA
>Ga0210056_1004637_pt1 | contig 10672 bp, 8 predicted proteins | sample CryGeyCG2014_080_2_FD_183965 | JGI IMG/M metagenome (GOLD analysis project Ga0210056, IMG submission 183965) | Groundwater microbial communities from aquifer - Crystal Geyser CG07_land_8/20/14_0.80 (SPAdes) (version 2) | ecosystem: Environmental > Aquatic > Deep subsurface > Groundwater | place...
CCCACTAAATGACTGAAATGTCAAGTAAAATCTTTATAAGGATGCAAATTTTTTTCACAAAAAACCAAACGAATACTTTGAACCAAAATTTAACCGTTTATGCAAAATCCTAACCGGACATTGCTGGATGAAAAGAGATTACGTAATGGTGAGGGTTATTTTTTTGGTTTTGTGTTTTTTATTGGGTATGGGCGGCCCTGCTTTTACCGCTGAGGCGCCCAAAGCAGCAGCGCCGGCAGGGCTAATCCCCTCTTCGTATAAAGAATTTAACATTGGCGATGTGAAGATCAAGTTTGGAGCGGATGATCGTATCCGCTATGAGAACAGGCAGGATTTCAAATTTGGGGATGCTACTACACCTGGCAACGATGATGGCCTTTGGTATAATCGCTTCAGGATTAACATGAATGTGGCCTACCAAAATTTTACCGCTTTTGTGGAAGGGCTGCAGAATGACGATTGGCACGACGAGATAAAACCAGCGAAGCAGCGGGACGAACTTGATCTTCACCAGGCATATCTAAAATTATCCAAGCCCGGCAATCTGCCGGTAAGCCTGAAAGTCGGAAGGCAAAAATTAAGTTACGGAGCCCAACGATTGATCGCTGCGCCCGTTTGGTCCAATAACATTCGCTCCTTCGATGCAATTAGATTCACCTATAATCCGGCTTCGTTTGACATTGACTTCTTCGTCGGGACTGAGGTTATCTACGAGAATAATAAGTTTAACGATTCCAGATGGGGCAAATATCTTTACGGTGTTTATGTCACCTATAAGGGGATTCCCGGCAACGTTTTTGATCTTTACAGTATAAATGTGACTGATGAGCATGATGATCTGAGCCAGATTCAGACCTATACAAGTAAAACAGCTCCAAAAAGATATTATAGAGATATAAAACGATACACCATCGGCACCAGAGGCGAGGGAAAGATAGCTTCCACCAATTTTGGCTATGGGTATGAATTTGCCTACCAGTTTGGAGACCAAGACGCCGAAGTTACTACGGGCAACATGAAATCACAGGATATTCGCGCTTGGGCTGCCCATGCCGATGTGAATTATGCTTTTAAAGGCATTTTTAGTCAGCCGGTGATTAAGCTCGAGTACAACTACGCCACTGGCGACAGCGATCCTGCCAATGGCACTTCCAAAACCTTTGACCCCTTGTTCCAGACCAGGCATGGTCCTTACGGGCTTATAGATTTTATCAGGTGGCAAAATATGGTAGAGTATGCCGTATTTTTAGATTTTACGCCGATAAAAGATCGCGTGAAAGGTTCTCTCCAGTACCATCGGTATTATCTGGACGAAACGAACGATGCCTGGTATGGCACTGGCGGGACCAAGATGCGGTATAACGCCAAGAGTAAAAATGCGTCTGATTATTTGGGGGACGAAGTGGACATGGTCTTGAATTATAAAGTTTTCAGCTTTTTGGAGCTTGAAGGCGGATATGCCCACTTTTTTTCTGGAGACTATATTAAGGATACCGTTACGGGCGCCACAAAGTCTGCTGATGCCGATTGGTTTTATCTGCAGACGGTGATTACTTTTTAACTTGCCGAAACCCCATTTGGAGGGGCCTATGAGCGAAGAGATGATGAATACCAAAGTGGTAGCCCAATACCTCGGCATCCATGAGAAACAGGTTTATGCCCTGATCAAGGCGAAGAGGATTCCCTCGACCCGGGTTACCGGCAAGTGGGTTTTTCCTAAAAAACTGATTGATGAGTGGATTGAGCTTCACGCCCAAAAGGGGATCGGAGAAGTCAGAGAGAAGGGGAAACGTATAGAAGGAGCCCTGCTGGCCGCGGGCAGCAATGATCCCGTCCTCGATATGCTGCAGACTTACTCAAAAAAAGTCCATCCTGAATTCTATATCTTTTCAGCCAATACCGGCAGCACGGAGGGATTGAAGGCCCTCGACAGGGGATATACGGATATTGCCTGGTCGCATCTGTTTGACCCTGCCACCAGCGATTACAATATTCCCTTCCTCCCATCTTACCTTCCTCATATCAAACCTGTAGTGGTGAACTTGTTCTGCCGGGTGCTTGGTTTTATCGTAGCTCCCGATAATCCCCTCGGCATCCGCAAATTTGAAGATCTTGCACGCAAGGAGACAAATTTCATTAACCGCCAGAGTGGCTCCGGAACACGCATACTTCTCGATTATCACCTGCAGAAACTCGGGATTCCCGCTTTTAATATAAAGGGTTATGAAAAGGAAGTTTTCACCCACTTTGAAGTGGGCCTTTCCGTCCTTTCCAAAGAAGCGGACGCGGGAATTGCCACCAGCGCAATAGCGAAAATTATGGGTCTTTCCTTTGTACCGATTACCAGGGAGAGCTTTGATATGATTCTGGATCAGACCACCTTTTTTAAAAAGGGCATCCAGGCCTTCATAAAGATTCTCGATGCAAAGGATTTCCGAAACAAGGTGGCAGGCCTGGGCAGTTACGACTTCAGTAATTCTGGTGAAATCCGCTATTCCATGAGCTGATTTCATGGGAACGGAGGAAATATTTGGTTTTATGAATGGATCTTATTCTTGACGGTATTCTGAAGGCATTTAATCTTCTCTTTTCTCTGGATAGGGAAGTCTTTGCCATTACCTTGCTTTCTCTGCAGATTTCAGGACTGGCAACCATGATTAGCCTGGTCTTGGGGATCTCCTTTGGAACTGCCGTGGCATTGGCGGATTTTCCGGGCAGAAAACTGGTGGTGAGTCTCATCAATGCCGGCATGGCCTTGCCGCCGGTAGTGGTGGGCCTCTTCGTCACCATTTTTTTGTGGAGGAACGGACCATTCGGTTTCATGGGACTTCTTTATACACCAACGGGCATGATTATTGCCCAAGCAATTATTGCCACGCCCATTGTAGCCGGCATCACTTTGGCCGCCATGCAAAACCTGCCCAAAAAACTGCGCCTCCAGATACTGGCCCTCGGGGCAACGCGTTTCCAAATGCTCTGGATCCTCATGCGCGAAGCCAGGCTTCCCCTGCTGGCGGCCGTGATGGCGGGATTTGGCGGCGTTATTTCCGAAATAGGCGCGTCTATCATGGTCGGCGGCAACATTAAAGGATATTCCAGGGTGCTTACAACAGCGACGGTTATGGAAACGAGTCGGGGGAATTTTGACATGGCTATTGCCCTCGGCATTATCCTGTTATTATTTGTTTTTCTCATTAACTTAGTGCTTACTCTGATACAACAGCGGGAGAGGCCGAGATAGAAATTATGCCTTTGCTTACGGTAAATAATTTGAAGGTGGAAAGGGGCGGTATTTCTGTACTGGAAATTCCTCTTTTCTCTCTAAATGAGGGGGAAACTCTTGCCATTCTCGGACCAAACGGCGCCGGCAAGACCACCTTCCTGCTAACACTGGCCCGTCTGCTGGGATATATACAGGGGAAATTGCTCTTTAAGGGAGAGGATATTTCCCTCCCCGAGAGGACAGTTCCTTATCGTCGCCGGTTGGCTATGGTCTTCCAGGAACCATTGCTCTGGCTGGTTCAGGCTTGCAGCCTGAACCATTTATTAATGTTTTGGTTCAATCTGCAAGATTGAACCAGCGTGAACCAAAGTCTTTTTATTAGCCACCTGTATCCCTATCCACCTTACCGAAGGACCTTTTTCGGTTCAGCAATGCCCAATTTGTAAGAACGCACAGGGAGCGCATAGCCGTAAGAAGATCCCGATTGGTTACCCCAGATCCGGCCGCTGCCGAAAGAGAAGGGGGGATTACGTGTTTTTGAAGCCCGGGGAGCAGAACAAGTAATACGAATTAATTCCGTTAAGTGAACGGCATATCGGCAGTCAGACCTATAAGTTTTAGCCTCATCATACAACCCCGCCAGTTCATCCCGCGTCGGCATCCGCCAGTCCGTGTACCCGCCCCCCCGATAGTTCTCACAATAGCTCTTGGCGTCTTGCCAGTTAATGTTTGACCCATTGTCCTTCGCCGCCCACATCAGGTTCGTCCGTGTGTCCAAGACTGTCCCATCATCATAAGTTAGGATTTTCCTGAACATCGAAAAATATATTTTGTCTCTACTTTGCCAATTAAATCATTGATGACCGACATAGGAGGAGGATTATTTTTCCAGTTGGCCAACCGCCTTGCGTCAAATAGATAGTTGATATTCAAGGTACTGCCATCAAATTCGCCATAAAGACTATTACCAACAATTAAATTTTTACCAGTTATTTTACGTCCTTCCTGCTTTATTTCAATAGTTTGATATTGTTTTGCAGCACAGGCAAAAATTTCCCAGGTGCCATTAAAATCAGTTATTTTGTTGGTAGGTTGGTTAGAAATTATTGATTTTGCTTTGCGTACCGCGAATACTCGAAGGTTTGTTCCAGATTCAGCATATGTGGAACCTATTATTCCTTGATCGAAATAATAATATTTGAACCTTCTAAGGTATTGATTTGTTGCATTCAAACGACTATTCTCCGGAAGTGCTTCTCCCGACCAAACCCATGAATCTGTTAGTATGATGGGGGAATCTTCGTTTCCATATCGCTTGCTTTTCCCACCTCTCCATTGCATTATAACACGTGTTCCCTGTAATTCTCTTATTGTGGGAAGCCTCCAACCGCCACCATCAACTTTGAGACTTTCAACCCAAGCCTTAGCTTCATCCCAATTCATTTCTCTATTTGGACCGACAAACCATTCCAATCCATCTTCTTTATCCCAAATAATGCTGTCTTCAGAAATCAAGAAACGGGGATTATCTTTAAATGAATTAAATACAAATCCTCTCTCGCAAGCTATTTCCGCCAATCTTTCCTTTTTTCGAATTTCAGGTAATTCTTGAGATATCTTATCAATCATTCCAAGTTCAGAGAAAATCTTAGGTCTTTCTAAAATAAATTCTCTTTCTTCGCCTGTCCCCGGATGGGAAACCTTTGCTGCACACAATTTAAAATTGACATCAACCTTCTCTTCAAGTTGAAACAATCCCTGAGCCTTTAGGTAGGTTCGCGTCCTCCAGAAATCTTTAGCTTTTTCACGATCGGCATACTTCCAAAAAGCATTCCATGTCTGATCCTTAAATCGAAATACAATGGGAAATCGTGAATTTTCCGGATCAGGATCTTTCAATTCAACAGTCATGGCACCATCAGGCAGAATGAATTTCTTTTGCTGTAACGATTGCAAACGGTCCATAAAAGGTTGCAAGACTTTCATTGTTTGTTCAAAGTATTCACGTTTAGTCTGAATAAGTCGGAAATCTTCTTCGAGCTTGATTTTTTTGATAACCGTCGCATTTCTTCCCTCAGCCAAAGAAACTTTTTTTTCATAATCGGCGAGTCGCTTGGAGTATTCTGCTTGGGTTTCAAAAGAATCTTTTTCCGCTGGTTTAGGTGGTATATCCGGAATAGACAATGCAACTTGCTGGTCAAAGGCATTTTTGAGGTTTTTTTCACTTTCCTGGAATTGAAAATCCAATCGACTTTTGAGGCTGGCTATCTCAGCTTTCAACTGCTTAACTTCTTCCATTGCTTGTTTAAGGGAAAGGCTATCATCGATAATGATCCATTCTTTTTGAGCCAATTGGGATCTTCTAACCAATTCATTCCACCGCTGCTCATTTTCCAACTGGGCACGTTTAATACGGTCCTGTTCCTTCGCAATGGCATCGGCTTCCGCCCTCCGTGCCTTTTCCTGTTCAGCAATGGTTTGGTTGATGCGGGTTTGCATATCCCGCTCTTTTTGCAGCCTCTCTATCTCTGACTTTTTTAGCTCACCTCTGGCCTTTAGACCCTGTTCCTCTCGAAAGAGGCGCTGACGATCTCGTTCTCTTTCCAGGGCAATTGCCTGGACATTGAGTTCTTCCAACCTTCTCAGCTCAGAACCTTTTACATTCGCCAGTTCATTTTCCAATTCTTTTACTTTTTGTCTTTCTTCCTCCAACTTTTTTAACGTACCTTTTTCTTTTAATATTTCTTCAATCTGCCTATCTAAAACACTCGTGTCTACTTGGATTCTGGATTTTACCCTGATATGAACGGCACCATCTTTTACTTCAGCAGACGGTGTACCGACAATCTTGGCCTGAACCACACCAGAGGTCAGGGCTGTAGTTTCATATTTTGTCAATTGATAGTTTTGAACAACTGATAGCGAGGAAATGTAAGTTCCTGCATCTTCTACAGCCAGTCTCTTAGCTTTCTGCAAGGCGAAAGCTTCAACCTGCTCCTGACTCTGATCGCGACCGACAACTTCTTCAACCTCTTTTTCAAATATCTTAATTTCTGCGTTGGCTATAGCAATCGGCAAGACACAAAGGATGACCACACAAAGATTCATTATTTTTCCCATGACTCACCCCGTAACGACAAATATATTCAAGCTACTTCCCTCCTATGATCTCGTAGGCTATGATTGCGTTTTCAGCGTAATCGGCAATCTCTGCATATTTCCGAAAAAAATCAGTAAAAGGCAGGGCTTTGTTGCGGGCAAACAAATCTTCAAAGTCCTTTGCAAATTCGGTATCAAGGGCGACCACCAATAGGGCCTCGACGTCCCGTTCGTGACCCGGCAGGTTCTGCACGATCAATTCGATGGGGGAATTCTTACCGGGAAACACCAGCGGCGTCTTTTCTATGCTTATGTTGGACCTATCATATTCATTCGGAAACAGCATAACGACCTTGTCGTCAGCCATGATGTTAAAGATAGCGATTTTTGCCCTTCTGCCGGTTTTCACCTCGACCCACATTTTTTCCCCATTACGATATACTCCTTTGTTATTGTCCGCTTGCAGACCTATGAGTTTGATTTTTCGTTGCGGAATATAGACATCGGCAACTATTTTTACACGGTATTCAAATATTGGGGCAGTTGTGCTATCCTTTTGATATTGTACGGCCGGCGGATATTCGACTTTTTCCCTGACAATTAGCCCTTTCGTGTAAGCCTTGATGTAATAAGCGATAGACTTGTAATCCTTAACCAACGTACTGGTAGAGACCTCCACGCCGCCAACCTGCTCAATCGCCACAGCCCGGGCCCGCTGTAAGGCTATTAATTGAGCTTGTTCAGCGCTCATTCCCACGATGGCGCACGAGCCTTCGGCGATAATGTTGCGGGTTACTTGATCTTGGGGAATAGATCCGGTTTCAGCGAAAGCAGCGGCCTGCAAAGTAAACAAAAGCAAAAAAGCTATACTTGTACGCATATTTATACCCATCCTAATTTAACTTGACTACCACCCGGTCACGGTCGCCCATAACCTCCGGAGTTTGCTTCCGATTCATCTTTGCCGCCTGGGTAGTTACATTCTTTACGACATATTCTTCAAGCTCTTTCACCGTTATCCGGCCATCCTTGTCGGCATCGGCCTTACCCCGCAAGCCTTGCAGGAAGTAATAGGTGAAGAGCCCATGTTTTTTATTGTGGTACCAGCTCGATACCTGGGTACTGGATGATGCGGTAAAAAGGGCGCTGTTTTTCACCTCAAATATCGGATTGGTTACCCTGAGAAAAACAGGGCTTATATTTTTGATAATTGCGCCCTTCTCCGATGAGCCGCTAAAGCAGGAGTCCATGGCTACGGTGACGCTTCTTGCCCGGAGTTTGCCTAACTGTTGGTACAGGTCTTTGACGATGTAGCCGGTATTTTCAACATCATCTGGATCGAAGCCATAGGGAACCAGGTAGGCCTCTTTGCTGTTGACGTCGGGGACGCCATGACCGCTGTAATAGACAAAAACATCCGACTTGCCGGGCACGACCATATTCCTGATCTTGGTGCGGAAAGCGCTCTGCAGCTTGTCCAATCCTGCCCCCTCGTCATAAAGCGTGATGATCCTTCCATCGTCATAGCCGAGTGTCTTGACGAGATAGGCTTTTATCGCTTCGGCATCCCTCCGGGCATAATCAACTTGAGGAACATTGACGTTTTCGTATTTGGATATGCCGACTATCACCGCCACCGCATCAGGATTGCGCAAACCGGTCACCCGAGGGGTATCCACATCGTCTTCAACCATTCGCATAATCGTGTACTGCCTGGTTGCCTGGGCATAATCAGTATTACGAGCGGTAATGACGACTCGATTTTCGCCTTCCCGGAGAGGAATATTCACCATAATCTCTTTTTTCTTCTCCGGTTTCGACGTAAGCCCCGCAGCAGCATTCAGGGGAATCCCCGCACCGTTCACCAGCATTCTGACGGAGCCCGCGTCGATGTTCCTGCTCCCATCCGCCACATCAAAAGCCAGTGAAATCCGCTCCGCATCCGTCTCCAGGATCGGATTTTTGAGGGTGATAGTCGGACCGGCCTGTCTCTCCCCTTCCCTGGCTTTCGGTTTTACGGCCTCATCCGCCGCAACGTCTATGATCTCCGCCCCCTCCTCCCTTATGTTGAAGGCATACTGCCGGTTTACCGGCGAGAAATCGCTCTGAGCAATAGTAACGGCCAGGGAAGCAGGTCCGGGTTTGATCCTTTTGGTGGTGGAAAGCTGGAATTTCACCGTCTCGCTTGGTACAAGCGGTGCAACCTTGCCGATATACTCCTCGGTTTTCCCCAAGAGCCGTAAGTTTTCATCCCTACTCTCTATCTTTACCTTTACCCCTTCCGCGGAAAGATTCCCCTCGTTGGCCACCTGCAGCTCCAGGATCGCTTGTTCTCCTTGCTCCAGGGTGTTGCCGCCACCTTTGCTTCTTAAGGCAGCTACGTACCTGAGTTGCGGGCTCTTCACCGCGACTGGGATATCTATGATTGAACTTACTGTAGAGAAGTCGGAATGGGCAATTTCTATTGACAATGGAACCGTTTGATCCGTGTACGTCCGGGGCACGGAAAGGGTGACGCGCTGCCCTGGCAGTGTCGCGCGTTCTTTGATTTCCCCTATCTCGATCAGTGAACGGGATAGTGTCGCACCGCTACTCGTCGCCAGTTTCACCGTCACATCACGGGCGGCGATCCGGCCGCTATTGCTCAAGGCAAACTCAACCTCATACGCTTCGCCGTTGGTGATAGTTTCTACCGGTTTTCCATACGAATAAATACGGCAGGCATAGCGGATATCGGGGGCCAGTTTGCCAACGGCATAGGCGACTTGTTTCTCCGCATCGCTCACCCCTCGTACATCGGACACCTTCAGAGCAGAGGATATCTCCTTGGCATCAAAGTTCCTCGGGATGCTAAAGACGAGCTTCGCCTTGGCCGTCTCTCCCGGTAGAATTGTTCCCACCAAGGTCGTGTTTCGCACCCATTGCACCCCAGAGGTGAAATTGTCACCTTTCAGGTTTACTCCGATGGCTTTCCCTTCCCCGTTGTTCCTGATAAACGCCGTCACTTCCACTGTCTCCCCCGTCTCAGGAATGCCGTTGCCGTTGCCTTTCGCCATCCCGGTGTCACCATCATTGAGCTCAGTGGAGATGATTTCAAGATGAGGCCGTTCAAGTTTTGCCGTTGGGAGATTGTACACGACCTTCCGAGCATCGTAGCCGCGCTTTTCCTTAAGATTAAGTAGCACGGGGGTCTTGCCATCAGCGATGTCAAGCCCAGCTTTCAGTTTTACCTTTATTTCCTTCGCCTCACCCGGCTGGATGTCGCCCACCGGTATTGCCCGTTCGTAGGCAATCTTTTGATTATCCGCGGACACCTCCAGGACGGTGCCGTAACCGGCGCCTTTACCGGCATTCTTTACTGTCACCGCCAACTCACTATCTTCACCGGCGTCGAGCATATTGTTAGGAAAGAAGGCAGAGGTGTCAGAGAAATTGACGGCGAGAGCGAGATCGGAAGGAAGGGCCAATCTTTCAGCCTTTTCTTTTGCAATCACTGTCAATTTCGTATCAGCTATCCCAATTAACTCATTGAAAGCACTAGTCATTGCATTACCAATAGCTTTGCTATAACACCCATTTAATGCATCGTTAATATAATTGCTTCCACTGCACCAGAACCAGTTCGAACCACACCGAGGATTACTATCAAAACCCGATCCTTCCAACTCCAATGTTGATTCGTTTTCAATGTCTATTACGTGCCAATGTATAACTACTCGTGCATTTACTTCAAATGTTTCATAAACCTTTCTATTTAACGCTCCATTCTTATCGTAGCCCGTTTCAATCAAAATATCAGGAATTAGAATTACGTCGTATTCCCTTCTATTCAGTATTTGCGATCCATTATCATAAACATCTATCTTATCGAATAGATATGGCACACCATCTACCAATAACTTTTCCACTGGAACTCCAATATAATTCCTGGCCATAATAATGCCATTTTTAATGTTATCTTTGGCTCCGATACATTTGGCAAAAATAGTTGAAACATGGGTTTTTTGCTTTAATTCATCGCTGATAATAATTGCTGCCTTCAATGGAAGTTTACCGTTTTGGCGGGTATATCCTTTAAAATTCACGGATGGGGTTGCACACGAAATTATAAGTAAAAGTGATGAGATGAGAATTATAGAAATACCGCAACTATTTTCCATCCCTTTGCTCTGTGCATTCCTATCTTCTCTCATTCCCTCGTGCCCCTTGACTAACGCTGACTTCCTCTGCTTTTGCATTCTCTCTGCTGGTTCAATCTTGCAGATTGAACCACAATATTAGATAGATGTGGCAATTGCCATCCGCCAGAGCGCCGAAAGAGTTAAAGCAGGAGACATTCTTTTTTGACCT
>Ga0210056_1004641_pt1 | contig 10665 bp, 11 predicted proteins | sample CryGeyCG2014_080_2_FD_183965 | JGI IMG/M metagenome (GOLD analysis project Ga0210056, IMG submission 183965) | Groundwater microbial communities from aquifer - Crystal Geyser CG07_land_8/20/14_0.80 (SPAdes) (version 2) | ecosystem: Environmental > Aquatic > Deep subsurface > Groundwater | place...
CGGTCCTGTAACCACTGCTTTATACAAAAACTGGATTCAGCAATTTTTAAATTACATTATCGCCAACAATCTGCGCATTGATTTTATAAGCTGGCATCATTATTCAAAAAAAACAGATGATTATATGAACGACATTATTAATATCAATAAATGGCTGGCAGAAGATTCAAAATACAACCCATATGAAAACTTACCAAAAATTATTTCTGAATGGGGTTATGATAGCGAGAAAAATCCTATTGCCGACACTGAAATCGGGGCCGCCCATACTCTTGCTTCAATCCGTAATTTTATTACGGCCAATCTTGAAGCGGCATTTTTATTTGAGGTAAAAGACGGCCCCAGTCTTTCATGGGGAATTTTAGACTATCAAGGTAATAAAAAACCGCGCTGGTATGCTCTGCAAATGTTAAATTCTTTAGATGGAGATCAAATCATCGTTGATGGCGAAGGCACCTATGTGACGGCTTTAGCCAGCAAAAGCGACGATAAAATCAGTTTGATTTTGACTAACTATGACGGCGCTAGCCGTAACACCGAAGCGGTACCGGTGACTTTTAAGAATTTAGATCCAGGCAAATATAATCTGACAAAAACCTATCTTAATGGACAAAAAGAAATAAATTTAAATATTGAAACTACAAATGAAGAGATAGATCTGATTGGTGAAAAATCAATTATCATGACAGCTAATACGATTGTGGAATTAGAGCTAACAAAAACAAACGAGATGGACTAATATTTACTTCTTAATGACCCCTTCTTTTATCTGTATCAATCCCTCAGCCACCATTTTATTAATAGTCATGACTTTTCTAAATAAAACATATTCTCCAGCGGCCAAAATGACAATTGCCATAAAAATCATTACAGTCAAAGTCAAGCTATGATGTTTGAGATATCTTTCAATTTTTTCTTCCATATTCTCACTTTCTTTCTTCTCTTATTTTTATCCTACTTATTATTGTAAATTTAGTCAAGACAGAAATCATTATATTGACAATAAAATTATTTTATCAATTAGATTTATTTAGGAATAAAGAATTAGAAAATATAAAGCATTTTAATATTATCGTCTACCGCTTCGAAGATCAGGATTTGAAAAATTATTGCCTTCTACGGTTCTTCTTAATAATCTTTTCAATCGCATTATATTTTGACACCCTCTCCACCATAATGACATAGAATTAAAAGCCCTCTGTAATTTAGTTTCTTTTGAATGGTCTATAATTGTTATTTTTGAAAATCCACCTGCTATTCTATTATTCATAGATTTGTAAAAACATCATTATAAACACATCTTAAAAAATATTCAAGCCCATTGGAAGCTAAATTCTAAATGAGTCTTTTATTGCGAAACGCAAAGCCGGAAGAAGATTTTAAATATTTTTCAAAATCGGCAGCTTTTTTTTGGGATAAAAAAGCGGAATAGTAAATTAATTTCACAGGCAGTAAGTTTTTTGTTGATGGTACTAATCCATAGTTGTGATATTTAATTCTTTCTTTTAAATCAGATGAATAACCAACGTAATATGAATTATTTGAAAGCCGAAGAATATAAACGTAGAACATAAAAATAACTTAAAAGAAAATAAATATTTTGTCAATGGACTATAGTCTACAAAATATATTTTTATATTGTTGTATTGTCCCACTTCACCCATTTCGCTACGCTCCGTTGAGGTTACGTTGGGGACACACTTCGCTTCTAAAATAATAGTGGAAATAAAAATATAGTGTGGTTTACCACGCGAAGCCCCTTATCTTAATATAACCATTTATAAATGATCCCCCTTCGTCCTGAGTACTCGGGACTACGGGAGGGACACACTCCTTAGCATACAACCAAATGCGAGTTATACTTATTGTGTGGTTTACCACGCGAAGCTCTTTATTGAAAATAAAGAGCGGAGTGTGGAGATGGCGGGAGTTGAACCCGCGTCCGAGAAAACACTCGCTACAAACGTTTTGTCTAGAATAGATTATTTTTACTCTGTCTTAGCCGCTTAAATAATCAAATCGGACTAAGAAGTTAGTTAAATTTGTCGATCTTAAATACAACTAATTACTTTTTAAGACCTTATTCCGATTGGTTTTCCCCTCTTATGATTGAATCGGACAAAATCAAAAGAGAGGGAATTAGTTAACGTAACCTGCATAAGCGAGCAAAGGTTGATTAAACCTCATTCCGCTTTTCAGATACGCAACCTCTTCAGCTGATAAAGATTTATCAGTTGTTTTTTCCGTTTAACGCAACAGGTTCGTCTAGACCGTTTGTAAAAGTGCTAATTTCCCGTCGATGCCTTGCATCCCCATTATCTGTTAATATACTCCTTTGCTTCCCTTTTCTCTCTTATCTTAATATCCCTTTTCTTTTCTAACTTCCTTTTTTCAAGCTCTTTTCGACCGCGAACCAGTGCAATCTGAAGCTTGATCAAAGACCCCTTATTATAGCAGTTTTTCGGTGCTAAAGTCAACCCAGCTGAATTCATTTTTGTCTTTAACCTTAAAATCTCTTTTTTATGTAAAAGCAGTTTTCGGCTCCGAGTCGGGTTATAACTTATGCTTTGGGCAAACTTATATAAAGGAATTTGAGCGTTAATCAGATATACTTCCGAGCCTAAAATCTTTACATAAGCATCATCTATCTTCATCTGCCCACTGCGGACTGACTTGACTTCAGCCCCAGACAAAGCAATCCCTACCTCAAAGATCTCGATTTCCTCATAGTCACGATAAAATTTACGGTTAATAATTTTCATAGTTATTAAAATATATATTCTTTTGAAAGTATATCTAAAATTAAAAAACTATTTTGTTTTTTAAAAAACAATGGGAGCTCGTTTAAATTTATTTAAATCTGTCCTTTTCTTTATAAAATATAAATCAGCAACACGTTTCCTTTTTCCGCCTGTTTGAATTAGTTCATTAAGTCTATTTCTTATTTTTCGTTGAACTATTTCTGAATTTCGCTCTTCTGTTTTTGTTCTTACTCTAACTTGTGGTCTGCCACCTGGACATTCTGTTTGAAAAGTGATTTTTTTCTCATTATGATCAATTGTAAATCTATTTAATCGCCTATAAGTTAATACAGGAAGAGTCAAAAGAGACAAAGCAACAGTTGCAAGATAAGCAGGATTTAACATTATTTCTAAGTTATGATTAGCCAACCAATGCAAAGCCGGAGTTAATAGAGGAATTGTTGATGTTATTAAGGCAAGAGTTTCTGCAGCCTGTGTTGGGTACTTTATTCCTCTTCTCCATTGTGTTTTTAAAGAAATTTTTTCTGACATACAGATATATTATATCCTATAATATACAAAAAATCAAAGCTTATTTCTTAGAGAGTTGGTAATTAGTTGATTTCGTAACCAATCAATCGTAGGATTAGATTGTAGTTATGAGAAAAATCAACTACCAAAAACGTTTGACAGGTTTTTTAGCCGGAAGAAAGTGTGTTTTTTGCGGTTCAAGGAGAGTCTGTATTACCAAAAGAAGATACGTAAAATGCCTGAAATGTAAGAAACAAAAATCACTACGAAGGTTAAGATTTGAGATTGAAATCATCATAGCCTTTGTTCATCAAAGACCGGCATACCAAGTGGCAGTTGAATACGAAGTTAGTTACCAGACAATCCATAATATCTTTAGAACAATAAGAGAAATATTGTTTCATCAGACAGAGCTTGAAGGTAAGAAACTATCTGGGGCAATTGAAATTGATGAAGCATATTTTGGAGGACGTAAAAAAGGAGGAAGAGGAAGAGCATATACCAACAAATCAGTAGTTCTTGGCCTCCTGGAAAGGGATGGTAAGGTTTACACTCGAGTAGTTGATAATTTAACTGCACCAAACCTTATGGAGATAATTAAAAAGAAAACCAGAAAAGGAAGTGTATATTTTACTGATCAGTTTAGAAGTTACAATTCTCTTCATCAGTTTGGTAAACACTTAAAAGTCAACCACAGCAAAACATTTTCAACTAAACGCCACAACCACATAAACGGCATTGAAGGATTCTGGTCATATTCCAAACACAAACTGTATAATTATAGAGGAGTATCAAGAGTTAATTTCCCTTTGTACTTGAAAGAAATGGAATACCGTTTTAATCATAGAAAAGAAAATATATTTGAGTCCATTATGAAGTTGTATTTTGGTTACTATTCTTACTAATTACCTAAACTTAGGTATATTATAAATTTTTATTTGAATATTATGTTTAATCTAAAAGGTAAAAAAGCTCTAGTGACCGGAGCGTCTCGCGGAATAGGTAGAGGAATTGCTTTAGCTTTGGCTAAAGCCGGCGCATCAGTCGTCGTTAACTATCATTCAAAAGTTCAAGAAGCCGAAGCAGTCGTGGCTGAAGTTAAGAAATTAGGGGTCGATTCATTCTCAGTTCAGGCCGATGTCTCCAATAAAGAGCAGGTCACTAAAATATTTGAGGAAGTAAAGAATAAATTTGGTCAGCTTAATATTTTGGTGAACAATGCCGGAATAGTTTATATGAACCCGATAGATAAAATAACTGAGGAGGAATGGAATAAAGTATTAAATATTAATTTGAAAGGACAGTTTTTCTGTGTTCAGGAAGCGATTAAGATTATGCCTACCGGAGGAAAGATTATTAATATTTCCTCAATCGCTTCAGGCGGAGTGGGAGTTGGATTTGGCAACATTGCTCATTATGCCTCTTCAAAAGGTGGAGTGATTGCCATGGTAGAAGATCTAGCTATTGAGCTTGGACCGCGGGGAATCAATATTAACGCTATCGGTCCGGGTGTGATTGAAACCGATATGACCACCGAAATATTGGCCGATGAAAAAACGAAAATGGGCATGTTAGCGAGAATCCCAAAAGGAAGATTTGGCAAAACTGAAGATATTGGGGCAACGGCGGTTTTTTTAGCGTCCGACGAAGCCGACTATATCACGGGTTCCGTAATCTATGTTGACGGAGGATGGTTAAGTCAGTAAAACGATTTACAAAAAAAATCCACCACTTAACATTTAGGAATTGGAGTTTCTTTTCCGTTCTCGTCTCTTTTGGAAGGGCAATTTATCAATAATTCATGACGAGGTCTTGTAGGCTCTCCATTACAAACTGGGCAATTAGATTTTATTTAATGCTTGTCTTAAATCCGCAATTAGATCTTCAATATTTTCTATTCCAACTGATATCCTCAATAAGCTGTTCGAAAGTCCGATTTTTTCCCGTTCCTTTTTTGGTATTGATGCATGGGTCATAGAGGCAGGATGATCAATTAATGATTCAACTCCACCAAGGCTTTCGGCAAGTGGAAAATACTTTAAAGATGTTAGAAATTTTTTAACATTATACTTTTCTTTTATCTCGATAGACAACATTCCCCCTGGTCGTTTCATTTGTTTTGCAACGATCTTTTTTTGTTCACCAATAAACAACCCTGGATAATAGACCTTCTTAATTTTTTTGTGCTTACTTAAAAATGCAGCTATTTTTTCAGCATTATCGATGTGGCGTTTCATTCGTAATTCTAATGTTCTGAGCCCACGCAAAGTTAACCAAGAATCAAAGGGTGAAAGAATTGCTCCGATGGCATTTTGTAGAAATTTTAATTTTGTATAAAGTTTCTTGTTGCTGGTTGTTAGAGCTCCCCCAATTACATCGCTGTGACCGTTTATATATTTGGTCGTTGAATAAACAACAACGTCCGCTCCTAACTTAGCCGGCTGTTGAATAATAGGCGAGGCAAACGTATTGTCAACAACCAAAATGGATTTATATTTTTTTGCCAATTTTGATAATCGTGATATATCAACAACTTTTAGTAGAGGATTGGTCGGTGTTTCAACCCAAATAATTTTGATTCCACCAATTTTTAATATGGATTCGGTTTGAACATAATCCGTCAGGTCGACGATTTTAAACTTAATACCTTGGTTTCCGGCCACGTTCACTATAAACCTATAGGTGCCTCCGTAAGCGTCAGAAGAAAATAATATTTTTCCTTCTTTTTTTAGTAAAGCAACAATATTAGCCAAAACAGCCGAGCCGGAACTATACGCTAATCCAAAAGTATTACCGTCAAGATGTGCTAATGTTTTTTCTAATATTATTCGTGTTGGATTGATAGTTCTCGAATAATCAAAACCGCCTTCATTTCCAAATCTAAAAGTCGAACTTAAGTGAAGCGGAGGAATAATCGCCCCATCTTCCTTATTAGGTTTATAACCTGTATGCAAAGCTTTAGTGGTAAAACCATTCATAATATTTTGATTAAATTAATAATTATTAAATCCATTGTTTTTCATCCATTCGTCACTATAAAATTTAGAAAGATAACTGCGACCAGAGTCAGGAAAAATTACAACAACCATACCTTTCTTTAAATTTTTTGAAACTTTCTGAGCTGCATAAAGGGCAGCCCCACTGGTTCCGCCGATCAATATTCCTTCTTTTTTGGCTAATGATCTGGCTGTCAAAAATGCTTGCTCGTCATTAACTTTTATGACATCATCAATTACAGAAAAATCAATCGTTTTTGGGATAAAGTCTTCGCCGATGCCTTCCATTTTCCATGCTTTAAGTCTTTTTGGATACTTTCCTGTTTTAAAATACTGATAAAAAATTGATCCAATCGGATCAACCCCTATAATTTTTATATTGGAATTTTTCTTTTTTAAAAATCTTCCGATTCCGGTAATTGTTCCTCCTGTTCCCATTCCAACTATGACATGGGTCACTTTTCCCTTGGTTTCTTTCCATATTTCCGGTCCGGTCGTCATATAATGAGCTTTTGGATTATCTGGATTAAAATATTGATTTGGTTGAAAAGCTTTTGGAGTTTCTTTTACCAATTTTTCTGTTACTTTATAATAGCTTCTTTCGTCTTCCGGCGGTACGGCAGTCGGAGCAACAACTACTTTTGCTCCATAAGCACGTAATAAATTTCTTTTTTCCTCGCTCACCTTATCAGGAATTACTAAAATCGTTTTGTATCCTTTAACTGCTGATGTTATAGCCAATCCTAATCCTGTATTACCAGCCCCGGTTGCCTCAATCACTACGTCATTTTTTAATAGAATTTTTCTTTTTTCAGCTGACTCAATCATCACCAGTGCGATTCTATCTTTAATGCTTCCCCCAGGATTAAAGAATTCTAATTTAGCCAATAAAATTACTTGAGGATTTGGATTTAATTTATTAATTTTAACTAATGGTGTATTCCCTATTAGCTCTAGTATGTTGTTGTAAATCATAAAAAAACCCTCCTTTCGGAGGGTAACTTTGCACAAAAGCACTTCCTCCTAAAGGCGGGTGGTGCAAGTACAATTTAAAACGATCTTATTTTCCATATGATTAATGTTATAAAATCTAATAAGCAAAATCAAGCGCTAATTTGATAAAAGAAATTTTTTTAACAATGCTTACTGCAGTCGGTGTTTTTTAGGCAGACGAATGGCTTTTGGTTTTGATTGTTAGCTTGGGTCTTTTGCCAAGGAGAAAAGAAAAAACCTGATAAAATAATAAAAGAAAATAGGCTAATTAATACATTTCTTGGTTTGAAAGAAAAAGAAAAGGATTTTTTTCCGAATAAAGCATGAATACGATTTTCAAAATGTTGATCGTTGGTAAAAGCTGAAGAATAGTTCAATAGGTAAAAATCTTTGTTATCAAAATTCAATAATTTTTTAAAAGCAGAAACAATCGGTTGCTTTCGCCCTAATAAAATTACTCCATAATGATCAGCTTTTATTTCTTTTGTCTTTATTAAATTAGGTAATTAGTTGATTTCGTAACCAATGGCAGGTACCCTAAAAATTAATCAGTTAGTGTAAACTGGAATTGGCTTTTTTTAACAGTTGCCAATGCTGGTCAAATACTTATGGGTACATTTAGAGTCATTCCGAAGGAGTTAAAAGAACAGATTTTATCTCGTATTAAAAATGATGGTGTTTCAGTTACTCAGGCTTCAAAAGATCACGGAGTATCAAGCAAAACAATCTATACCTGGTTAAATCATAATTTAGATAAAGCTCTTTCTTATCACGATTTTGCCCATCTTCGTAAACAAAACCAGGACATGCTAGTACTAATAGGACAATTAACGCTTGAGATTAAGAAATTAAAAAAAAATAGAAACTATGCAAACAGTCGCTCATAATTATCCTGAAGTCAACAAATCAGAGCTGGCCAGAAAGTTGGGTGTTTCAAGGTCAATGTTTTACTATGTTCATAAACAGCCAGCAATTGACGAGGAGGTTAAACGGCAGATTGAGTCAGTGTTAACTGACCATAAAGCATATGGTCATAAACGAATAGCTGGAGAACTAAAATTAAACAAGAAACGGATACTTCGAGTGATGAAAAAGTTTGGGATTAAACCGTACAGGCGGAGAGCAAGAAAATTTATCAAAAAAGATGACTTAAACAAACCAGCGACCTCATTTAAAAATGAGATTGAAAAGTTCTGTCCAATTATTCCTAATATTGTTTGGGTCACTGATTTTACTTATCTTAAATATCAGGGAAAGTTTATCTATTTGGCAGTCGTAATGGATTTATGTACGAGAGAAATTATCGGGATTAATATCTCACGCTACCACAATAAACAATTGGTACTAGGAGCTTTCATTGACGCTTTAAACAAAACAGGAACAATTCCAGAATATATCCATTCAGATCAGGGATCAGAATATGATTCAATAGAATTTGTTAATTTTATAAAGTCAAAAAATATCATAATGTCTATGAGTAGAAAGTCATCTCCTTGGGAAAATGGTTTTCAAGAAAGTTTCTTTTCAACTTTTAAACTTGAGATCGGATATTTAAACCGATTTGAAGAAATTGGAGAACTGATTGAAAATATTTACTCGACCATCTATTATTACAACAATAAGCGAAAACATACGAGCATAAAAACAACACCTGTAAATTTTCGGAATCGTTTTAAGAAACCTTTACACTAGTTGATTAACAAATTGGGTACCTTGTATTTAGGCTTTATGGAGTCAATGCTCCCGAAGTTAAAGAGTCTTACTTTGAAGAGGCAAAAGCGTTTACCCAAAATTTAGTCCTAGGAAAAGAAATTTCTTTTGAACAAGAAACAAATTACAAGGTTGATAAATTTGGAAGAGAATTAGGTTACGTATTTATTGATGGAGTCAACCTTAATATTGAGTTGGTAAAAAATGGCTTGGCAAAAGTTGTTCTTTATGAAAAGCGAGCCAAGATAAAATATCAGGATGAGTTATTGTCTGCTGAAAAAGAAGCAAAACAAAAGAGATTGGGAGTTTGGAAATAAAATTCCTTTTTTTATTAAGGTTAAATTTCTGCTATATTTAAAACATGAAAATATTAAAAATAATATTTTTTGTCTTGTTAATATCTCTGATATTTACTAGTGGAATTTTATTAGGAAAGAATTTGGTGAATAAGTCCGATCCTTTGACTATCAATAATTTTTCTCCGACCATTACTCCAGGATTAGTTTCTTCTATTAAAATTCCATTTAGTGAAACAAAATATGATTACACTCATCAGGTAACAGGTCTTTCTTTTAATTATCCTTCTGTTTATAAAGTCACAGAACAGCCAATGAACGGTGGCGTTGATTTTGTGTCACTTAATAATGGTGATGGGGTCAAAATAGATATTTATATCTCTGATAATCCTGGTGGAAAAACTCTTGATGAGTTGGTTGAAAATTTTGATCGTGAACAAGAAGCGGGGCCTCTTTCAATACCTAATCCTATTGATAAAAAATATGTCACAATAGCCGGAGAGAAAGCAATGAGAAGAAGATGGTTAGAATCAGGAACGGGTAATAATATTAAAGGTGGAGATGAAGTGTTTTTTATTCATAACGGTAATTTTTTTGAATTTATTAGATTTTTTAATAGTACAAAAAAGCAAAATGAGTTTGAAGATATTTTGCAGTCAATAACTTTCAAAGGAGCTTCTATTTACAACTTTGGGAAAGTTAGTTTTCCTTATGAAAAAAGCTGGCAGATGATTGAGAGTCAAAGAGATGAGAAGACAATTAATTTTTTTATTAAATCTCTATGTATTAACAAAGAATCAAAAACTATTATTTCAAATTCTGAAATAAACTGCGACGTGTCAATCGTTGACTATAGTCCCTGGAAAGAACAAATGACAATATTAAATTTAAATCAATTCATTGAATTTATGTCTTCTCAAGGTCGAGATAGCACTATGCCGACTCCGTTTACAAATAATTTTGTTAATGATAAAAATATTTCAATCATAAAATGGGTTGGCCCTCATCCGTTATCTGGAGAATTAATCGAAAGTTATTTTTTTCAATATTCAGATCAAACTAGTCAGTTACATTTTGTTCATCTGTTTGGTGATCCTGTTAGAATTTCAGCAAATAATGTTCTACTAAAATCTTTTGTTAATGAAATTATTAATTCAGTCAAAGTCAATTAAATAATTCTATCAATCCCAAAAAAATATAAATAATAATGCTCTTAATAATGCTCTTTTTTCTAGCTAAAGAAAAAATATGTATAATATAAGAACATGATTGAACAAACAAATACATTACTATTCCAAGTCGAACAGGAAATCGCCAAGTTACTTTTAGTGAAATTAGAGAAGTTTGATATTACTTTTGAACGGGCTTCACAAATTGCTAAATTTATTCTTTCTCATC
>Ga0210056_1004642_pt1 | contig 10664 bp, 9 predicted proteins | sample CryGeyCG2014_080_2_FD_183965 | JGI IMG/M metagenome (GOLD analysis project Ga0210056, IMG submission 183965) | Groundwater microbial communities from aquifer - Crystal Geyser CG07_land_8/20/14_0.80 (SPAdes) (version 2) | ecosystem: Environmental > Aquatic > Deep subsurface > Groundwater | place...
CCCGGCTAACTGAAAACGGCTACCCTCCAAAAAGGTGCTAATTAAGTCCAGCATAAATGAAGAGTCATCTACTACCAACACACTTGCTTTTTTCTTTTCAGCCATAAGCCCCCTCCTCTTTTAGTCCATAGTCCATAATCCACAACTTTATTATACACTAATTTCAAAAAAGGTCAAGTTATTTTTTAAATCTCTTCAACACTTTCACCCTCAAACCTTTGCTTTATTCGCCTTACTTCTTCTTCCATCTCTTCCCGCATCTGCTCCATCTCCTGCTCCATCTCCTGACGCATTGTATCCAGCTTCCCAATCATCCCTAAGATTACTTCTGCTCCAGCCAGATTTACCCCCAGGTCTTGAGTAAGATGCTGGATCTTTCTTAGGCGCTCAATATCTTCATCTGAATAAAGTCTGGTCTTTCTTTCTGAACGACGGGGCTTAATCAAACCTATCCGCTCATAAAGCCTGAGGGTCTGAGGATGCATTCCCACCAGCTCAGCGGCAATACTAATTACATAAAGAGGCTGATTCTTATCCATTTGCCTCACCCCTCTCCTGAGCCTGTCAGAGCTTGCCCTGAACTTGATTCAGGGAACAGGCTTAATCTTTTTTCTCTTTAAACTCTCCGTCAACCACATTTTCATCCTTAGACTGCTCTTGAGTCTTTTCCTGAGGGGTTGGTCCACCTGGGCCCTGGGGACCAGCTTCTCCTTCTGGTTTGGCTTGTTTTGCTTGTGCTTCTTTATACATTACCTCAGCTAATTTGTAAGAAGCCTGCTGGAGCTCATCAGAAGTCTTCTTTATTCTTTCTATATCCTCTGAGGCTAAAGCTGACTCTGCCTCCTTGAGGGCACTTTCAATCTTCTCCTTATCAGCTGAGCTAACCTTATCCCCGTGTTCCTTTAAGGTCTTCTTGGTAGTGTAAATAAGAGTATCAGCTTTATTCCTAATCTCGGCCTCTTCTCTTTTCTTCTTATCCTCAGCCGCATGAGCTTCAGCTTCTTTAACCATTCTTTCTACTTCCTCTTTGCTCAGGCCGCTGGAAGCAGTAATAGTAATTCTTTGCTCCTTACCGGTAGCTAAATCCTTAGCTGAAACATTGACAATTCCGTTGGCATCAATATCAAAGGTAACCTCAATCTGAGGCACACCCCGGGGAGCAGGAGGGATTCCTTCCAGACGAAAGCGTCCAATACTCTTATTATAAGCAGCCATTTCCCGCTCACCTTGAAGGATGTGCACATCTACTGCTGTTTGCCCATCCTCAGCCGTAGAGAAAATTTCTCCCTTCTTGGTAGGGATAGTAGTATTACGTTCAATCAGTTTAGTAAATACTCCTCCCAGAGTCTCAATTCCCAAGGTTAGAGGAGTAACATCTAAGAGGACGATATCTTTAACCTCCCCGGCCAAGACCCCAGCTTGAATAGCCGCTCCTACAGCTACTACTTCATCGGGATTAACTCCTTTGTGAGCTTCTTTACCCGCTAGTTCTTTAACCAATTTCTGAACTGAGGGCATCCGGGTAAGTCCTCCCACCAAGACTATTTCATCAATATCCTTGGGCTCAATCTTAGCATCAGCGATAGCTTGCTTAAAGGGAGCTATCGTCTTTTCCAATAAATCGGAACATAACTCTTCCAGTTTTGCCCGGGTTAAGTTCAGATCTAAATGCAGAGGAGTTCTTTCGGAATCAACAGTGATAAAGGGCAAGTTTATATTAGTAGTAACTACGGTAGAAAGCTCAATCTTTGCCTTCTCAGCGGCTTCTTTTAATCTTTGCATAGCTTGCTTATCTTTCCTTAAGTCAGCGCCAGTCTGCTTCTTAAACTCAGCGGCTAAATAATCCATAATCCTTTCATCCCAGTCATCCCCACCTAAATGAGTATTCCCGGAAGTAGACTTAACCTCAAACACTCCATCTCCTACTTCTAACAAAGAGACATCAAAAGTTCCGCCTCCCAGGTCATAGACTAAGATCGTCTCATCTTTTTTCTTATCTAACCCATAGGCTAAAGAGGAAGCAGTAGGCTCATTGATAATTCTTAAGACCTCTAATCCGGCAATCTGTCCAGCCTCCTTAGTTGCCTGTCTCTGACTGTCATCAAAGTAAGCTGGAACAGTAATTACCGCCCTGGTTACCTTTTCTCCCAGGTAGCTCTCGGCATCTTGTTTTAACTTTTGCAAAATCATGGCTGAGATTTCCTGAGGAGTATACTCTTTACTATCAATCTTAATCTTGTAATCCCTTTCTCCCATGTGTCTCTTAATTGAGGCAATTGTCTTTTCGGGATTAACAATAGCCTGCCTTTTAGCAATCTGCCCTACTAATTTTTCTCCAGTCTTAGAAAAACCTATTACTGAAGGAGTTAAGCGGCTACCTTCAGAGTTAGTAATGACGGTAGGCTCGCCTCCTTCCATAACCGAGACTACTGAATTGGTAGTTCCTAAATCAATTCCGATTACTTTACTCACGCCCTAACACCTCCCTTCCCTGCTTTCGCAGGGACAAGTTTTAAATTCCAATCTTCTAATCCTATTATACCTTCTTCCCCCCTTTCCTGTCAACTTTTCTAAAGAGCAATCCTTTCCCTTTGTCACCACCAACTTCAACCAAGTTCCCTTCTTTGCTGAAAGTTGGCGAGAGAGTCTTTTCTATGAATGCCTTGTCACCATCAATCTCAATTAGGTCTCCTTCTTTAAATTCCCCTTCCAGTATCTTACGAGATAGGGGGTCCTCAACCTTCTTTTGCAGGACTCTTTTTAAGGGACGGGCACCAAAGACCGGATCATATCCTTCCCGGGCTAAGAACTCCCGGGCATAATCAGTAAGATTAATCTGCAGCTTTCGTATCTCTAATCTCTTCTTTAGGTAAGTTATCTGAAGATTAACTATCTTCTTAATCTCCTCTAACCCTAAGGAATTAAAGACGACCACCTCATCAATTCGGTTTAAAAATTCAGGCTTAAAAGTCCTGCGCAGCTCCTCCTCAACCAGCCTTCCTGTCTCCTCACTTAAATTGCCCGCATTATCGGCTAAGTATTGGCTCCCAATATTAGAGGTCATAATTGTTACTGTGTTTTTAAAGTTAACTGTCCTTCCCTTCCCATCAGTTAAGCGTCCCTCATCAAGAATCTGAAGGAGGATATTAAAGACATCTTTATGAGCTTTCTCAATTTCATCAAAGAGGATTACTGAATAAGGACGACGACGAATCTGCTCAGCTAAGTGTCCCCCTTCCTCATAACCCACATAGCCAGGGGGAGCACCAATCAATCTTGAGACTGAGTGTTTCTCCATAAACTCGGACATATCTAATCTTACTAAAGCTTTCTCATCATCAAAGAGAAACTCAGCTAAAGCCCGGCAGAGCTCAGTCTTTCCCACTCCGGTAGGTCCCATAAAGATAAATGAGCCAATCGGACGGTTGGGGTCAGATAGCCCGGCTCTTGAGCGTCTTATAGCCGAGGATACAACCTCAATTGCCTCTTTTTGACCCACTACTCTCTTTCTTAGTCTCTCTTCCATCTTCAGAAGTCTTTCTGTCTCTCCTTCTACCATCCGGGATACCGGGATGCCCGTCCAGGAAGAGACTACCTCAGCGATATCCTCTTCATCCACTTCCTCCTTAAGCATCTTCCTCTCTTTTTGCCAAGCCTTTAGTTTTAGACTTTGCTCTTCCTGCTCCTTCTGAAGAGCAGTTAAGACCCCATATCTTATCTCAGCAACCTTCCCTAAATCAACTTCCCTTTCCGCTACTGCCTCTTCCATCTTAGCCTTTTCTATCTTTTCCTTTATCTGTCTTATCCTCTGAATTATCTTCTTTTCCTCTTGCCAATGGGTCTTCATCTCTTTACTCTTTTCTTTCTCCTCAGTTAATCCCTGCTCAATCCCCTTTAATCTTTCCTGAGAAGCTCTATCAGTCTCCTTCTTCATTGCCTGCCGCTCAATCTCCAACTGCTTTATCCTTCTTTCCACTTCATCAATCTCGCTAGGCATACTATCAGCCTCAATCCGCAGTCGGGAAGTTGCCTCATCAATTAAGTCTACTGCTTTATCCGGAAGGAAGCGGTCAGTTATATAGCGTGAGGATAAAGTAGAAGCAGCAATTAAGGCCGCGTCTTTAATTCTTACCCCGTGATACACTTCATAACGTTCTTTCAACCCCCTCAAGATGGTAATAGTATCTTCTACCGAAGGCTCGCTAACAAAGATGGGCTGGAATCTGCGCTCCAGGGCGGCGTCCTTCTCAATCCCTTTCCGGTATTCGTCTAAGGTAGTGGCCCCCACACAGCGCAGGTCCCCGCGAGCCAGGGCTGGTTTTAACATATTGGAGGCATCTACCGCTCCCTCGGCTGAGCCTGCTCCCACCAGAGTATGGAGCTCATCAATAAAGAGGATAATCTCTCCTTGAGCCTGAGATATCTCTTTAAGCAGGGCTTTGAGCCTCTCTTCAAATTCACCCCGATACTTTGAGCCAGCAATCAAAGCTCCCAGGTCAAGAGCAACTACCCTTTTATTCTTAAGGTTTTCAGGCATATCACCACTGACAATCCGCTGAGCCAGTCCTTCGACAATAGCAGTCTTACCAACGCCGGCCTCACCAATTAAGACGGGATTATTTTTTGTCCGCCGAGCAAGCACCTGAATGACTCTCCTTATCTCTTTATCCCGACCAATCACCGGGTCCAGTCTTCCTCGGCGGGCTAGCTCAGTTAAGTCCCGACTATAGCGAGAAAGAGCCTGATATTTATCCTCGGGACTGTCGTCGGTAACTCTTTGCGAGCCGCGAACACTCTTTAAGGCTTGAAGAACATTCTCCCGGCTGACTCCCACTCTTTTTAAGGTCTCAGCTGCTTTTCCTTCCCCTTCAAGCAAAGTCAGAAAGAGATGCTCAGTGCTTATATATTCATCCCCGAGATGTTCAGCCTCTCTCCCGGCAAGGTCAAAGACCTTCTTTAGCTGATGAGTAATATAAATCTGAAGTGTCCCTCCTCCCTCAACCTGGGGAAATTTATTTATCTCTTCTTCTAATTCTCTTTTAATTATCCCCTCACTCACTCCTAATTTTTGCAAAAGAGGAACCACTACCCCCTCCTTTTGCTCCAGGAGACCAAGCAGTAAATGCTCTGCATCTATCTGTTGATGGTGATGTCTTTCGGCTAATTCCTCAGCCATCTTTACTGCTTCTTGAGCTTTAAGGGTAAACTTATCAAATCTTAACATAACTCTTCTCTCCTCTTTGTTTAGTCCATGGTCCAGGTGGTGGGTGTTAGGTGTAGGAGTGTCAAAGTGTCAAAGTATCAATCAGAAGTCAGATGTCAGAAGTCCTCTGTCTTCTGTCGTCCGTCCTCTGTCTTCCGTCTTCTGTCGTCCGTCTTCTGTCTTCCGTCTTCTGTCCTCTGTCTTCCGTCTTCTGTCCTCCGTCCTCTGTCTATGGTGAAGATCTATAAAAACCTGCTTGCAGACATATTATATAATATGAGTGTAGTTTTGTCAAGTCGCATCTTTACCTTTAAAGAAGAGGATTTGTGTGAAAATGAGAGGATATGAAACATAATTTAGTCTAATCATCTTTTTTGCCTAAAAATCAAAAACTTTGGGACTTGACATCTACTTTAATAATGAGTATATTTAATTGAAGACAAAAAGAGGTATCAGGGTGTCAAGGTATGGAGTGCAACAACCATGTTGTTGCATGCATTGACATGGTCAATGCACTCCAAAGAAGTCTGACACTCTGATTCCAATGGAACTCTGCGATGGAAAGGAGGGATGAGATAGATGATTAAACCCTTGGGAGAACGAGTAGTAGTTAAACCAGCTGAAGAGGAGGAGAAGACTAAGGGAGGAATTGTCCTGCCGGATACAGCTAAGGAAAAGCCACAGAAGGGGGAAGTAGTGGCTGTGGGTTCAGGAAGACTTTCCGATTCAGGGAAAAGAATTCCTCCTGAGGTCAAGGTAGGAGATAAGGTAATTTACTCCAAATATGGCGGTAGCGAAGCTAAATTTGAACACGAGGAATACCTAATCCTGGAAGAAAAAGATATCTTAGCAGTAATAAAGTAATCTCAAGTAAGGCATTAACCACAGATTAACCCCGATTAATACAGACTATATAAGGGAAAAGGGGGAAAGGTAGAGGCGATTCCTGTAGAGGCGACTCTTTAGAGTCGCTAAAACAGAGCAGGACTAAAGTCCTGCCTCTACAAAGTCGCTAAAACAGAGCAGGACTAAAGCCTGCTCCTGACAGGCTCAGGAGTCCTGCCTCTGCCCCTGTTTCCCTCGGGGTTTATTAATCTGAGGTAATTTTGATAAAAAGGAGGTAAAAGAAGAATGGCTAAAATGTTATGCTTTGATGAGGAAGCAAGGCGAGCTCTTCAGCGAGGAATAGACCAGGTAGCTGATGCCGTGAAAATAACCCTGGGTCCAAAAGGACGGAATGTAGTTTTGGAAAAAAAGTGGGGCTCACCAACAGTTACTAATGATGGAGTAACTATTGCTAAGGAGATTGAATTGGAAGATCCTTATGAAAATATGGGCGCCGAGCTGGGCAAGGAGGTAGCTTCCAAGACTAATGATATAGCTGGAGATGGAACTACTACCGCCGTTATCTTGGCTCAATCTATGGTTAGTGAGGGCTTAAGAAATGTGGCCGCTGGCTCTAACCCGATGCTTCTTAAAAAAGGGATAGAAAAAGCTGTAGAGGTAGTGGTAGGGGAGATTAAGAAGAGAAGTATTCCGGTAGAGACTAAAGAATCAATTGCTAATGTAGCTGCTATCGCCGGCAATGACCCGGAGATTGGTAAACTAATTTCTGAATCTATGGAGAAGGTAGGAAAAGAAGGAGTAATTACAGTAGAAGAATCTAAAGGCACTACCACCAGCGTGGAGGTAGTGGAAGGAATGCAATTTGATAAAGGCTATGTCTCTCCCTATATGGTTACTGACAGTGAAAGAATGGAGGCAGTCTTAGAAGACCCTTATATCTTAATCCAGGAGAAAAAAATCTCTGCCGTAGCTGACATCTTACCCCTTTTAGAAAAGGTGGTAAAATTAGGGAAACCTCTCTTAATTATTGCTGAAGAAGTAGAAGGAGAAGCTTTGGCTACCTTAGTAGTAAATAAATTAAGGGGAACTTTTACCAGTGTAGCAGTAAAGGCTCCTGGTTTTGGGGATAGCAGAAAAGCTATGTTAGAAGACATTGCTATTCTAACCAATGGTAAAGCCATCACTGAGGACTTAGGGATAAAGATGGAAAATCTCGACCTAAAGATGCTTGGACAAGCCAAGAAGGTAAAGGTAACCAAGGAGGAGACTACTATCGTAGAAGGAGTAGGGAGTGAAGAAGCAATTAAGGGAAGAGTAGCTCAGATAAAGCGGGAGATTGAGGAGAGTGATTCTGACTATGATAAGGAGAAGCTGCAGGAGCGCCTGGCTAAATTAGCTGGAGGAGTAGCCCAGATTCAAGTAGGAGCAGCTACCGAGACCGAACTAAAGGAAAAGAAGCACCGCCTTGAAGATGCCCTTTCAGCTACCCGAGCCGCCGTAGAGGAAGGCATTGTTCCCGGGGGAGGAGTAACTTATGTTAATATAATTCCGGCCTTAGATGCGATTAAAGCCGAAGGAGAAGAAAAATTAGGAGTGCAGATAACCAAACGAGCCCTGGAAGAGCCTCTGCGCCAGATTGCTGACAATACCGGGATGGAAGGGTCAGTAGTAGTGGAGAAGGTAAAAGGAGAAAAGGAAGGTATCGGACTTGATGCTCTTACTGAAAAGTATGTAGATATGGTTAAGGCCGGGATTGTTGACCCGGTTAAAGTGACCAGGTCCGCTCTGGAAAATGCGGCTAGCATTGCCGGGATGCTTCTAACTACTGAAACCTTAGTAGCTGACAAGCCGGAGAAGGAAAAGACACCTGCTATGCCCCCAGGGGGCTATGGAGGAGGGATGGAATACTAAAGACACTAAGGACCTAATGCAGGAATTAGAGAAAAGACTGCATTTGGCATTAGGATTACGATAAGAAACTTTTATAAAGTTTGATTTTACTTCTTTTGCCCGCAACTTTTTCTGTAACACTTTAGCCATCAGAGAGAAATCTGAGGCAACCCCTGATTCCTGAACCCTGGCCTGGCGCCAGGCCAGGCCTGTCAGGAACAGGTTTACCCCGTATTAAATACGGGGTTTAATCAGAGGCTATCCCAGCGGAGGAGAGTAAATGAGAGAAGCATTAAGATATTTAAATAATGCAAAAGAAATATTAAAGTCCACTCCTGCGGAAGATAATATTTATATAGATGTAAAGCGTGTTAGAGAAGCAATGGGAAGTTGAAAATGAGGCGAAATTACATATTAAGATTGATAAAATTTGCAGTCTTTACATCTATTATGATTAGTTGCACAAACTCGTTTTCAGACGATTATTCTGCGAATAATTTTATTACAATAAATGGAATAAAAATATGTTATCAAAAATATGGAAATGCAAAGGACAGCATAATTTTAATTCACGGCTTTGTTGCATCATCTTATTCCTGGAATAAAATTGTGGTGGCGCTATCTAAGAAATTTACTGTATATGCACTTGATTTGCCAGGTTTTGGATATTCGGACAGACCAAAGGATATTGAATACAATATTGATACTTATGCAAAGTTGGTCTTAGATTTTATGAATTCATTCGGGATTAAAAATGCACATCTCGCCGGAAATTCAATGGGAGGTGCAATCTCATTGAAAATTGTATATGATAATCCTGAGAGAGTGAAAAAATTGATTTTAGTTGACAGTGCAGGGGCTGATGAAAAGATATCTTTTCATCCTGAACTTCTTAAATCTTTTGATGAAAAAGAATTATTGAAATTTGCAAAAATGCTTATAGATAACGATACCTTTATTAGAATGGTTATGAGAATGGTTTTTTACAATCAAATTTTAGTAGAGGACCTTTTTGATGGCTATGCGAAACCACTTAGAATGGAAGGTTCTGCAGAAGTAATGATTGCGTTGATAAAAAGATTTGAAAAATGGAGTTTGAAAGATAAATTACAATATATAAATATTCCAACACTTATAATATGGGGAGAAAATGATAATATTATATCTGTGGGTAATACTGAAATTTTTAATCAATTAATTAAGAATTCAAAAGTTGTTATATTAAAAGAGTGTGGACATATACCAATGGAAGAAAAACCTGAGGAGGTAAGTAAACTAATTATTGAATTTTGTAGTGAATAGCCATTCATATAATTTTTATGAAGTTTTTAGTTGACTTTTATGTAATTTGTGGTATTATTATATTTGCATTTTAAAATTCTTTTAGTTATAATATAGATGGAACAAAAAATTGATGGAGGGAAAACTATGCACACAATTACAATTAAAAGTAATAAACCTATTGTAGCAATTCCAATAGATGAATATGAAAGTATGAAAGAAACGATTGAACTTCTATCTACAAATCCCAGTTTATTAGAAGAACTCCAAAAAGAACGCGTAGAAATAGAGAAAGGCAATTTTATTTCTTTTGATGATTTCAAAAAAAAGTATAAAGTAAGATAATGTATCAAATCCTTCTTTCTAAAAGGGTAGAAAAAGTATTGGCAAATCTTCAAAAAAGAAATAAAAAACTATTTGTTAGATTTATTCAAGATTTGAATAAAATTTCAGAAAATCCTTATTGTGCGAAAGCATTATTAGGGAAATTAGAAGGGTATTATTCATATAGAGTAGGAGATTATAGAATTTTATTTGAGATTGATAAGCAACAATTATCTGTATATGTAGAAAAGATAGAACATAGAAAAGAAATCTATGAAAGGAGGAAATGAAAGTGAAGAAAGAAAGAAACAAAAAATTCCGTCTTTTAATCCCTCTTATCATAGCATCAGTCTTATTTCTATCATTAACCGCTCTTGCTCAAACAGGTAAAATCCAAGAAGCAACAGAGCTCTCACCTAATTTAATAGTTACCGTTACTCCCGCGGAAGCAAGAGTAGATATTTATGAGTATGATCAAAGAGGTATCTTTAAAAGGGAATTTGTAGATAACGGTTCCCTCCCCCTAAATCTTCCGGAAGGAAAATACCGGATAGTAATTCTCAGGGGCTATGAATACCAACCTTACCAAGAAGAAGTAGAAATAAAAGAAGAAGAGATTAAAAAAATAAATGTTAATCTAAAGCATTTATACAATATGAATAAATTGGGTTGGTACAGTGGTGATGCTCATATGCATACTATTTATAGCGATGGCAAACAGAAATTTCCGATTTTAGTGCAAGCAGCAAAAGCTGAAGGGTTAAACTGGATTATAACCACAGAACATAATGAAGGGGTATTTAAATCCTGGGAACATCTACATAAACATAATTACAATACACCTCTTTTCCAGGTCTATTTTGGTGAAGAAGTAACTACCTTCCATTCAGGACATTTTAATGCTTTAGGAATAGAAGGTTATGTAGATTATAGACTCCCTTTAGAAGAAATTATTGCCCAGACTCATGAGTATAAAGGTTTAATTGTAGCTAACCATCCCTTTAGTGGACCACTCCTGGGTGATCTTTCCAGTTATTTTTGGCAGGTAGAAAATGGCTATGCTAAATTTCAACCGGATTTGGATGGTGTAGAAGTCTGGAATGGTGACTGGAATTGGGAG
>Ga0210056_1004646_pt1 | contig 10654 bp, 10 predicted proteins | sample CryGeyCG2014_080_2_FD_183965 | JGI IMG/M metagenome (GOLD analysis project Ga0210056, IMG submission 183965) | Groundwater microbial communities from aquifer - Crystal Geyser CG07_land_8/20/14_0.80 (SPAdes) (version 2) | ecosystem: Environmental > Aquatic > Deep subsurface > Groundwater | place...
CTGTTCCAGGAAAGGCGCGTGGGTCCTGGTGCAAACTTGTGTATAAGACCTTATTGGTTTCATAGAAGGTTTCTTGTGTTCCGTTTCCATGGTGAGCATCTATATCCAATATTAAAATTCTCTGCAAATTGAATTTTTTAAGCAGATGCCTAGCGGCTATGGCAACGTTGTTGAAAATACAAAAACCGAATGCCCGAAATTTTTCAGCATGATGTCCAGGAGGTCGCACTAAAGCGAAAGCATTTTCAAACTCCTTTTCCATGACAAGGTTGACAGCTTTAAGCGTTCCGCCCACAGCGTAAAGGGCAACTTCAAAGCTCTCGGGAGAAGCTACCGTGTCTTCTAAATCTAAAAGGCCTCCTCCAGACCTGCACAAAGTCTCAACAAATCTAATGTATTCTATATCGTGGACTAGTTCAACATCTTCTATGCGAGCTTTTTCCGGCGCGACGAACTTCCAGTTCTTGCTTCTTGAAAGCTTTCCCCTCCTTAGTTCGTTGACAATTGCGCCAAGACGTTTTGCCGATTCTGGATGGTCTTTGCCAGGATTATGCTGATAGTATTTGGGAGAAAAAACGACAGCGGTTTTATTCACGTCATGTCATCTTTTTGAGGACTGTTTGGAAAGTTTCCTGTATGTATTCTTTCATGGGCATTCCTTTCATTGTGGCTAATTTTTTGAGGGTTTTGTTTACGCCCGTTGCATACTGTATTGCTCTTTTTGGTTTCTTCGCTATAAATTGCGGAAGCCCAAGATTTTCGGCAACCCGCCTTAACACAAGTTTTCGCAGTCCGTTATCTTTCATTTCAATTTTTAGTTCTACGGGTAACTCTGTGGCGAATTTTGCTATTTGGTATGTTGCAAAGGGTAGACGCAGTTCCACGTTGTGGAAATTGCAGATTTTAAAATCCCTGTCGAAGTTGGTTTCGTGCATTTTAAGAACATCGTTAAAAATTGTTTCCCGCACTTTTTCGCCATCATATGTTAAATAATCGTGTACGTATCGTTGGTAGCCCCCGAATAGTTCATCTGCACCTTGCCCAGCCAACATAACTTTAAAATCCATTTCTGCCGCTTTTTCTGCCGTCCAATAGAAAGGAATGCCTATGCTCGCTTTAATGGGGTCTGGTTCCTCAATCAACCAAAGAACATTTGGAAGAATTTTTTCAACATCCCCCGCATCATAGAGGTAGAAATGAATTGGCAGTTCCAATTTTTCTGCTGCTTTTTTTGCTTCTTCTGTTTCTGGCTGGTTTTCTAGGCTTACGTGGATCAGATGCACGTCTACGCCTGAATTTTTAGCTAAAAACGCGATTATACTGCTATCTAATCCTCCTGAAAAAGCCACTGCAACCTCGCTTAAACCCGAAACTCTTTCCTTGATTGAGCATTGCAAAAGTTTCTGAAGTTTTTTTGCTGCGACTTGCATTGTTATCTGCTTTGCCTTCGAGTGAGCAAGAGTTTTTATGGGTTTGAATTTGAAGCCGTTTCTATCAACGAATGCCATGTTTCCCGGCGGAAACGAATTTACAGTTTTTATTCCGATTCTCCATAACGCTTTGCGCTCGGAAGCTAGAGCCGCAAAGTCCGTGTTTTCGCCATAATAGAACGGATGAACGCCCATGACGTCTCTGCCTGCGATAATTTTTTCGGAGTCGGCTACTGCGAAAGCGAAACAACCTTCAAATTCCTCAATGAGATTTTTTACGGCTTCTTTATGGTTTTTAAGTTTTTTAACAACAAATTCCGTGTCAGAAACTTTTGTGGTTGGATAGATTCTTCCGTCAAAAACCAATGTTGCATCGTCGACTTTTATTGGTTGAGGCGTGTCATGCGCAAAAATTTTTGAGAAAGCGTGTCCAACAACTACTGGCGAATTTACATTTTGGTTCTGGAGTGCTTCGATGGATTTTTCTATTTTTGCAGTGGTTGGTGACGCTACTCCAAAGGCTTCAATGCCTTTATGCTTTAACATTTTGAGCATGGCAACTGCTGGTTCTGTTGCGTTTTCACCTCTTTTGTTAACGATTGCTATTATTGCTCCCATGCCAAACAGCCCTTTCGCCTTAACATACTAAGTATTTTTTCGGTAAAACATTAATCTTTAATCGCTCTATCTTCTTGCGAGGGATAAATGACTTGTCTATTCTTCCCATAGACGCGGGTCCAATTGAAACGGGCCGTTATGGAACTGCAGAGATGAGGAGAATCTTTGAGGAAGAAGCGCGCATGCAGAAAATGCTTGATGTGGAAGCAGCCTTAGCATGGGCACACGCTGAAGTTGGCAACATTCCACGAAAAGATGCCCAAAAGATTGCTGCTATGGCTTCGACGAAGTATGTTAAATTAAGTCGTATAAAAGAGATTGAACGTGAAATAAAGCATGATGTTGCCTCTTTGGTTAGAGCCTTAGCAGAAGCATGTGGACCAAGTGGGGCTTACGTCCATCTGGGCGCAACAAGCTACGACATCGTTGACACGGCAAATGCCCTTCAACTAAAAGAAGCTCTAGAACTGATTGAGCAAAAGCTGAATAACTTCGAGAAAATTCTAATGGATGAAGCCTTACAGTATAAGAATACGTTGATGATGGGAAGAACACATGGTCAACATGCTTTGCCGATAACTTTGGGCTTCAAGTTTGCGGTTTGGATGCGCGAGATTTCACGGCATATCCAAAGGCTTAGACAATGCAAAGAACGCGTTTTGGTTGGAAAAATGAGCGGAGCTGTGGGCACTCAAGCTGGTTTAGGACCTAATGCTATGAAGATTCAAGAGCTTGTTATGCAACGGTTAGAGATTAAAGCGGCTGAGATTTCTACGCAAATTGTACAAAGGGACCGCCATGCAGAACTTGTATGTTTGCTGGCAGTGATTGCCTCTACGCTTGACAATTTTGCTACTGAGATTCGGGAGTTGCAGAGACCTGAAATTGGGGAGCTTTTTGAGTTTTTTGAGGTTGAGAAGCAGGTTGGGAGTTCGACCATGTCTCATAAGCGGAATCCTGAACTCTGCGAAAGGGTTTGTGGGCTAGCTAGAATTGTTAGAAGTCTTGTTATTCCAGCTTTGGAGAATGTTGTAACGTGGCATGAACGAGATTTGACGCAGTCTTCTGCAGAACGGTTCATAATTCCAGAAACATGCATTTTAACTGATTACATGCTTTTCTTGATGACTAACATTGTGGCTAATATGCGTGTTGACGAAAAACGCATGCTAAAAAACATTGAATTGACCCAAGGACGCGCCATGTCAGAAGCCGTCATGATTGCATTAACAAAGAAAGGCGTGAACCGCCAAGAAGCCCACGAACTACTTAGAAAATTAACCATAAAAAGTGAAACAGAAAAGCGACATTTCAGAGAAATACTTTTAGAAGACAAGATTGTTAGCAGAAAACTTACAGGGAAAGAAATTGATGAGGCTTTAAAACCGAAAAATTATTTGGGAACGGCTAAAGAACAAGTTGCACACATAGTTAAGAAAACAATAAAAGAGCGCAAGGCTAGAGGTCTAACTTAGTATTCTGTTAGTGCTTTCTGTTTCCAAGCCTCTTCTTTTTCAAGTTTTTCCCAAGTTTCCTTCTTTACAAAACCGCCAACTTGTTCCTTAATCTTCTTTGCTACTCTAGGTCCTATAAGCGGCAAGTTCACCAAGTCTTCAATTGGCGCAGTTTTTATGTCTTCTATTGTTTTGTACCCAGCATTGTATATTATGCGTCCGCGGGCTCTGCCAACTCCCTCCAGTTTAACTATTGGCAGCAGTTCTTTCTTTACTCCTTTCTCTACTCTTTCCCTGAGTTCAAGAGTTTGCGGCAAAACTTGTTTGTTTTCGAAAAGCGTTGCTAATTCATGTGTGGCGTGAAGCAGCCATTTCGCGTTTTCAATTGTCCTGTAGAGGTCGCCTGGCTGCGCTCTGAACCTTTCGATTATTTCGTCTTCGGTCATCTCTTCAATCCAAGCCTTCAAAGTCATGGCTGTTTTTATTTCGCCGAGAAATTGTTCGTAGGTTATGCGGTCTTCCCATTCGTCCGGTACATCTACTAGGAACTCTATTCTGTGTTCTTCCATGAAAACAGATACTTCGTCTAATTCGCGCGCATATGGCCGCAGCACCGGACCCATGTCTGGCGTGTGCGCAATCATATGGAGGAGGCTTAAGTCTGTTAGGTATGCTGGTTTTCGCCTTAACGCATCGCGAATTATAACGGCTGAAACTGGGTCTACGTAGAGTTCGCTTACTCGCTTTCCAAATTTCGTTGCAAAAATATTTTCGGCAGCAACATCAATCATTTCCTCATCGTATAAATACTTGAGAATTTTTGCTATAATGCTCTTAATCGCGCTTACATCATATTGGTGAGCGTAGAAGGTTCTGCCAAAAAAGTCATAAATTCCCTGTTCCGTGTGGGCGAAATCTGCAGCAATCGTTGACAAGACGTGAGACCGCAAAATTCTTTCAACAGCAAGCCGTGACCATATCCGCTCTGGATGCGCAAGGACGTAGCTTTCCATAAGGTAGTCTGATTCATCAGCAGTTTTAGCGATAAGCACGGCTTCTCCAACCTTGTCGTACTTTGGTCTTCCAGCTCTGCCTGCCATCTGCTTGTACTCTAAAACGCTGATTGGATAGTAACCGTATCCCGGTTCGTATCGCCTATAATCTTGGATTATAACAGTTCTGGCTGGTAGGTTTACGCCGAAAGCCAACGTTGGCGTTGCCGTTAAAACCTTAATCTTTCCCTGTCGGAAAGAATCCTCTATTAATTTGCGGTGTCCACCGCCTAGACCAGCGTGATGAAAAGCTGCGCCACGCTTAACCAGCTCCGCAAGTGACTCGCTTATTCTTGTTCTTTCGCCAGCCGCCAAAATCCTCTCTGCTTCTTGATCTAAAGCGCGTTTTACAGACTTGGATAAGACTTCTTCAACTTCGCCCGCAACTCTATTCGCAAGGGTAACCGCGTTTTTCCGTGTAGATGCAAAGATTAATGCTTGGCCGCCAGATTTAATCGTGCTTAATGCTAGATTTATGGTCGTGTTCTTTGTCTTCTTCTCTATTTTGCGAGCGTCTCCATCCCTAAATTGAATTTCGTCATGTAAGAGAACTCCTTCCTTTAGAAGGATTGGCCTCCACTCGGTTGTAACATAGTCTGCTTTAAGCCACTCTGCAATTTCTTCAACGTTGTTTATTGTTGCGCTTAAGGCTAAAATCTGTATGTCTGGGTTAATCTGCATGAGCCTTGCCAAAACAACCTCAAGTGTTGGACCACGTTCAGCTTCATTTAACAAGTGCACTTCATCAGCAACTATAAGCGAAATCTCATCCATCCATTTGGCTCTATGCCTCAAAAGCGAATCTGCCTTTTCGTTTGTAGTTATAATTATGTCATCTCTCTCCAGCCACGGGTCGCTACTGTCAAAATCGCCTGTGCTGATGCCTATCCTTACACGTTTTCCATCGCTTTTCCTTATTGAAGCATATTTTTTGAAATCCTCAAATTTTTCATTGGCTAAAGCCCTTAGAGGCGTTAAATAAACTGTTTTTCCATTTTTTTCTAATATGTGCTTGAGGGCGCAAAATTCCGCAATCAAAGTTTTTCCAGAGGCTGTCGGACTGGCTAAAACAAGATTTCTTCCTTCAAGGGCTCCGGCTTTTATTGCTTCTTCTTGCGGGGGATAAAGATCAACGATTCCAGACCTAATTATAATTTCTTTAACTGATTCTGGTATCGACAAATCCGTTACTTTCACTTGAATGCGCCCATCTTTTCTCTTACAACAGCATTTTACCACATCAACAATTATAAAGTGTTATGTGTGGACGGCGAGCTCGTTTAGGTTATGTTTTTCTATTAGATAAGTGATACTAAACTTTAGAAGAATGGTATTTGCCAGTAAGGGTTGAATTAGAATGGTTGAAAATGTGAAACAACTGCTTAAAGCACATGAAGGCATAAAGCATGAAGTCTATCTTGACATTGAAAATTCAAGCATTGTTCCCAAAGAAATAATTGAAACGATGTTGCCATACTACGATCAACGCGCGTATGGCAACCCAACGCTAACGCATAAACCCGGCTGGGAAGCTTTCGAAACAATCATGGAATCAGCACAAAAGATTTCGACATTTTTGGGATGTAAAACACTTGAGGAAGTCAACTTTACTCCTGGAGAAACGGAAGCCAACAACCTAGCATTAATGGGAACAGGCTTTTTAATGAAAGATAAGGGTAAAAAAATTGTGATCTCAGAAATAGAGCCCATAAGCGTTTTACACGTTACCGAAATGCTTCAAAAACACGGATTTACCACAACGAAAATTCCAGTCAACAACGAAGGTTTCATAGACCTTGAAAAATTGAAAGAAGCCGTCAACAAAGAGACAATTCTTGCAAGTTTGTCTGCTGTAAACCACGAAATCGGAACAATACAACCGATCAAAGAGGCATTAGAAATAGTTAAGGACAAAAACGCCGAAACAATTTTCCATACTGATGCTTCAGACGCTTATGGCAAAATTGAATTTAATGTTAAGGATTTAGGTGTAGATTTAGCCACAATAAGCAGCTACAAAATTTTGGGTCCGCGAGGAATAGGCGCTCTATATGTAAAAGAAGGGGTTAATGTGGAAAGAATTTTAGAAGGCCAAATAGGGACGCAGAAACTTTGGCCTGGAGTTGAAAACACACCCTTAATTGTTGGTTTCGCTAGAGCGTCTGAATTGGCTTTCCGAAATTTTGAAGATAACGTGAATCATATGCGAAGATTGCGGGACAAGTTGCTTGATGGGATATTTGGGAGAATATTAGACGTTAGGCTTAATGGTCCCAAAGGCGACAAAAGGGCTCCTGACAATGTGAACATAAGTTTTCTAAGATGTGAAGGTGAAGCTTTAACAATCGAGCTAAGCCTAAACGGCGTTTACGTTTCAAGCGGAAGCGCGTGCACAAGGCGTCTCCTCCAGCCGAGCCACGTTCTCGTCGCCATAGGCAGAAAGTTTGACGAAGCCCACGGGAGCATACTGATGAAAGTCACACGGTATCATACGGAAGAAGATATAGACTATGTTCTAAGTGTGATTCCAAAAGCTGTTGAAAGAATAAGAGGAATAACTGGTTCTACAGGAGTTGAGTAATTATGTCGCGAATGCCTCTGCCATATAATCCGAAAGTTCTTGAGTTGTTCAGAAATCCTAAAAATCTGGGAAAAATGGAAGACGCTACGGTAACAGCAGTTGCTGGAAACCCCTTATGCGGGGACATGATAACCTTCTACTTAAAAATCAATGATCAAGACATTATCGAAAAGGCATCCTTCGAAAGTTACGGGTGCGCCGCAAACATAGCAACTTCAAGCATAGTCACAGAAATGATCAAAGGAATGAAACTTGAAGACGCATGGAAAATCTCATGGAAAAGCGTTACAGAAGCTGTAGGTGGACTACCAAGCATAAAGTTTCACTGCGGCATTCTAGCCGTTGGAGCGTTGAAAAGAGCCATCAGAAAATACTATAAAAACAAAGGAGTTTCCCCTAATTGGCTGTTGGAAGAACCAAGTTTTGAAGAAAAACAAGCATTGGAAGAGGAAGAACTAGCTAAGGTACTCTCAAAAAGAATGAAAACAGAAGAGGAAAAATAATGTTGGATCCGTACAAGATTCGGGAAGACTTTCCAATATTGAAGCGAAAAATAAACAATCATCCGCTAATATATTTTGACAACGCTGCAACATCGCAAAAACCAAAACAGGTAATTGGAGCTATTAAAAATTTCTATGAAAATCATAATGCAAACATCCATAGAGCCGTTCACACGCTTTCTCAGGAAGCATCCGAACTTTACGAGAAGGCGCATGAAGAGGTTGCCAATTTCATAAACGCAAACGGCATGGAAGAAATAGTTTTTGTGAGAGGCACGACTGAAGCAATAAACCTCGTTGCCTACGCTTGGGGTCTTCGTAATCTAAAGAAAGACGACGAAGTTATAGTGTCATTGATGGAGCATCACAGCAACATCGTTCCTTGGGAGATTCTTTCTAAAATAAATGGGTTTAACGTTAAATATGCAGAAGTAAACGGTGATGGAACGCTAAATTATGAGGCTTTTGCAGATATGATTTCTAAAAAAACTAAGATTGTTTGTGTTTCCCATGTTTCAAACTTTAGCGGCGTTATAAACGATGTGAAGAGAGTCGCAAGAGTTGCCCATGAACATGGTGCCTTAACCCTCATCGACGGAGCGCAATCCGTTCCTCACTTACCTATTAACGTTAAAGACTTGGATGTCGATTTTCTTGCATTTTCTGGACATAAAATGTTGGGTCCAACAGGCATAGGCGCCCTATATGGTAAACGTGAGATTCTTGAGGAGATGGAGCCATTTCAAGGCGGGGGCGAAATGATACGAGAAGTCTCCTTTAACACTATAACAAGACGTTGTTCCATCACATGGAATGATTTGCCTTGGAAGTTTGAGGCTGGAACGCCAAACGTCTGTGGCGGCGTTGGATTGATGGAAGCTGTAAAATACCTCAAGAGAATAGGTATGGAAAACGTTAAGGCACATGAGTGTATGTTGACAGAATATGCCATGCAACGCATGCAAGAGTGCCAAAAAGTCAAGATTTACGGACCAAAAGATGCATCCGTTAAATGTGGCATAATTCCTTTTAACGTTGAAGGTTTAAGTTCGCACGATGTTGCCCTATTCTTGGACAATTATGGAATTATGATCAGAAGTGGCTTCCACTGCGCCCAACCATTACATGAAATATTCAAGCTAAAATCCTCAGCTAGGGTAAGCTTCTACATCTACAACACTCGCGAAGAAGTCGACCGATTTATTGAAGTTTTGAAGGAGATTGAGCAGGTTTAATGGTTGCCATTGAAGATTACGTGGCTAGAATCGAAGAAACATGCGGCAAAGAAAAAGACTTTATCGTCATTTTTAAATATGATAAGAAAGAGCAAACAGTTGCAAAAATTCTGAAAAAGGCAAAAATAGAAAAATCAATTTCTGCCATAATTTTTGAACTAACTTTTAAAAATGTTTCTTTTCGACTTTACGGAACAGGTAAGGCTATTTTTCGAGATTTAAAAGACAAGAGCGAACTGCAGAACGTTTTGGTTGATCTTTTATTGTAATTGTTACACGCTGACCAGTGATTGCTTGTCATAGCATGGCTTATGAGGCTTGACAAACAGAAAAGCCATTGCCAAATATAGAAAAGCGCCAGAAACCTGCCGCATTAAACCTGGGGCATGCCAAAACCAACTTGCACCTCCAGTAAAATGCAATCCAGCAACAAACCATGCGAATATAATATCAACAAAGGGTTCGATGACTATGGCAGTTCTAAATGGGGTTCTTATGACATGAGAATCTAAACTTAAAGTTATGTAAATCGGCAGGTTAGCTACTAAAACAAACATCGTCAGCCCTAACGGTGTACCAAATGTTTCCATAAAGGTTCTTGCATACAGATTGGCTTCCTCATAAGGGGCACGACAAAAAACGAGTGTCGATAAATAATCGAATAGTATGAAAGTAAAAACCAAAATAGTCCTTTTTAACCAATGGTTATTTCTAGGCAAGAAAAAATATTTTGGACTAAGCACTGTACCTAGTTTACTTTGCATTCCTTTCTCCCCGTCAGCTTCTGATTTGATATTCTTACTTATGGTTTATCCATTCTTACTTAAAAGTTTTGAATCTGCATTTTGGATTCAGAAGTACAGCGCGCGCGCGATGCAATTATCTCTCTGAAAACGCACAATCATCCAATCCTCGTAAGTTCTTAAACCTTGTTTATGCTGCTTTTTTTAGGAAAGCTTATATGCTTGTATACTTTTTGTATGCATTGTGTTTACATGACGCAAACAACAGTAGTAACAACCCGCATCAAAAAAGAAATCAAAGAAGCTCTGGAAAAAGCCGGCGTCAACATCCCAAGCATCATCAGACAACACCTAGAAGAACTCGCATGGAAACTTCAATTGAAAGAGGAAACTGAAAAAATAAGAAAACTTCTCGAAAGGGTCAAACCCTCCGAACCGGGATTCGCAGCAAAATCAGTGAGGGAAGACCGTGAAAGTCATTGACTCCTCAGCCCTAATTAAATACATAGCGAAAGAAGAAAACTGGGAAAAAGTCGAGGAACACCTAAAAGAAGGATGCGTTACACTGGACCTAGCCATAAAAGAAACAGCTAACGCGCTAGTAAAGAAAGCGCTAAAAAACGAAGTCACCACAGAAACCGCAAAAGAAATAATCAATTACCTACCCAAAATAGTCAGAATTACACCGCAAAAAGAACACTTTTCAAAAGCCTTAGAAATAGCCACAAAACATAAACTAACAATTTATGACGCATTGTTTATAGCCTTATCAGCAAACACAAACACACCCCTATTAACATCAGACGAAAAACAAGCAAAAACATCCAAAGAATACGGTGTAACAGTAACTCTCCTATAATAATGAAATCAAGTAACTCAGTTATCTATTATCAACATCGACTTCCTAGCCTACTCATCAAATCCCTTTGAAGGGCCTCCGCCCTTCTTCTAACCCTTTCAACCTCACTCCGAATGGTTTCATCTTTAATCTCTTCTTTCCCTTTTCATTAGACTCTAAAATCAAACGCAACAACATCG
>Ga0210056_1004654_pt1 | contig 10644 bp, 9 predicted proteins | sample CryGeyCG2014_080_2_FD_183965 | JGI IMG/M metagenome (GOLD analysis project Ga0210056, IMG submission 183965) | Groundwater microbial communities from aquifer - Crystal Geyser CG07_land_8/20/14_0.80 (SPAdes) (version 2) | ecosystem: Environmental > Aquatic > Deep subsurface > Groundwater | place...
ATGAGGTGAAAAGATGACCGTCTTGCCTGCTTAAAGAACAACCAATATGGGGGTGGGTGGTACACTTTTCAATTCCCGAAATTGGTACACTTTTACTTTCCCCTTGACAAATACCAGGAGCAGGCTGTCTTAAACGCCAAAAAAATACTGCTGGAATATGGAGGCGTTTTTATTTCCGATGTCGTAGGGTTGGGCAAAACGTATATTTCGGCAATGCTGGCAGGACAGCTTGACGGGAGGTCCTTGGTCATCGCACCGCCCGTGCTTCTGGAAAAGACCAATCCCGGCTCATGGCCTAATGTGTTTTCTGACTTTCGTGTGTCCGCCGACTTTGAATCGCTCGGGAAACTGGACGATCTGCTCTATAGAGGCACTGAAAAATACACGAACATCATTATCGATGAAGCGCACCGTTTCCGCACGGAAACAACCATCACCTACGAAAAACTGGCGGAAATCTGCCGCGGCAAAAGGGTGATTCTGGTAACCGCCACACCGTACAACAATGCGCCCAAAGATATTCTTAGCCTGCTTAAATTGTTCCAGCCGGGCAAAAAAAGCACCATTCCCAACCTTCCCGATCTGGAAGGGTTTTTCAACCGCCTCGACCAGAAACTGAAAAAACTGGATCGTCAGAAAGATTATGACAAATACATCCGCACCGTAAAAGAAACCGCCCGGGAAATCAGGGAAAAGGTTCTGAAATATTTGATGGTGCGCCGCACCCGCACTGAAATTGAAAGGTATTTTTCCAAGGATATTACGGAACAAGGATTGAAATTCCCTGATGTTGAAAAGCCGACGCCGCTTTTTTATGATCTCAATGAAAAAGAGGATGAGGTATTCAGTAAAACTATCGAACTTATCGCGCAGAAATTCAAATACGCCCGCTATATGCCCCTGCTCTATTATCAGGGGCCAATAAAGGTGGACCAGCTTGAGCAGCAGTCTCAGCGCAACATGGGCAGGTTTATGAAAATCCTGCTGGTCAAGCGACTTGAAAGCAGCTTCTTTGCCTTCCGGAACTCAATAGATCGATTCCTGCACTCTTACGAGATGTTCATCAGGGAATTTGACAACGGCAATGTATATGTGAGCAAGAAGCACACGAATAAAATCTTTGAACTTCTGGAAAACGACGACGATGAAGCAGTGCAGCGTCTGATCGATGAAGGCAAAGCGGAACGGTACGACAGCAAAGAATTTAATGAAGCTTTGAGGAACGATTTGCAGCACGATCATAGCATCCTTGTGGAAGTAAAAAAGCTCTGGACGCACATCGAACGCGATCCGAAATTACTAAAATTCCTGCGCGAGCTGTCAACAGCACCAGTATTGAAAGAAAACCATCTCATCATCTTTACGGAATCAAAGGAGACAGCCAACTACCTGCTCAAAAACCTACACGAGAAATATCCCGACCGCGTCTTGTGTTATACCGGCGATTCGGGCGAAACCACGCGGGATAAAGTCATCGAAAACTTTGACGCCCGTGCAAGACATCCCAGAGATGATTACCGGATACTGGTCTCTACAGAAGTCTTGTCCGAGGGTGTGAACCTGCATCGCTCCGATACGGTCATCAACTACGATATTCCTTGGAACCCGACTCGCATGATGCAGCGGGTCGGCCGTATCAACCGCGTGGATACAAAGCATGACACCATCTACACCTTCAATTTTTTCCCTACCGTTCAATCCAACGACCAGATCAAGCTCAAAGAGGCGGCGGAAGCGAAAATCAACGCTTTTCTGACCCTTCTGGGTGGCGATGCCGAGCTATTGACCGAGGGTGAACCAATCGGCTCGCACGAACTTTTTAATCGCCTGATTTCCAAGCAGACCCTTGAAGGAGAGGATGAGGCAGGAGAAAGCGAATTAAAGTATCTCCACGCCATCAAAGAGATCCGCGATAAAGACACCGATCTGTTTGAAAAAATAAAGCGCCTGCCCAAAAAGGCGCGCACGGCAAAACATCACGCTGGAGATGACGGCAATCTGCTTACCTACTTCCGAAGGGGCAAACTACAAAAATTCTTTCAGGCCAAAGCGAAGCGGGAAGCAATAGAACTCGATTTCATCTCCGCGGCAAAAATACTGGAAAGCAATCCCGATGAGCCAAAGCAGAAGCTGCCGGAGCAGTTTTACGACCTGCTGGATAAAAACAAAGAGGCCTTCATTTTCGCGACTACCGAAGAAATGCCGCAGCAGGCCGCAAGAGGAGGGCGCGACAGCGCCGCGCAAATCCTGAAAATCCTGAAAGCCACGATGAAAAACACACAGAAGCTTACCGACGATCAGGAGGCATATCTTAAGAAGGTCCTGGCTCGCCTCCAGGAAGGCAATCTGCCTAAGCAGACGACTAAGCAAACCATGAAAGCCATGGATGATCTGAACAGTGAAATCGAAAACCCCTTTAAGGTGCTGGCAGTGCTGCAGACCAATATTCCGGCAAGACTTCTGGAAGAACACTATGCCGAACAGTACCCGGCGGTATTCGGCAAACGGGAAGTCATCCTATCATTATATTTAACAGGCGAATAAGTATGGATAAACAACAGGCGCGCAACCTCATCCAAGAAACCTTTGAGCAGCCTTTTGATAAGACGTGCTTCACTGCGTTTGTTAAGAATCTCCTAAACCGAATCGAAGAATCATCATTCACCTATCAGGGACAATTCATCCCCGACGCTTATAAGACCTATATCAGTGTTTTGGAGCGCATCGGTAAATTCAGTGATGGTGAATATAAAATAGACATTTTAATCATCAGGTTGAAAAAAGAGACCTCGTTGGAACGTGCCCGCACCATGCAGCGAAATTTTGTCGCCTGGTATCTGAACGGCAGCCGTGGCGGAGAACTGAAGGATGCCGCCCTGGTAGCTTTCGTCTCCCCGGATGCATCCGACTGGCGTTTCTCGCTGGTCAGGATGGATTACAAATTCGAGCAGACGAAAACCGGCAGAACGAAAGTGAAAGAAGAATTTACCCCTGCCCGGCGCTGGTCTTTCCTTGTTGGCACAAATGAAAACAGCCATACCGCCCAGAGCAGGTTGGAGAAAATACTTGCCGATGATGAGCATGATCCGACCCTTACAGAGCTGGAAGGTGCCTTCAATATAGAAACTGTTACCAAAGAGTTTTTCCTCAAATACCGCGATCTGTTTATCCGCACAAAAGAAGCGCTGGATAAAGTGGTCAATAACGATGCAAGAATAAAAGCCGACTTTGATGCGAAAGGCGTCAACACCGTTGATTTTGCCAAGAAACTGTTAGGGCAGATAACCTTCCTTTACTTCCTGCAGAAAAAGGGCTGGTTCGGCGTAGAGCGGGAGGCCGACTGGGGCAGCGGCTCGAAGCAGTTCTTGAGAGAATTATTTGATAAAAAGCATGGCGGCTACAAAAATTTCTTTGACGACATCCTGGAGCCTCTGTTCTATGAAGCCCTGCGCATTGACCGCAGCCACGAAGACCATTATTACAGCCAATTCAACTGTAAAATACCGTTTTTAAACGGCGGATTGTTTGACCCCATCGGCAGTTACGACTGGGTGCATACCGATATTCATCTGCCGGACAGCCTTTTTTCCAATAAGAACAAAACAAAAGAAGGCGATACCGGCGACGGCATTCTGGACATCTTTGACCGCTACAATTTCACCGTCAAGGAAGACGAGCCGCTGGAAAAGGAAGTGGCGATTGACCCGGAACTGCTGGGCAAGGCGTATGAAAAATTCAACGCCATCCGGCCCGACAATTTTGAGGAATACAAAAAAGCCTTAAGGAGCGGCAATAAAGGCGAAGAGAGCAAATTCAACAAACAGTATGGAGTTTACTACACACCCCGCGAGATTGTCCACTACATGTGCCGTGCAAGCCTGATCAACTACCTTCATGCGGAGCTGACTCAAGGCATTGTCGCTTATGAAATGCTTGGAGACCGCAATCTCGACCTGTTCGGCAATGAAGGCAGGGATGGACAACTGGATTTATATGCTGAACATGGGGGAGATAAAAGGATTTCAAAAGAAGCAATTGAAACCCTGATTCATCTGGGCGAGCAGGTCAGAGAGAACGAGGCGCGGGTGGAAAGCAAGGGCAAGGAGACCAGCGCCTATTCCTATAAACTGCCGGAGAGCGTTCGTAAGAACGCCGGGCTGATTGACCAGGAACTGGCGAAAATCACTGTATGCGATCCGGCGGTCGGCTCCGGCGCTTTTCCTGTCGGCATGATGAGTGAAATTGTCAGAACAAGGAATGTACTCTCAACATTTATTAACCCCCCTGTGTCCCCCCTTGCTAAGGGGGGAATTGAAGGGGGGTCACGGACGCCCTACGATTTTAAACGGCAGTGCATTGAACATTCCCTCTACGGCGTGGATATTGACCCCGGCGCGGTGGAGATTGCCAAACTGCGGCTGTGGCTGTCGCTGGTGGTTGATGAGGACGACATAAAAAACATCAAACCCCTGCCAAATCTGGATTATAAAATTGTCTGCGGTGATTCCCTGCTGGGTTTGCCAAGAGCAGATATTTCCTCCTATGATAATGAAATCAGCAAAGATATTGAAGAAAAGAAAACACAGTATTTCAGTGCAACCATTCCATCAGAGAAAAATAAACTTCGTGAAGCAATCAATGTCTTATTTTCCCAATTGATTGAAAGTATAAAAAAGTATGATTCATCCGTTGCTAATATTAAATTTGATTTTCATACCCATTTTTCCGAAGTATTCCACTCCTCTCATTCCCCCCTTGCCAAGGGGGGACGCAAGGGGGGTGGTTTCGATTGTGTCATCGCCAACCCGCCCTACGTCCGGCAGGAGGCGATCCGACATCTCAAGCCTAACCTTTCAAAAGCCTTTGGGGCTTTCTTTTGTGGCACGGCGGACATCTATACCTATTTCTACAAGTGCGGCATCGACCTGTTAAAATCCGGCGGCCATCTCTGCTTCATCGCCCCCAACAAGTTCATGCGGGCAGGATATGGAAAAAACACGCGTGTTCTGTTGACGACGCGAGTCACGCCAAAACTGGTCATCGACTTTGGCGACCTGCCGATCTTCGACGCCACCACTTATCCTTCCATCCTCCTCGTCGAAAAAAATCTCTCTTCACCCCCCTTTGAAAAAGGAGGTTCTCTCGTGGTACCCCCCTTTGGAAAAGGGGGGCCAGAGGGGATTTTCCTTGCCGCCACTTTCACCGATGCGTCCCAACTGGAGAGGCTGGAAGAGACCCTGTCGAATATTGCCTTTCCCATGCCCGTAACAGCCCTAAAAAATGAAGGCTGGAATCTGGAACAGCCGGATGTGCTGGTCTTGATGGAGAAACTCAGAAAGGCCGGCAAGCCCCTGGGCGAATATGTGCAGGGGAGATTCTATCGGGGTGTCTTGACCGGTCTGAACGAGGCCTTCGTCGTCGACGCCGCCACACGGGAAAAGCTGATTGCCGAAGACCCGGCCAGCGCCGAACTGATCAAACCCTGGCTCCGCGGCCGCGATATCCGCAAATGGAAGGCGCAGTGGGCAGGGCTGTATCTCGTCAATATTCCCAGCAGCGCCAACCGCCAGTGGCCTTGGTCGGAGGCGAAAACCGAGGCCGAAGCCCTTCGCCTGTTTGAGCAAACATACCCCGCTGTTTACCGCCATCTATTGCAATGGAAAAAGCAATTACAGAAACGGGATGATCAGGGGAAATACTGGTGGGAACTGCGGTCGTGTGTCTATTATGATGCTTTTGAACAGCCTAAAATTGTTTACCCAAATATCACGAAAACGAATATATTTGCTTTTGACGAAACCGGCATTTTGACAAACCAAAAGTGTTTTATCATACCTGTAAACGATCTCTATCTCTTGGCTGTTCTGAATTCCAAGATAGCGGCTCTATGGTTCCGCGCAACCCTCCCACTGCTCCGCGGCGGATTTTTTGAGCCAAGCGCCATTTTCATGGAAAAGTTTCCGGTTTTTCCAGCCACCGATGCCCAGAAAGTCCCCATTATCGAACGCACCTGCGCCATCCTCGCCGACCCCGACAGCCCCGCCGTCCCTCGCTTAGAAGAAGAAATCAATACCCTCGTTTATCAACTCTACGATCTCACCCTGGCGGAAATTGCCGTCATATATGGCAGCAAGGGAAAGCAAGACTGCGTGAGGTTAGAATGAGTAGGGTTTTTGTATTGGGTGCCGGCGCATCAAGGGAATATAAATCCGTAAAGGGAATATCTGTTCCTGTAGATAGGGACTTCTGGGGGTCGGCAGACTGCATTATTGCCGAAGCTCTCAAGGAGGACGATATTGGACCACGGACAGAGGATGGTGGACACTTAAATTTTGAGGAAATTGTCAATAATCTCAAGAGATGGTACAAAAACAAAGGACTCCGAGGCCTAAATGAATATGGATTAGAGAAGGTTTTTTCCGATGTGGAAGAACACCATCCGAGTCACCTCAAGGACTTCAAACGGCTTTTAGAATGGGTTCTTTTCTATATTATCAGAAGCATCGATGGGAACAGCGCACCGATACATTATGCTTTTGTCAAGAACATGATTCAACCAGGAGACAGCATCATTACCTTCAATTATGATATCATCATAGACCGAACCATTGAAGATATCTCGCAAGAGGAAGGAAGCCATATCAAATGGCATCCTTCCAGCGGCTACGGACTTTCATTCAGTGGTTATATCAATCGATTGACACGGGGATTCCTCCCCCTGGAGTATGCCATATCCGATGTCATAATATATAAGTTACACGGTTCATTGGGGTGGATCGTCGGAAAGGATGGCGCCCTCACATTGTATCGAACATCCAGCGACGATAAAGTGCAGTTGGCACAGAAAGGACATCTGCCCGGCTTTTTTTCATTATGCCGCCGCTTCATGACAAACAATTTCCCGAATGGATAAAGAAATTGTGGCGAGACGCCGAGGATCGATTGACGCGTGCCGATCAAGTCTTCTGTATCGGGTACAGCTTTCCTAAAACAGATAGCAAAGCTATCAACATGTTCAAAAGAGCCTGCAAGGACAAACCGGTAAATATCATCCTGCCGGAGATTGATCAAAATGAGAGGACCCGGTTATGTGAGATATTCGATAACAAACCTCTTTTCGTTCCGGCGACTTTTTCTCAATGGGTTCATTGCCAGGACGGATTGTGAACGGGTGGTTTACGTCTTCAGGCGAACCACACAAAAAAAATCTTTGGCAGATGACCGAGAGAAATGAAGCAACGAACTGAAAAACAACCATTTCGGGTGAAGAGACATGTCTAAAATCATAAACATTTACTGCGACGAGAGCTGCCACCTGGAGCACGATCACCAACCGATCATGCTTTTTAGCGCCGTTTGGTGTCCTCAGGAAGAGACCATGCAGCATACTGCGGCATTGCGGGAACTGAAGGAAAGACATCGGACAAGAGGAGAATTGAAATGGACAAAGGTTTCCATGTCAAGAGAATCTTTTTTTCTTGACACGGTTGATCTTTTCTTTTCCTCTGCCAATCTCAATTTCCGGTGCCTCATTGTAAACGATAAGGCAAAACTGGATCATGAATATTACAATCAGGGGAGCCATGATTCTTTTTACTACAAAATGTATTATTATCTGCTCCGCAATATCATTTCGGATACGGATCAGTATGACGTCTATCTGGATATTAAGGATACCCGCAGCCAACTGAAAATTGACCACCTGAAAGATGTTCTGTCCAACAAGTTTCATGACATCGACAGGAAAGTCATTCGCAGAATACAGCATGTCCACTCCAAGGAGGTGGAACTTTTGCAGATCGCCGATTTTTTAATGGGGGCAATAGCTTACAAAAATCGATCTCTAACAGGCAACAAGACAAAGCTGAAATTAATCAATCGAATTTGTCAATTATCCGGAAGGAACCTGCAAACGAGCACTCCCCCCTGGGAAGAGAAATTCAATCTCTTCGTTTTTTCACCAAGAGAGGCCTGCTGATGACCAAGATACCGGATTTTCTGCCGCCGATTCTTGACTTGCGGGGAACATGGGAAGAAATTCTGGATCGGCTTTATGCTGTCTTTTGCCGGGATTTTAAAAAAGGTGCCGTCTATCATAACGGTATGAGGATAATTTATAATGGCCGAGTGTTGCTGGATGGTCACGATAAAGAAGAAGGTTTCTGGCATGTTGTTTCCAAAGAGGATCGAGTCAGTGGGGAGAGATTGATCGATTATCGACGCGCCGAGCGTTTACCTTGGGCGCGGCCGACGATGGAAAGCCCTGAAAGAAGTGAAATCAAGGTATTCGATTACGATCACGGGGTAAAAGACTTCGGCGTGAGGTGTTACATCTGGCTTGCCGAATATGACTATGTGCTCATTCTCCAGAAAAAGAAAAAGGCGCTATTCTGGGTTACTGCGTACTACGTGGATTCAGAGCGAGGGCGAAAGGATCTGACAAGGCGTTATGAAAAAAGACTCCAAAAAACAGCGACCGCCTGTTGAGGCGGTCCCCGAGCTCCTTCTACCTCCATTGGTAGATGAGATGGTTTTCTTATGAAACATATTGTTGCCCTTTGTCAAGAAATTTTTTTACATCGATAGTGGAACGTCATGATCCCAAGAAAAGACGTTTGGACTCTGCCAACAAGAAGACTGCTACCGAGATTGAACGAAATCTCCAAGGACTTCCAAAAGCAGTGAAGCATCTAAAAGACAGCGGCAGAGATCGCAAGGTTTTACAGGTTCCTCAGAATCTCATGGATGTAGTTGTTGAAGAAATGAAGAAACAAGGTGTGACCGGAACAGTAAAAAACTTGTCAGAAACGAAGCGGATTTCTATACCGAAGAAGAGATGACTGAGTCAATGGTCGCTCAGTTCAACTTGATTATGTTATCATTTGTAGAAACCTCTGTGTTTTTATGGTAAATTGCAATAAAAGAAAATCAGTGGACGCTGTCCATAAGTATGGAGGAACGTCTTGAGCGAATACACAATTTTTCCTAATGCCCCGATTGTGGAGGCTGTTTTAGATATCCGCGTTGAACTGCCTAAGGATGTGACTCTGGACACATTAGAAATGTTTTATGACAAGATTAAGGTACGTTATCCTGAAAAACAGCACCGAACGGAGCTTTCCGCAGGCATCAGACTTGATCCGCAGGGCGCTTCTTTTGAAAAACCTGAAGCAAGTCAGACAGGGTATCTTTTTCGTTCACAAGTTGAAAAAAAAGTCGTCCAATCAAGGTTAAACGGTTTCTCTTTCAATAAATTAAAGCCTTACAGCGACTGGAATACATTTCGTTCAGAAGGACGTGAACTATGGGATATATATCGTAAAATCGTGAAGCCATTAAAAATTACGCGGATTGAATTGAGATACATTAATCGAATAGAAATGCCCTTGCCTTTGAAAGACTTTAAAGAATATATACTAACGGTACCGGAGGTGGCGCCTGAACTTCCGCAGGCCTTGGCGCATTTCTTTATGAGGCTCGTTATACCAAAGCCGGATACAGGCGCTGTGGCTGTTATTAATCAAACGATGGAAATTCCGGAAGGAGGGGGACAAAGGCTCCCTTTCATTTTCGATATAGATGTATTCAAAGAAACGAGTTATTCGGGCGATGAAGAAAATATGTGGAAGGAATTCGACGAATTGCGTGATTTCAAAAATGAGGTGTTTTTTAAGAGCATAACGGAGCAAGCGAAGGAGTTGTTCAAATGACATATACATGCCGGAATGAAGCAATTATAATGTCCACAAGTTTTTATACCGATATATCCATCTCCACCACGGCTTTGGGTGAAGAATCTGGTAAGTTGTCAAGAGCTTATGAAGCTTTTATCCGGGATTATTTTGTGCCGATTTCGAGGGAACCGTTGTTTCCTCAGATGAAATTTTATCGTCTGAAATCTCAATGGGAAGCCGAAACGGCTTTTCTGCCATCCCTATCGAATATTGCAATGCACCCTGCATATCAGCAAATTATCGGTATGGGCCGCGTTGTGATTCCCCTGATTCTCCGGGAGATGAAAAAAGAAGAGGGGCACTGGTTCTGGGCATTAAAGTCAATCACGGGTGAAGATCCTGTTCCTCCTGAGCACAGGGGAAGAATAAAGGCAATGACAGAAGATTGGTTGCTTTGGGGTAAGGAGCAAGGCTATATCAGTTGAGCAGACACCAAATTGAAAGGGAGTTTCCAGCTTTATTAAATTCCGGCTATGGCATAACCAGTCCTGCCGAGAAAGATTATAATTGTATTGCCTGGGCTGCGGGCGATGCGACTGCATGGTGGGAACCGGATCCCCAATATATCTGTTTCTGGCCAGCGAACATACCAAGGGTTTATACTTTAGAGGCATTTGTTAAAGCTTTTGAGACCTTGGGTTTTGCCCAATGTCAAGATGCTCGGTGTGAAGATGGTTTTGAGAAAGTAACTATTTACGTTTCGTCCGATGGAATACCGACTCATGCAGCAAGGCAGCTTAGTTCAGGCATGTGGACGAGTAAGCTGGGCAATTCGGAAGATATTGAACATAGAAGTTTGGAGGTACTTGAAGGATCAATCTATGGTGCGGTAGCTATTGTTTTAAAAAGACCAACGGATACCTGACCTTGATTTTTTCATTTTCTCGATCATAAATAATCGTCTTTTCTT
>Ga0210056_1004664_pt1 | contig 10631 bp, 17 predicted proteins | sample CryGeyCG2014_080_2_FD_183965 | JGI IMG/M metagenome (GOLD analysis project Ga0210056, IMG submission 183965) | Groundwater microbial communities from aquifer - Crystal Geyser CG07_land_8/20/14_0.80 (SPAdes) (version 2) | ecosystem: Environmental > Aquatic > Deep subsurface > Groundwater | place...
AACCACTTTTGAAGTTGAATTTTCTTTGAAAGAACTGAAAAAAGGACTTTTTTCCTAATCATCCAACTCAATATCAAGACTTTTCAACAACGCAGTGGCTTCGGGAAGGGAAAATTTTGCCCTGCATTTTTCAAAAATACAATTTTCAAACTCCTTATCCTGGATTTTCTGATTTGTGTAGGTTAATCCCACAAATTTTTTTTTATAAAAAGATTGTTTTTTAGTTGAGAATAAATCCATAACTAAAGTATATCATTGTATTATGAGTTTCCTGAATTTATTTTTTTCAGTTATTTTTCAGAATTAAGATATAATATTTTTAAATTAAAAGTTTATTTAAAAATTATGATTCACTATTGGGGATATTCTCACGGAAATTATTTTTCACCGGGATTTGGATTACTTGGTTTTTTTGTCTCACTTCTTCCTTGGATTCTTATTGTTGGCATTATTATTGCCATCATGCGCCATAATCATATTTCAGAGGAAGAGGTCTCGTCCAAAAAAGTTGATGACCAGAACAACAATCTGGAAATTGTCAAAACTCGTTATGCCAAAGGTGAGATTGATAAAAAAGAATTCGAGCAACTGAAAAAAGATTTAGCTTAAAAAGAAAGGTTTTATGTCTTGTAAATGTCTTTCAACATGTTTTTCCGCGTGTCTTCTTATTTGAATATATTTCATAGATTAATTTAAAATATTACCAATAATCTTTTAATGCAAGAATTTTTATTCCCTTAATTTTCTTTTTCTGATGTTTTTGATTAGCGGTTACTAAAGATCCACTCATTTTTTTGGCTAAAGCGATAAATGAAGCATCATAATAAGTCATATTATTTTGATAAGCAATTTCCATTGTCATTTCGGCAACTGATAGATCTTCCGGAATAAATTTAAGCGGTAAGGTGTAAAAACGTTCGCATAAGCGCAGTAAAATCGGAAGTTCTAATTTTTTGTACAATAAGGCATTACTAATCTCATATTTTGAAAGTTCTGGCATCACCAACTCAATCAAATTGTTTTGTGCTTTTTTCATTATTCTATCAACCAAATCAATATCATTTTCGTTTTCTTGATGAAGCCATTTTATGGCTACTGAAGAGTCAATAACAAGTATTTGTTGTTTCATGTTTTTAATGTCTTTGCCTATCTTCAATAATAAATTCAGAGAGTTTAATTTTTTTACCTTGCGCAGAAATTATTCTTGCTTCATGAATTGCTTTCCATACCTTCTCCCAATTAACTTTATCCTCTTGTTTGGATTCAAAGGGTTTGATAACCAACTCTTTTCCATCTGTCACCTTGATGGAAACAATGGATTTAGGTTGCGCCCATGTTATTAGTTGCCGAACTTCGTCGGGAATTGTAATTTGATAACGATCGCGCACAACGGCAATTGTTTGCATAATATGCAGAATATCAGAAAATCAGAATTTTGTCAAATGAAGGTTAAAATAATCGCGGATTTTTTACCAAAACTTCGGCAACCGGTCCGGTTGCCAAATTATGGTATACTCGAGGGTAATATGATAACCGCTTTTGCACAAAAACACCAACTCCCCGCATTTCGGATCACTCAGTTTAATCAAGCGTTTTATAAGGAGGTTATTTCTTCATTTGATGAATTAACAACTTGGCCAAAAGAACTTCGAGAAAAATAAAAAAAGTTGTGACTTTTTCAACCATTTCTCCCATCAAACAATTAAAGTCCCTTGATGATGGAACGGAAAAAGTTTTGTTTAAAAGATTGTCTGATAAAAAATTATTTGAATCCGTACTTATGCAACATAAAGACGGCCGAAATACCGTCTGCGTCAGTTGCATGATCGGATGTCCTTTGGGTTGCAAGTTTTGTGCTACAGGAAAAATGAAATTTATTGGAAACCTTAGTTCTCAAGAAATTATTGATCAAGCGCTTTATTTCGCAAGAATCTTAACAAAACAAAATCAAACTATCACCAATATTGTCTTTATGGGAATGGGAGAGCCACTTCTTAATCTCGAACAGGTCTTGGGTGCGATAAAAATATTTAATGATCCAGAATTTATGGGTTATGGTATTAGAAGAATTACCATCTCAACTTCAGGAATTACACCAAAAATATACGAGCTAATGAAAAGTGGTTATAAAGGAAGATTAGCCCTAAGCTTACATGCTCCAGATCAAAAACTAAGAGAAACCATTATGCCAATTGCAAAAAAATATCTATTACCGGAATTAATATCAACTGTCAAAGCATTTGCCACCCGCACTCAACTACGCGTCAGTTATGAATATATTCTTATTGACCAATTAAATGACCAACCAAAACACGCTCGAGCATTGGCTAAATTAATTGGTTCACCCCGTAACCTTGAGTATATGCCCGGAACATTTTCACGATCACTCCGTGATAAACACATATCTATTTCTAGGTTAAACAAAAAAGCTTTACGGTTACGGGGTAAAAAAAATTCGGAGCTTGTACATGTAAATTTAATTCCGTTTAATCCTGTTATTGAAACAGATTTTAAACGCTCACCTTTAAAGTCAGTTTATTCTTTTGCACATACTCTTACAGATTTGGGGATTTCAAATACTGTCCGTGTAACAATGGGAAATGATATCAAAGCCGCCTGCGGACAACTGGCAACAGAATAAGTGTCATTCTGGGGAGGAACACTGAGCGAGCAAAGCGAGTCGAAGTGGACGACTCCAGAATCAAACTAAGTAGATTCTGGACAATCGGAAGTGGTGCTAGAATGACATAGAAAAATATTTATCCTAAAACCGGAAGGATAAATTTTTCCTTTAAAAATTTTTTGTACAATTCTATTGAATCTCCGTGATCAAAGGCGATTTCTTCTTTTGGTGGAAGCTTATCCAAATCAAACCATCCAAGCTTAGTCACTTCCTCATCAGAGGTCTTCATTTGTTTGACAGCTTTGGCGATAAAAATCATGTCGACATTTTGTTTATCTTCTTTAGGTCGTTTCGGATTATCGTTGATTCGAAATAGCAATACATCGCCAACTTCCCACCCGCTCTCCTCCATCACTTCTCGTTTAATAGCTTGAGTTAAATTTTCATCCCGACCTAAATAGCCTCCCAGCAAGCCCCATTTACCGAATTCCGGAATTGGTTTTCCATTATATGTCCCCCTTTTTCCAAGAAGAATTTTATTGTCTTTAATAACAATCGCGTTAACCGTCACATGACGCAAAAAGGCTTTACCGTTATCTTCAAAAAGACAAGTTAGCATTTGATTATTCTTAAATATATAAAAATATTATTTAAAATAAATAAGGGTCTAGATTACTTTAGCATCTAATATATGCTAAGATAGATTATCTAGACAATGAAAAACAAGTATATTTATGAGTCCCATATTACAGAGTCAAAATTTAGAGAAATATTAAGATATTTTTCTTTAGATTTTGACGCATCCTAATGTTTATAGTTAACTAAACTAACAAGAAAAACAATTAATAAATTGTATCATACGTTTAGAATTAGAATTTATCAAATAGAAGAAAATCAATCAAGTAAAATTAACGGAGAGATTGAAGTTGATGAATCATATTTTGGAGCAAGAAGAGTTAGAGGTAAGAAAGGAAGAGGAGCATTGGGCAAAGTACCGGTTGTTGGTCTTTTGAAACGAAACGGTAAAGTATTTACTCAGATCATAAAAAACTGTAAAAGACATGAACTTATGCCTGTAATTAAAGGCAAAGTACTTGAAGAGTTAACAATATATACTGATAGCTGGAAGAGTTATGATGGATTAGTACTAAATGGTTATAAACATCATAGAATCCACCATCACGAAAATGAATTTGTCAGAGGAAAAAATCATGTCAACGGAATTGAAAGTTTCTGGAGTTATACAAAAAGAAGGCTATTAAAATTTAACGGAATCAGAAAAGACAAATTTTTGTTACACTTAAAAGAATCACAATTTAGATGGAATAATCGAACAAATATTTATCAAATATTACTAAAAAACTTTAGAGAAAAATCTCTCTAAAGTATCCTAGACCCTACCCTATTAGTACGTAGAACTATTTCATTAAGATTGGTTTAGACTGTTAAATCAAGTAGTCAATTATGTAAAATTTATCTTTGCAGAAGTCGGGACCAACATATTAAAAATATCGCAGCCCTTTGTAACTTCCAGCTATTATTTAAACAGCTGCATCCTTAGAAAGATAAAAACAACCATTATTGGTTATCCTGGATTATTAATTCGCTTATTACGCAGTTGATCTAATGTATTAGAACACATTAATGTACTTTTCGCAATTTTCACTATTTTATAGTTAGAAGAGGAGCTAAATTATTATTTAATAATATTTTATTTCGAAGGTTTTTTTGGTGCAGTTTTTTTGGTTCTTCCGGCACGACGTTCAACCGCTCTTTCATCACTGCGCTTTTTAATAGCAGCCTGTTTATCAGTTTGTTTTTTATTTTCCGCCGTTACTAGTTTTTGACATTCAGGATTGGGACAAGCGGTCTCCGTATTTGTCACAGTAGAATAAGTTGTCTTTTCTTCCCATACTCGAATAACAATTCTCTCTCTACCGCATCTAACGCAAGGATTGCTGAAAGCTTTATTTTTTGTCATAATTTGACCTTATTTTAGCAGACAATCATCATTTATTCAACTGCGATCGCCACTTAATAATTGTTGATTCTACTTCTTGCCAACAAACTGGGATCTGATGAGCCATAAGTTGGTTTAATGATCTAACATCATCTTTATCAACACCTTGAACTTCTTTAACTTGATGACGTGATAGGTATTGACATACAATTACTGGGGAAACCCCGGTTTCTTTTTTAAAGTCAACAAATGCTTGAACACAAGTTTGGCATGGACATGTTTGTGTAAAAAGAGCTAGTTTTTTTATATCTTCAACTGTCTCCTCCGGTTCTTCAATAATGATAGAATGAGGATTATCAATCTCTTCCCCTTCATAATAAGTTAATACAGGAGGAGATTTTTTGTCATAATAGAAAATGTCTGTTACGGTATTTTTTTACCCTCAATTTTTTTCATCAAACCAATCAAATAAGGGCGATTATACAATAATATTCTTTCAGTACAACCTGCGTGTAAATTCGGACAAGCTTCAGACGTCGTTCGTCTATCAACTCGAGATCCATTCCCACTATGATGCTCGTCCCCCTTATCATAACCAATTCCGTGTCCAACCAAACACCACTCACACCCTGCTCTAGTTGCTAATATTCTGCAATTTAAAATCAAGTCCTGTTCACCCTCAGCAATGCTGTCTAAATAAGTTAATAATTTATTTCTATCCTCTGGGTTTTTTATCCCAATAGCAAGATTACGTAAATTATTAACACTATATCTATCAAGATGTTTGGGAGTTGCTGACTCCATTCCGTTTCGAGATAAACAAATAACTTCTCTATCGTCTTTCAATTCGATAACCATAGCTCCATAAACATCTTTGGCACATAATCCTTCTTGAAACGTTGATCTCGCTTGTCTTAATAATTCAGGTAATCTTGATAAACTGTCAGGATGAACTACATTGCATGTTCTAATATAATCCTTAATAATTGAAAATAGCGGTGGTCTACAATACTCAAGCTTTCTATAAGACATAGCGATATATTATAAGGTATAATTTTCTATTTACACATCGAATGTGTATCTTAATCACCTATATAAGAATTTTTTCAAAAATAACTGCGTTTGACAAAAGTAACATTTGAAATGTACAATTGTTTTGTATGAATGTTATCACTACCACTATTTTAAGAAATAATTTGGCTGACACCTTAAAAGAAATTACTATGAAAAAGGATTATTTTTTGGTGGCTAAAAAAGGCAAGATCGTTTCTGCTTTAGTCAACATTGATTTATTTGAAGATTTACTCGCCTTAGTTAATAAAGAATACCTTGCAAGCATAAAAAAAGCACGAAAGGAATATCAACAAGAAGACTTTTTTACTCACGAACAAGTCTTCGGTGATCTTTAGGTATGGTTTACCAAATTCTTTACACTAAAACCGCATTAAAAGATATTAAAAGATTGGATATTATTGTTAAAAAACGACTTAAAAATAAAATTGAATTATTCGCAACCAATCCACTTGCGTTTTCAAAAAAACTAATAAATAATTCAATCGGACAGTATCGTTTCCGATTAGGTAATTACCGAATTATTTTTGATATTGAAAAAAATAGAATTATAATTTTACGCGCTGGTCATCGAAGAGAAATTTATAAAAGATAGTTACACATAAATTAATTAAAACTATGTCATTGTTAAAAAAAGTAGTATTAGTCGACGTTGTTGATCCACGCTCTCCTACTCAAGACGCAGTTAAAGAACTAGGCGAACTACAGTCCTTAGTAAAAACCTATGGAGGAGTGGACATTGCCAATGTCATTCAACACCGAACTAAACCAGATAAAAACACATTTATTGGGTCTGGTAAGGTTGAAGAATTAGCAGAAATAATACGCCTTAAAAAAATCGATATTGTCATTATCAACGCGATTGTTAATCATGGACAGTTATTTCGTCTTACTCAATCTTTTTGGCCTGCAAACCGACTAATTCAAGTTTGGGATCGAGTTGATTTGATTTTAAACATCTTCGATAGACATGCTAGAACAGCCGAAGCAAAACTTCAGATTGAAATTGCCCGTATGCAACATATGGGACCAAGAATTTCCGGACTGGGAAACACATACTTTTCACGTCAAGGTGGGGGCACTGGAGGTCGAGGTGTTGGAGAAACAAATATGGAACTGATGAAACGACACTGGAAAGATCATATTAAAGCAAAAACCCTTACACTAAAAAAACTAACCGATAACCGGCAACGCCAACTTGATAATCGACGTAACAACGGTCAAAAAACCGTTTCAATTATTGGTTATACCAATGCCGGAAAAACAGCGCTTTTTAACCGTTTAACCGGAAAAAACAAAATTGTAAAAGATGCGCTTTTCGTGACGCTTGACAGCACATTGGGAAAACTTTATCTTCCACAACTTAATCAAGAAATAATGATTTCTGATACCATCGGCTTTATAAAAAACCTACCTCCCTCATTAGTTGAGGCTTTTAGATCAACTCTACTTGAGTCAACCAATGCTGATTTATTACTTCATATCATTGATATCACTGACGATAAAATGGACATAAAGATTAAAGTGGTAGAAGATTTATTAAAAGAAATGGGAATTGCTGACAAAAAACAAATCTTTGTATTTAATAAAATTGATGCATTATCACAAAAAAGTAATTTAATTAAAAAATATATTGCAGACAACTTTCACACATATAATCCCCTTTTTATCTCAGTAAAAGATGATATTGGGATTGAGTCAGTAAAAAATGTAATCTCTAATGCTTTATCAAATAATTAATAAGTATGAATGAAGAAAAAAAGAAATTTTTTGGTCTAATAAGTAAAGAAAATTCGAAAAAAATTGCTAAATGGGGATTAATTGGAGTAGCGCTCTTAGGCTTAATCAGTCTACTTTAGTAAGAAAAAAACTTATTAGATAACGATTACTTCTTTTTTCTTCCAGCGCACTTTTTTTTCCGTTGCATATTTATCGTCTTTGGCTCGATATCCCACAGGGCAAATAACAACCGAAGTGTAGTCAGTATCCTCAAGTCCAAGAATCTTATCATACTTTTTAGAATCAAATCCTTCCATTGGACAGCTATCAATTTTAAGAAGTGCTGCAGTATACAACAAAAATCCTAGTGCAATATAAACCTGTTTACTTGCCCATATCTTTTGTTCTTCTGGTTTTTTACCTGCAACATATGTTTTAAAATAGGTTGCATATCCAAACGCTTTAACTGTAGACATTTTTCTTTCTTTTTTCATCAATGCAACATAACTATCGATATATTTTGCATCAATGGTTTTTCTCGCACAAAACACAATCGAATGTGATGCGTCTGTAACCTGTGATTGATTCCAAGATGCAAATCGTAACTGTTGACGCAATTTTTTATCTGTGACAACAATAAATTTCCAAGGTTGTAGCCCAAGAGAAGATGGAGAAAGTCTCAGTGATTCAAGCAGTTGATCCAAATCTTTCTCCCCCACTATTTTTTTAGGATCAAATTTTTTTGTGGCATAGCGCCATAATAAATTATTAATTATCATATTTTGATTAATATATTAACAACTAATTATACAAATTGTTTATTAGTTTAGTTCGGGTAATTTTTCACAATTTTGACAAATATTGCATGGTCCGACTTTTACATTTTTCGCATGACAATGGACACAATTACCATCATGATAATCCCATTTTTCGTTAGAAGAAGCTTTTGTAATATCTGATGCTGATTGATAATTTAAAACCCCGTTATCAAGCAAATTTTTACCTCTTATTATTTCTTCAAAGTCAGATTCTTGCAAACTCACTGGGCAACTGCCGCCACCAACAACCATGGCAGGTTTTTGACTATAAAATAAAAGTGGGTCAAATGGATTTGTGATTAATACTTGTTGTGGGGAATGATCACTATAAATGCTTACTGGATTTAGTTGATGTAAGCCATTTTGCAAATCTTGTGCAAGATTGAAAATCGCGGTTCGGGTTTTTTCAGCCCGCATCAATGCAGCTTTCTGACTATAGATATCAACTCGATCATCAGATGCCACTAACATATCCTGCACGTAATCACTTATCCAAGTTTTAATTAATGGATGTTCGATTATATTTTTCTGAAATAAATTTGCGTTTTGAACTGAAATTTTGTCACTGACAAAATTAACCTGTTTTGAATTTGAAAGTTCTGCAATGTCTTGAGCAATTTCAAAATCACCGATTCCTGGTATTAATAGCGGGTATTGAAGAAACTTAAGTGGATCTTGCGTTATGCCAATACCACTTAAAGCATGTTTCGTTGATAAAAACTGCATAATTATATTACTTTGGTCAAGACCAGGATTCTCTTGCTCATAGCGATGCACTTTTACGTTAACTTTATTATCTTCACCTTTTTGAAAAACAAACATAAATCCATAATCTCCAAATCCTTTTTTACCAAATGAAGGAGGGGAAATCCAATATGCAACATTAACTGTATCTGTTAAAAAAGCCTCATCAATCAGCGAAAAACCAACAGCATCAGCCCATCCACGACTATTCATCCCTGATTTTTCCGCCAAATCCCAATATTCAGCTGCAGCTGGTCGAATCATACCGATTGCTTTCATTCCTTGGTCAGAGTCGAAATTATAATGATATTTTTGACGAGAAATCCTTCCAACAAACTCTTCTAAAAAATGTGTTTGTTGATGAAGAAGATATTCTTGTGCTTGTTGTGAAGTAAGCCCCTGTTTTAACTGTCTATTAAGAAAGGCTCTCTCTGTTTCAAGATGATAGTAGTTACTGATATCATTTACCCTATTCTCAATTTGCACCATAATCATCCCTGCTCGGGGTTTGTTTTCTGGTCGGTCTTCGGACTACGTCCCCAACGTAGTTCCGATTTTAATCGGAACGTAGTGGGGCTCTTACCGCTGCGGCACAGTGTGGGATTTACACCCAACTTCCCTATTATTAAATCTTCTTCAATAAGTAAATTGAAGGATTCACCAGAAAAAATATTAAACAGAAAAAGAATAACCCTTAAACTTAAAAAAATCAAGTAGAATATAATGTTTATGAAAAAAAATCAAACAGCGCTTTTTATAGCTATTCTCGTTCTTATCATGGGATTTGCTTTTCTGTATTATCGACAGTCTTTACAACCAAAAATAAGTGCAGCTAATCAGCAAACTTCTCTTATGTCAGTTATGCAAACAATTGAGTTAAAAAACCCAATAACTTTAAATACTCAGGTTAAATCGGAAACAACTACGCTTGATTTACTGAAAATAACAACTAAAATTGAAACAAAAGGCGAAGGTGTTAATGCTTATGTTGTTACAATTAACGGTCGCACTGCGTCAAGCGTTGATAAAGAATACTGGGCATTTTATGTGAACGGCAAACCGGCAACAGTTGGTGCGGGAAGTTATAAACTTATGCCAAACGATAAAATCCTATGGAAAATCGAGAAATTTCAATGAGACGAAAACAGTTTTTTACAATTTTAGTAATGATTTTATTGGCTGGATTAACCCGGCTACTTCCACATTTGCCAAATTTAACTCCAATTGGAGCAATTGCTCTTTTTTCCGGAGCAAAATTAAAAGGGATAAATTGTTTTCTATTACCAATGATCATTATGCTTTTTACTGACACAATTATTGGTTTTCATAATACTATGGTTTTTGTTTATGGAAGTTTTTTAATTATTACACTGTTGGGAACGATATTACAAAATAAGACTACCTATTTGCGTATATTTGGATCTGCTCTAACTGCATCGGTTATTTTTTTCTTAATTACTAATTTCGGTGTCTGGATTGTTGGCCCGATGTATCCAAAAACAATCGCCGGTTTAGGTCAAGCTTATTTCATGGGAATTCCCTTTTTCCGAAATACTTTGCTTGGGGATTTGATATATAGTTGACGCAAAACGAAATGTCCGTTTTTGTCATTCCCTCGTAGGAGGGAATCCAGACACAATATACATTATAAATAAGGTAATTATAGACTAGATCCCCGTCTTTACGGGGATGACAT
>Ga0210056_1004675_pt1 | contig 10619 bp, 10 predicted proteins | sample CryGeyCG2014_080_2_FD_183965 | JGI IMG/M metagenome (GOLD analysis project Ga0210056, IMG submission 183965) | Groundwater microbial communities from aquifer - Crystal Geyser CG07_land_8/20/14_0.80 (SPAdes) (version 2) | ecosystem: Environmental > Aquatic > Deep subsurface > Groundwater | place...
GTTCTTTTATATTCTTTCTTCTTCTTCTCGTATTTTTTCAACGCTCTATCAGCATGAGTATCACCAACCTTGAAAAAGAGGTCAAAAACTCCGAGGATAGGCTTGTCGTCCTGACAAAAATTGTCGGCGATATCGAAGTTTTTAAAGCCGATAAAAATGACCTGGAAAAAAAGCTTAAAATTATAAAAACCCTTGAAGAAAACCGGCTGGCCCCTGTACGCATGCTGGATGAATTGACCATGCTGGTTCCCGCAAATGATCTCTGGCTGGAGAAGTTTTCAGAGAAGGGGAAGGATCTCCGTATTGAAGGTGTCGCCAGGGATAATACCGTTGTTGCCCGTTTCATGAAAAATCTCGAATTATCAAATTATATCAAATCCATTGATCTGGTTTCCTCCAGGCAGACAGAGAGCTCCGGTGTCAAGCTGCAGCAGTTTGTCATGACATGTGCACTCAGGTAAGAACGGATGTAGCATATGGCGATCACATTAGATGACATTAAGAAACTGTCCCCCCAGAAGAAGGCATTAATTATTTGCCTGGTCTATATCCTCTTTGGTTACTTTTACTGGTCTCTATTTTTGCAGTCGGCCCTTAAAGAAAGAGAAGCTTTGGATACAAAGTTATCCGAACTCCGGCAACAAGTTGCGGAGAAAGAGCGGATAGCTGCCGGGAAGGATAAATATATCAGAGAGATCAAGGTTTTGAGAGAGACCTTCCGGATGGCGCTGGCAAAACTTCCCGCTCGTAAGGAAATACCCTCTCTCCTTAACGCCATCGAACTGGCAGGAAGAAACGCCGGAATAGAATCCATCCTGTTTGAACCGATAGCTTCCGAAAAGAAGCCATCTGATGAAAAGCAACCTCCCGCAAAACCATCCGAACAAAAACCGGAGAAAGGAATTCCCACAAACTCTCCTGAACCAGAGACATTTTACGAAGAGATTCCCATTAAGATCACAGTGAATGGTGGTTTTCATCGTACCGTCATCTTTTTTAATAAAGTAGCCAGGCTTCCCCGCATCGTTAATATTGAGGATATATCTATGGGAGAGGGAAAAGATGTGAAGGGATCAGGGCGTCTCCTTAGCACATCCTGTGTGGTAAAGACCTATATGTTCGTGGAAAAGTCAGATGAAAAAAACAGGTAGTTTCTTAATGGGGATTGTAACCTGCATTTTACCTTTCTCTATGGGACTGTGCGGCGAGGCCGTTGTGGCATCATCCAATGCCGATCTAAAGAGCAGAACTGAGATAGGCACAACGGCATCTTACGTTTATAATCCTGCCGGAAAACCTGACCCGTTTCAACCTTTCATAGAAAGAGAGACAATCAAAAAGAAGAAGAAGTTGGAAAAGCTACAGACACTTTCTATATTGCCGCTACAGAGGATCAGTATTGACCAATTCAAGCTGGTCGGTATCGCCGGTGACGATAAGCGCAGAATGGCAATAGTTGAAGATCCAAAGGGGAAATTTTATCCCCTTTTTCAGGGGACATATATCGGCCAGAACAACGGCATGGTGGTTAAAATACTTGCTGACCATATCATCGTTGAAGAAAAAGTCAAAACCGGCAAAGGGAGGACCAAGGTAGAGAAAATCACGATAAGGCTCCAGAAAGAAGATGATGAGGTGAAACTATGAAAGAAAACATGCAAAAGATACTTGCGGCTTTTTTAACTGGTTTTGTGATGTTTTTCGGAGCTTTCAGGCCGGCAGAGAGTGCACCACCCGGGCCGCCGGAGACGGGGAAAACGGAGTGGGGACAGATTTTAAATCTGTCCCCTTTAATGCAACCGGATGTGGGTTACCTTGAAGATATCGCTTTCGAAAAGATGGAGGGCAAGGAACGGGTTGTCTTGATAGTTTCGAAGCAACCCGCCAGCCTGCCCTATATTGAATATCAAGCTGCTGGTGTCGTGCTGTTGAGATTGGAAAACATGCTTGTTCCGGAGGGACTCAGGCGGCCTCTCGGCGAGGGAAAGCTCACTAACATCATTATTGTCTCCCCAATCCAGAAGACCTTTGAGGGGAAACAATGTGTCTACTTAACAATCGTTCTTAAGAAGCTGGTTCCCTGCAGTATAAGACTGGAAGAACAGAAAGTCCTTATTGATTTTAATGTGGCCGGTCTTACGGAGGCGGTTACCCCGACAGCCGAAAAGCCGGCTTACGAGGTCAAGGGTAAAGAAAAGGTGTCTGTTGATCTGGTAAAGACGCCCTCTCTTGCCGACAAGGAAGCCAAACCAGCTAAGGTGGAGACTGAAGAAGAAAGAGAAAAACCAAAGTACACCGGCCATAAGATATCTCTCGATTTTCAAGATGCAAACATTAAAAGTGTCTTCCGGTTATTATCTGAACTGAGTGGAATCAGTATTGTCTTCAGTGATGACGTAAAAGGTAATATAACTGTGCACATGGAAAATGTCCCCTGGGATCAGGCCCTCGATACCATTCTAACTATCCAGGGCCTCGGCAAGAGACAGGAGGGCAAGATAGTCGTAGTTAAGACTCTTGAGAGGATGAAAAAAGAAGAAGCTGATCGGAAATCCCTTGAAGAGGATCAAAAGAAGGCAGAGGAGCTTGCAAAAGAGGCGGAGCAGAAGCTTCTGGAAGAAAAAGGCAAACTGAGACAGGTGGCCATAGAGGCGAAGATTATAGAGGCAACGGATGACTTCGTCAGAAACCTCGGAGTACAGTGGGGCGGAGCATTATATGGACGAGCCGGCAGCTACCCCGCTGCTGTAGCCGCGGGAACAAATCCTGACAGGAGCCGTGTTATGACACAGAGCTACCCGGAGGGTATCGGGTTTCAAACACCGGAGGGTAAAACAATACACTCGGTAGGCGTCAATTTTCCAACCGTACTTTCATCGCCAACAATCGGTCTCGTGCTTGGAGGGGCCTCTGCCGTCATTGAAGCCCAGATTGCGGCCTTAGAAGCAACGAATCAGGGAAAGATCATTTCATCACCGAAAATAACTACGATGGACAACGTCAAGGCAACGATAAAGCAAGGTCAGGATATTCCCTATATCACCATAGATAAAGAGGGACGCATGAATGTAAGCTTTAAGCAAGCGCTTCTGGAGCTTGACGTCAAACCGAAGATCACGCCCGATGGTAGCATTTCCATGGAGATCAAGGCGGCAAATGATTATGCAGACTATGCCAGGGCCAAAGATTTAGCGGGGAATCCCCCGATCAATAGAAGCGAGGTAGAGTCTAAAATTGTTGTTCGGGATGGAGATACGATTGTCATCGGGGGTATCTTAAAAACGGAAGATTACAAAGCTATATCCGGCGTTCCCTGGCTCTCCAAGATACCGGTTTTAGGCTGGTTGTTTAAATCCGAAGCTATCACGAAAACACGAAAACAGCTCGTGATATTTATCACTCCAAAGCTCATAGATACAGATACTATGGAAGAAAAAACGGACCAGACAAAAGGAAAAACTTATTTATTTCCTTAGAACCATTCAAAAAAATCGCTATTCTCCCCTTGCGAATTACTCTGAAACTATCATCAAGAACTTTGTGATTAAAATGAATCAACCATATAAAGTAATATATACAGTTATCATTGTATTTCTCATCGCCATGATGGGCTGTGCGACCAGTCCGCGGAAACAGGAACGAGCTGATGCCTACCTAAATGTGGGGATTGCCTACTTAGGGGCGGAACGTTACAACGAAGCGTTAAAAGAACTTTTAGAGGCGGAAAAACTCAATTCTCGGGATCCTAAAATTCACCATTACATTGGCATCTCGTACTACGGTAAGGAACTCAATGATAGAGCAATCGGTGAATTTAAAAAGGCGATTGCCTTAAAGCCTGATTATTCGGAGGCCCATAATTTTTTAGGGACGGTTTATTTAGAAATGGGATTCTGGGATAATGCTTTAGAATCATTTAAAAACGCCCTTTCCAATATTCTCTATGAGACTCCTGACAAGGCGCTCTTCAACATGGGGAGGGCCTATCATGGGAAAGGTGATTATGAAAAGGCCCTGAGCACATATCAGGATGCGAAAAATAAGAAACCGAATACCGTTCCCCCTCCCTTGATAGATCATTATATGGGAATTACTTACTTTGCCCAGGGTAACCTGGAAAAGGCCGTACAATATTTAAAAACATCACTCAAAGAGGCCCCCTTCCTTGTCGAATCCCATTACTGGCTGGGGCAGTGTTATATTAAACTGAATGAACGGGAAAAGGCAAAAGCGGAGTTCCAAGCCGTCATCAAAATAACCCCGGAATCGAAACTGGGCATTGCCGCCAGAAAAAGTCTTGATTCTATCGGTTCTCTGCGTTAGAAGCATTAACCACAAGCACAAGATACTCCCAAATACCTAAATTGATTTATTATACTGTTCAAGAGGCCGAGAGACAGTCAAATCCCTATTGGGTTACCGTTCATTACCAGGAGGAAAGGTGTTTTGCCTGTTAAGGAGTTTTTCCCGATGCCCGAACTTCCCGAGGTAGAAACCCTCTGCCGTCAACTTAAACAGGTCATCCTGGACAAGGAAATCCGCAGCTTCGAGATCATTGATTCGAAGCTGACCGCGGGGGAAGGGCTGGAGGGAAGAAGAGTTCTCTCCGTAGGCCGCCAAGGTAAGGCACTGGAGATGAAACTTGATGACGGTGACGGCATAACAATCCTGCTCCATCTCCGCCTGACAGGCCGGCTCCTGTGGCAAGGTGATAATAATTTCTCCTTTCCCCATACCCGCTTTACTATTTCCTTTCCCCATGGCAGGCTTGATTGTATAGATCCACGGAGATTTGCCACCCTCTCTGTCCAAAAGACCGGATTCTCTGACTTCGATGACAGGCTGGAAGCCTGTCCCACCGGCATGGTAGTTGAACCGCTCAAAGATTTCTATGCCTCTCGACTCTGGGAGATGGCCCGGAGGAGAAAGATCCCTGTGAAATCCTTCCTGATGGACCAACGTTTCATTGCCGGGATAGGAAATATTTACGCCTCTGAGATTCTCTATGAAGCCTTTGTGAATCCATGGCAGAAGACGGACTCACTGTCACCGGCAAAATGGCAGGAAATAGAGGAGGCAACAACCTCCATCCTCAACAGGGCGATTGTCTGCCGGGGTACAACAGTATCCGATTGGCGTGATCTGTTTGGCCGTAAAGGGGAATACCAACGTTACCTGAAAGTTTATGCCCGCCAGGGACGTCCCTGTCCTCGCTGCCAGGCTGCCATTCAATATATGCACCTGAGTGGGAGGGGAACATATTTTTGCCCCACCTGCCAAAAAGCCGACTAACAACGGGTAAACAGTGAAAATGAGAAACCCTTAGCCGGTCGAGATGGCGGGTGAATTCAGACAAAGGAGAAGAAAGAGTACACCATGAATAAGAAAAACTATCTTATCCTGGCCGTTTTTTTTATCGTGTTGATGGAATTTATCTTACCGGTTCCTTCCTTTCCAGGAACTGTGGAAACAAGGATCAGTTCCAGTACGCTGCAATCCTTCATAGAAAATACTTTCCCGGTTACCTTTACTACAAACGCTAAGATACTTGGCGATACAAAGATACCGATCAACGTGAAGCTGACCAATCCCCGGCTGGTTCTTCTTTCACAAACTGCGGGGACGAAAAAACCCTTCTTAAAGTTGAACATGGATTATGAGGTCTCAAGCATCGCCGAGATAAAAAATTCCGTTCAGGGCCATATCTCCGGCGATCTTGATCTTGCCGTCTCACAGGATCAGGAGAGTCTCATAGTCTCCCCACGGGAGAGCTTTTTATCCCTCTTGCCCTCTCTCAAGGTATCTTTCCAGACCATGCTCAAACCGATCAGGTTCCCTCTCTTCAAGGGCCTTCCCGTTAAGATGAATGGTTACGAGGTCTATGCAAAATTCAGCAACATCTTAATAAATGTGGAAAATGATCATCTGGTCATCAAGAGCGAAGTGACATTTGAAAAGAAACTTACAAACGAAGGCGCCGTGCAGTTGAAGACGGGACGCCATGTCACACACTAACAACCGCCCATAAGCATTTTCTCACAATGTTTTTTCCTGATCCGCGGCGGCTGATGACGGTTCATAGCGGTTACCCGTTACCGGGCAGCAGAGGAGACTTGCTTCCTCGTACGGCCTTGTCTCAAACTGCAGGACAGGGTGATCAATCTTGAAGCGACAGAACAACAGTTCACGCACCTTAGCGGCAAGTTCGTCAACTTTGCTCAACGTTTGATCGGGAACGATGATATGGGCGGCCAGCGCCACCCTTTCAGATGACATGTTCCAGACATGGAGGTGATGGATTTCCTTGATGCCGTCAAGGGCCTCGATATCTCTCCGGATGGCCTCAACATCTATCCCCTCCGGTGTGGCATTCATGAGAATAAAAAAAGCCTTTTTCAGGATGCCCCAGCCGCCGAACAGGATCATCGCCACGATGATCCACGAAACAATCGGGTCGAGCCAGTACCACGGCCGGTATATCCATACAATACCTAACAGGAACACACCGAGGGAAGTCAGGGCATCGCTTAGCATATGGAGAAAGGCGCCACGGATATTGAGGTTAGTTTTGGCCCCCGGTCGCAGCATCAAGGTAGAGATCGCATTTGCCAGAAAACCGACAAGGGCGCCCCACATCACGACTTGTCCCTGTATGGCCTGGGGGTTCTGGAGCCTCTTCCAGCCTTCAACGGCAATATAGAAGCCAATGCCGTACAGTAATGCCACACTGAATACCGCGGCGAATACTTCGAAACGCTTGTAGCCGAAGGTATGTTTAAGCGTTGGCCCGCGCTGGCCGATGCGAAGCGCCACATAGCTTATCAGTAGCGATATAAAATCCCCCAAATTGTGAAGGGCATCGCTTATCAGGGCGATACTTCCCGCCATAACGCCTATGACCTACATTCAACACCCTTTTTTCAAATGGTACAAGTATTTTTTGAGGGGACGACAATTTTTTTGACGTGACGTACGATTTAGCTGGACTCTTCTGTTTAGCTGTGCTATTGAGGGGGCATGAACATGCCCCTTGTCATGCAAGGCCGCGAGATCGCGGCCAAAGATGTGGAGTTGATCCGTGCTCTGAGGCGAGAGAATCCTTCGTGGAGTCGATACCGCCTGTCGCGGGAGGTGGCCAAGCGCTGGCAATGGCGAAACCACAGGGGAGAACTTAAAGACATTGCCTGCCGTAGTCTGCTCCGGAAACTGGCAGAGCGAAACCTGATCGATCTTCCTTCCCCGCGCTGTGCATCCCCGAATCGCTATCGTCATCAGGCTCCTTCCGATGTCCCCCATGACACGGGTGACCTTGTGGGTAATTTGTCCTGCCTTCGTCCGCTTCGCTTTCTGGATGTGGGCGAACCGCAGACGGCCCGGCTCTTTGCCTGTTTGCTGGACCATTATCATTACCTTGGGTATCGGCAAGCGGTGGGGGAGAACATGGCGTATCTGGTGGCCGACTGTCATGGCCGTCCTCTTTCCTGCCTTCTGTTTGGCTCAGCTGCCTGGAGATGTGCAGATAGAGATCGGTTCATTGGGTGGTCTTCAGAGATACGGGCCGCACGGCTTCACCTATTGACCAATCAGCACCGGTTTCTGGTACTTCCCTGGGTACGGGTGCCACACCTGGCAAGTCATGTGCTCTCTGTGGTGATGAAACGGCTATCTGCGGACTGGCAGAGCAAATACGGCCACGAGGTTGTACTGGTGGAAACCTTTGTGGACCGGAGCCGTTTTCAGGGAACCTGTTATCGGGCGGCTAACTGGAGATGCGTAGGTAAGACCCGGGGCCGGAGCAGAAACGACAGATCGCATACGTTATCGGTACCTGCCAAAGACATCTACATCTATGAACTCAAACGAGGGGCACGAAAGGAGTTGTGCCATGTGCCCTGACGAACTTAAGGAACAGATCAAAGCAATTGAGGTCTCACGGGTGGACTTTTACCCCATCATCCGTGCCTACATCCAGCGCCTCGGTTTGGTTGAGTTAATCAACAGCCTTATCCCCACCCAGATGGAGGTTCAACCAGGACTGATCGTAGCAGGGATGATTCAGGACACCTTCTCGGGGCGATCACCCCTGTACCGATTGGAGGAGTTTTTTAAGACCCAGGATACAGAGCTGCTACTTGGCACCTATGTAGAGCCCGATGCTTTCAAGGATTACAATGTAGGCCGGGTCATGGACCGGATCTATGAAACAGGTGCGAGTCGGATCTTTAGCGAGGTATCTTACCGAGCCGCGATCATCTTCAATCTGGATCTAAGCCAGGGCCACTGGGACAGCACCTCGGTAAGCGTCTGGGGGGATTATGATTTCTACAGTAACGAAGACGATCCGCGGCTGAAGATCACCTTCGGGCATAGCAAGAACCTCCGGCCAGACTTGAAACAGTTCATGATCAGCATGCTTTGTGTGGAGAATAACATTCCGATCCTGGGAGACTGCCACGACGGCAACAGTTCTGACAAAACCCTTAATAACAAGCTCTTGACCCGCATCTCCAAGGACCTGGCAAAACATGGTCTGGGTGAAGGGGCCTTCACCTACGTGGCGGATTCTGCTCTTGTTAGCGAAGAAAACCTCGCCTGTTTCAAAGGGGATGGTATCCAACGTCCCATGTATTTTGTCACCCGTCTCCCCTTCACCTACAACGAGACTGACCGTTGCGTCAAAGAGGCCGTAAGGGCTGATCAGTGGAAAGAAATCGGTGTATTGGCCAGATCACTTCCCACACGAAAACGGCCTGTAGCTTCCTACCGTGGCTATGAGTCCGAGGTGGAGCTTTATGGCACATCCTATCGAGCGGTTGTCATCCACTCAAGCGCTCACGATAAGCGCCGCAACAAGCGTATAGACCGTGAACTCAAACAAGAGCGAAACTGCCTCATGGAGGAGATCCAGAGATCTAATCAGATCACCTTTTACTGCGAGGCGGATGCCCTCTCCCATTTAGATCGCCTCAAGGCTCTTTCCTCCCCCTACTACCGTGTCGATGGTCAGATAACCGAGATCCCTGTCTATGGACGAGGAAGACCATCCAAATCGGAACCAAGGAAAATCATCAAACGGCATTGGCAGATCAAGGCAACCATACTGGAAAAAGCAGACGCTGTGGCCAAAAAACGGGAAGAAGCCGGTTGCTTTGTTCTCCTCACCAATCGCCCCGCACAGGGAGAGGACGTACAGAGTGCAGAAGACCTTCTCCGCAGCTATAAGGCCCAGGACGGCATCGAGAGAAACTACAGCTTTCTCAAAGATCCCCTCATCGTCAATGACTTGTTCCTGAAAAAGCCTGAAAGGATCGAAGCCCTTGGCATGATCCTGCTCATATGCCTCCTCATCTGGAACCTCATGCAACGATCCATGCGTCTGTATGTGGAGAAAACCGGAACCACCATCGAGGGCTGGAAAGGCAAACCAACTGATCGGCCCACATCCTTCATGATGACCACCAAGTTCCAGGGACTCCAGGTTGTGAGAGTTGGCCATATCCGCTTATTGAAGCCCGGCCTTACCCAAACCCAGAAAAACTACCTCCTGGCACTCGGAGTCAGTGAGATGGTCTTCACCGACCCAAGACCCGGCTAAAGTGCATCGCAAAAAATATGAGGAGAGGTATTCAAAACTATGTGGAATGTAGGATATACTGGATGCGTTCCGTAAATTTGATAAATACCACAATCTTTTTTCCTATCATTAAGTTCATTTATTTGTTCGATATGATAAGGGCCATCCCAGTCGATATGAATTATTCCATTCATGTAGCCTCCTTATTGTACAGATAACGATGCGGATAAGCTGCCCCCGAATGAGGTCTGCTTGATTCGCTTGAATCTGTCCAATTCATCTCCCCGGTATTCTTGGGGTCTACTCCAAAATACTTTTTCGAGATACTAAAAAATAACTCACTACCAAGAAGAAGGGCTAAATCAAATATATTGACTAAGAAATCAGTATCAACATTAATATATTCTCCAATCTCTAATTCTTGTGAGACAGTAGGCCCTATTTTTTTTAGAAAATCAGGCGTTATTTTCCCATCACAATGAACTAATAGATGCCTTACTAATTCTCCATTTTTAAGAACTTCCAATTTTTCTTTAGAAAATTCCATGCTTAAAGAAAATTCGCTTTTTAAAAATTCTATTTTTTCAGAAATGTCTTTCCAAAATAGCTCATATATAAACTGTTCAATTAAATATCTACGGATGCCATCTAAGTCATTATGTTTCATTACTTCATTCCAAGTTATTTGTTTGTTACGTCGTAATACTTCAGGTCGACATTCACATATTGATCTTACGGACTCGGAAAAGAACGCTTCTAAATGAGAAAAGATCATTATTAAATGTTGATTTATAATATATTGTTCCCATTTAAGAGATTGATTCATTCCCAGTTCGCCTATTGCTAGACATAGACAATTTTTGATTAACTGAGATTTTATTTTGTCTTCTGAATTTAATTTGTAAACATCAAACTGTTTATCTATTTTGTAATCTTTGTCTTTTTCTGGAGAGGCTAAAAAATCAGCCATAATTTTGCAAACCGAATGTCGTAAACATAAGGGAAGGCTATTAGGGAAATCATTCAATGTTGCAGAAGAAATACG
>Ga0210056_1004676_pt1 | contig 10618 bp, 10 predicted proteins | sample CryGeyCG2014_080_2_FD_183965 | JGI IMG/M metagenome (GOLD analysis project Ga0210056, IMG submission 183965) | Groundwater microbial communities from aquifer - Crystal Geyser CG07_land_8/20/14_0.80 (SPAdes) (version 2) | ecosystem: Environmental > Aquatic > Deep subsurface > Groundwater | place...
ATACCGGTCAGAACATCGAGTTTGCTCAGCGCAATGCCCGTTATACCAGAGACCCGTATAGCCTGTCTGACGAGGACTGTATCCAGCCAGGCACACCGACGCTTTCTACCCGTCGTGGCACCAAATTCCTGTCCCACCTCCTGTAGCCTATTGCCAATCTCGCAGGTCGGCTCAGTCGGGAAGGGTCCTCCCCCAACCCTTGTAGTGTAAGCCTTGCAGACTCCTATAACGGCATTGATGGCTGTCGGCCCGATACCGGTACCACAACAGGCGCTACCGGCCACAGTATTTGAAGAGGTAACAAAGGGAAACGTGCCATGGTCAATATCGAGATGAGCCCCCTGGGCACCCTCGAAGAGGACCTTTTTCCCTTTTTTGATCTCCTGATTGATAATGAGGGAGGTATCTGCTACATATCCTCTGAGACGGTCGGCGTATGCCCGATATTCATCGTAAATCACATCGCTATCTACCGGATCTTCCTGAAAGAGTCTGGTGAGGTAGAAGTTCTTTTCTTCCACGTTTCTCTTTAATTTTTCCTGAAATACCTCTTCGTCGAGGAGGTCACAGATCCTGATACCCACCCGTGCTACCTTATCTTCATAGGCAGGTCCGATACCCCTTCCCGTTGTCCCGATCTTTTTGCCCGTCCCGTGAGACTCGCGGGCCACGTCCAGTCTCCGATGATAGGGCATGATCACATGGGCATTTTCACTCACAAAAAGTTTTGTATGCCGGGGAAAGAACCCCCGGTTTTTGAGTGCATCAATCTCCTCAACCAGAACCAGAGGATCAACGACAACCCCATTTCCGATGATGCAGATCTTATGATCGTGCAAAATACCAGAGGGAATCAGGTGGAGGATGGTCTTTTCACCTTTTACAACGATGGTATGTCCTGCATTGCTACCCCCCTGGAATCTTGCAATCACATTGGCATCTTCTGCGTAGAGGTCAACAACCTTCCCTTTGCCTTCATCACCCCACTGGGTGCCAACAACCACAATACTCGCCATAAGGAATTTTCTCCAAAGCTACATTTCAAGAGGGGTCACGGAAATGACATGGGGCATCCCCCGAAGTTTATCGAGCACACTATCGGTTACCATACTGTCGGTACTCAACACAACGAGGGCCTGTTTTTCAACCTGTTCTCGGCTGAAGTGGAGTCTCGCAATATTGACAAGGTTGTCTCCGAGGGTAGTACCGATGTTACCGACGACACCAGGCCTGTCATAGGTACAGAGGACCAGCATATGACCTTCCGGAACGACCTCGAGGGTAAATTTGTTGATCCTCACGATCCTCGGATCCTGGCGTCCAAAGATGGTGCCTGCCGCGCAGCTCACCTCCTGGGAAGTCTCAATGGTAAGGGTTATCATGCTCGTATAATCTTTAACCTCGCTGCTCTTTGTTTCCACAACCTTGATACCTCTCTCCTTTGCTACCACGGGTGCATTGACGTAATTGATGGTCTCATTAAGTATGGGGGTCAGAAGTCCCTTCAGCAGAGAAATAGTAATGGGGGCTGTGTTATAGTTCAGGATTTCCCCGCTGTACTCTACAATGACCTCCCTGATGCCGCCCGAGACCAGTTGAGATTCAAATCTCCCTAATTTTTCCGCCAGGATCAGATAAGGTTGAATCACGTTTAGTAACTCGGCGCTAACAGAGGGGAAATTGACGGCATTTTTGATTTCCCCTTTTGTCAGATAAGCCCAAATCTGTTCAGCAATGGCAACAGCCACATTAGCCTGGGCCTCATCGGTTGATGCACCGAGATGGGGGGTACAGATTACGTTGTTGAGGGAGAGAAGCTCCATATTTTTAGTAGGCTCTTCTTCAAAAACATCGAGGGCGGCGCCGGCGACCTTGCCGGAGGTGAGGGCATCATAGAGGTCTTTTTCATTGATAATTCCCCCGCGGGCACAATTGATAATAAAGACCCCTTTCTTCATTCTAACAAAAGTGTCGGCATTGATAAATCCCCTCGTTTCCTTTGTTAGAGGGGTATGTACCGAGATAAAATCAGAATTTCTTAAGAGTTCGTCCATGGTGACGAGGGTAACCCCTGTCTTCTCCGCCACCTCCGGTGATATGAAGGGATCATAGGCAATGACATTCATCTTTAAACCCTGTGCCCGGTCGGCAACAATGCTGCCAACCCTTCCTATGCCGATAATCCCCAGAGTCTTGTTACAGAATTCAGTGCCCATAAATTTACCCTTTTCCCACTTGCCCCCCTTCATGGATGCCGTGGCCTGAGGGATCTTTCGGGCAAGAGAGAGCATCATGGCAATGGCGTGCTCCCCTGCCGTAACGGTGTTACCACCGGGGGTATTCATGACGACGATACCTTTCTTTGTGGCAGAGGGAATATCCACATTATCGAGTCCGGTCCCGGCCCGACCGATCACACTGAGTTTTTCTGCCCTATCAATGATCTCTCTGGTAACCTTTGTGGCGCTACGGATAACCAGACCATCGTAGTCCTTAATGACTTCTTTGAGTTTATCGGGGGTGAGGTTCAGCATCACGTCAACCTCAATCCCCGGTGTTTTTTTGAATATCTCTATACCATCGGCGGCTATGTTGTCGGATGCAAGAACTTTTTTCATTTTAAGTTTTTCCTCCTTACTCGGCAATCTTTTGCCTGTACAGCCTTTCCAGTTCGCCAATAGCATATTTTATATCTGCTGCTTCAATCGTGGGGCCGCACCAGAAACGAAACCCAGGGAGGGCATCTCTGTAAGAACTTACATCATGTGCCCAATTATTCCTGCTCAGCTCAGCAGTAATACCTTTGAGAAATTTAACCTGCTCCTCCCCGGGCATGGCCTTAAACTTTTCACCGATAACGACAAGACAGACCGAGGTACTGGATCGGGTATCAGCAGAGGCGGCCAGGAAATCTATCCCGTCTGTCTTTTCGACCCATTCCTCTATGACCTTGAGATTTTCTCGGCTTCTTTTGATGAGACCGTCCAGTCCGATTTCCCCGGCCCATTTCAGCGCATCGAGATAATCTTCCACACAAAGCATGGAAGGGGTGTTGATGGTCTCCCCGGCAAAGATAGCCCGGTTGACCTTTCCGTCCTTTTTCAGGCGGAAGATCTTGGGCAGGGGCCAGGGAGGGTCATACGATTCAATGCGAGAGACGGCCCTGGGACTTAAGACGAGCATGCCATGACCACCCTCGCCACCGAGGCACTTCTGCCAGGAGAAGGTCAGAGCGTCAACCTTTGGCCAGTCAATAGTCATGGCAAATGCCGCGCTGGTGGCGTCACAGATGGCCAGCCCTTCCCTGTTCAGAGGAATCCAATCCCAATCGGGGATTTTAACTCCGCTTGTGGTGCCGTTGGCGACAAAAACGCAATCATTTGACCAGTCCACATCTTTCAGAGGGGGAATCTTACCATAATCAGCCCTCTTGATGGTGGGATTGAGTTTCAACTGTTTGGCAATGTCTGTTGCCCAGCCCTCTGAGAAGCTTTCCCATACCAGCACCGTCACCGGCTTCGGGCCGAGGAGACTCCACATGGCGGCCTCAAATGCCCCCGTATCCGAGCCGGGTAATATCCCGACCAGATAGTCCTCCGGGATTCTTAGTATTCTTTTAGTTTCCAAGATCGCCTCCGCCAGTTTTTCCTTACCAGGGGTGGAACGATGGGAACGACCAACCAGGGCACCTCTTAAATCCTCAAGACTCCATTTCGGTCTCTTACTGCAGGGACCTGAACTGAAATTTGGATTATGCATAACCTCTCTTTCCTCACCCTTTCTAAAACACAAAATGCGTGAGGTCTATATTATCAGTATTGCCATGATTGTTCAAGATATTTTGGGATTTGAAAACCTGCAAGCGTCATTCTCGAAAGTTGAAGGTATAGTGCCTCTTGCGGAAAAACTTGTAACCAAGTTCCACAAGGGAGGGAATCTTTGATTTGATCGCTGCAACGATATTACAAAAGATGAAAATGGGAAGACGAAAACTACCTCTCATCTTCATTCGAGGCAAGCCTCTGGTAAATTTTCTGTTTATTAAGATGGAGGAGGTGTTATCTCTTTAGTGTAAGCGATGATAAGGCGCTCTTGATCGCTTTCATTTATCGTATCTTTAATTATCTTCTCTGCCCTCTCCAATGAGAGTCTGGCCACTTCTTTTCTCAGTTCCTGTTTGGCCCTTCTTATTTCCTGTTCTGCCATAGCTTTTGCCTGCTTTTTTAGCGCTTCTCTTTCTTTTTCAGCTTCGGCAATGATCCTTTCTTTTTCAGCCTGTCCCTCCTTTTGGGCCAAATTCCGAATCTCTTCCACCTCTCTATCTAAGGCGCTTAACTTTTCTTCGTATTCCCTTAACTTTTTTTCGGCTAAGTTTTTAGCCTCTTCCGCTTCTTTTAAAGAGAGAATGATCTTCTGGCTTCGCTCGGCGAAAAAACTTTTCGTTTTAGGAAGGGCGAATTTGTACAGCACAAAAAGAAGGAGAAAAAAGTTAATTACTTGAAAAACAAACGCCAGTAGAGATGGGCCTTGTCCTTCCTGAGAGGCACCCGCAACTGCTTGTCTCACAGATGCCAAAGCTATTACTACTGTGTAAAAGATAATTTTCATATCTGGATGCTTCTTCCTAAGACCTTCTCGGCTATTGCCTGCCCCAATGTTTCTATCTGCTGGTAGAGAGTTCTCCGGCTTGCCTCTGTTTCTTCCGAGATTTTTTCTTTTATCTCCTCAAGAAAAACGTTGGCTTCTTGCCTCGCTTTACCCATGATATTCTCTCTTATTTCTACGCCTTCCCCAATGTACCTCTTTTTTATATCCAGAGTCTCCCTTCTGGCCTGGCGCAGTTTTTCTGCATACTGGGCAAAGGTTTCCTTCGCTTTTTCTTCTATCTCCTCGGATTTTCGTAAAAATCCTCCCGTCCTCTCATCCCTCTCATGCAGGATATTTAGTATAGGTTTAAAAAGGGTTCTCTTTAAAAACCAGAGGACAAGAAGGAAAATAACTCCTTGAACGATAAGCAAAGAGATGTTTATAGAGGGAAGCATTTTTTAAACTTTTCCCTGGAGGAAGAAAGAGATAACAAAGGCGTATAGAACCAGTGATTCTATCAGGGCCAATCCTAAGATTAGGGGAACAAACATCCTATCAGCCGCCCCTGGATTCCTGGCTATTCCTTCCAAGGCAGAACCTGCAGCTCTACCTTGACCAAGTCCCCCGCCAAATGCAGCCAAACCAATGGCTAAACCGGCACCAAGTCCTACCAATCCCATACCTATGGTGGTTTTCGCTTCTTCCGCAGCAAAACTACTCGTTGAAAGTAACATTAAAACCCCGACAACCATCACCACCATTTTCCATTTCCCCATGACCAAAAAACCTCCTTTCATTTTTTAATTTTATTAGTGTTCATGAGAGACAGCTAAACCTATGTATACTGTTGACAGAGCAGCAAAAATAAAGGCCTGGATCAGAGCAACGGCTAAACCTAAAACTAAGAATATAACGGGCACGATCAGGGGAACTAAACCTGAAAAAATAGCTAAAACAGTATGATCACCAAATATGTTTCCAAAAAGCCTCACTGATAGCGAAAAAGGACGGAAAAGGTGACTTAACAGTTCAATGACAAACATCAATGGTGCTATCCAGATTAGCGGACCGGCAAATTGTTTTAAATACCCGATACCGTGCTCCTTAAATCCTTGATAGTTATAGTACAGAAAGACAATTATTGCACAGGCGGCATTCGTATAGATGTTGCTTGTAGGAGGGAGAAAGCCAGGAATAACCCCTAAAAGGTTGCAGAAGAGAATAAAGACGAATAAACTCCCGATTAAAGGAAAGTATTTTTCTGCCGAAGGTCCGATTATCTCTCTCATTATGTTCAGGGCAGTCTGAACTACTAATTCAAAGAAATTCTGAAATGTTAGTGTTTCTTTCGGAATTAGAGGATTAGGGGAATTTTTAATAGAATTTAAGACCTTCCTGCAGATGACAAGAAGGATAATCCCCACAAAGATAGTTGTGACAATCAGTTGTTTTTCTACAGAATGAGAAACAAAGGGAATCAATGAAAACCAGGTAAACCCGTGCTCCATAATTATTTCCCCAAAATCAGCTTGCCAGCTCTTGCATGACTATTTCATGCCTTCATGAAAAGGGCAAGCGGAGCGGTCTGTACCATAGACGGTACTGGTTGTCAAGGATATTTCGTGGTTTACTAAAGAAGTTTTTTGTATCTTTTTACAATAAAAATGGCTGTTTTTACTCCTGTCGCCAGACCAGCAAAAAAGAATATTCCCGACAACCAGGGAAAGGTCTTAAAGGCTTTGTCTAAATAGTACCCCACCACAATACCTCCCACCATTGAGGTACCCATTTCCAGAGTCAGAGTAAATAAGACCCCTAATTGTTTTAGTTTCTGGTAAGCGATACGACCCCTATTCCCTTTGTTCGGTTGGATCTCTCGAGGGGAAAATGCCCTCTAAGAGCAGGGCAAATATAAAAGCCGAGAATCCAACAATAAAAGCAATAATATTCACTAAATGGAAAGTTACTATGAGATAAATTATTCCAAATAACAGAATAAGTTTTATCACGTATTGCCACACTATCAATGCTTTAGACGGGTTTTCTTGATAGAAAACGCCCTCTATTATCCTGCCCAATACTTTTAAGTTTATAATGGAGAGGCACCCCCCCAGAGCTATTCCCCCCGATATCTCTATTGATTTATAAATTAAACTCACCAGAAGCAGAAAGAATAGAATAAAGACCGTTTTTCTCTGTATCGAACTTAGTTGTTTTTTTGATTTATTTAACACAAGCTTACCCATGGGATGCCAATACCGCTGATTTGTACCAGCACTCCTTAATTCTAATAGCGATAGTAGTCTGGCTTGAATGGGCCGCCGATTTGAACACCAAGATAATCGGCCTGTTTTGAAGTCAGTTTTGAAAGCTTGACTCCCAGACGGTTGAGATGCAGTCTTGCCACTTCCTCATCAAGCTTCTTCGGTAGGGTATAAACACCAGTTTTATATCTGTTGGTTGCCAGTTCGATCTGGGCGAGACACTGATTGGCAAAGCTGCAACTCATGACAAAACTGGGATGGCCAGTGGCACATCCGAGGTTGACCAATCGTCCTTCTGCAAGAACGATAATGGAATTGCCCGATTTCATGGCCCATCTGTCCACCTGTGGTTTGATATTCTCTTTTTTACAGTTCTTTTCCAGATAAGACATGGCAATCTCGCTGTCGAAATGGCCGATGTTGCATACAATGGCCTCATTCTTCATCTTTTCCATATGCTCGCCCGTGATGACATCGCAGCAGCCCGTTGCGGTAATGAAGATATCCCCTTTTTCTGCAATATCCTCCAGTGTAGTGACTTCATACCCCTCCATGGCGGCCTGGAGGGCACAGATGGGATCAACCTCAACGATAATACAGCGGGCCCCAAGACCCCGCATTGACTGGGCACAGCCTTTGCCAACATCACCATATCCACAGATCACAACAATTTTGCCCGCAACCATAATATCTGTCGCACGCTTGATGCCGTCAGCAAGTGATTCCCTGCAACCGTATAGATTGTCGAACTTCGACTTGGTTATCGAGTCATTGACATTTATGGCAGGGAAGAGCAATTCACCGGACTCGGCCATTTGGTACAGTCTGTGAACGCCTGTAGTCGTCTCTTCGGAAACGCCCCGGATATTTGCCGCCACTCGCTGCCAGCGCTCTCGATCCCGCTTTAAGCTATGCCTGAGACGTTCCATGACAATCTGCATCTCTTTGCTCTCGTACGCTTTCTCAAGCAACGACGGATCCTTCTCGACCTTGACACCCTGATGAACGAAAAGGGTCGCATCACCGCCGTCATCAACGATCAGATCCGGCCCGGAACCATCCGGCCAGGTCAGGGCCTGTTCCGTACACCACCAGTATTCCTCAAGAGATTCTCCCTTCCAGGCAAAAACGGCTGCAGATCCCGCTTTAGCAATGGCAGCGGCCGCATGATCCTGGGTGGAGAAAATATTGCATGAGGCCCATCTGATCTCAGCACCAAGATCCTTAAGTGTTTCGATGAGCATCGCCGTTTGAATCGTCATGTGGAGGCTACCCATAATTTTCAAACCCTTTAAAGGTTTCTGGGGGCCATACTTTTCTCGCACCGCCATCAGGCCGGGCATCTCATTTTCGGCAAGTTCCAACTCCTTGCGCCCCCAGTCGGCGAGAGAGATGTCGGCAATCCTGTATTTTAAGGTTCTGTCAATCTCCTCGAATTTCATACCTTCCTCATCTTCGATCTCAGATTCCTCAATGCTTCAAATGGTAGCAGCCTGCTTCAGTTCTTCAACCTTATCCGTTTTCTCCCAGGGATAATCGTCGAGAAATAGTGTCCGGGGTAGTTTTCTATAGAGATCTCCCCGGAGGAGGTCAAATTGCTCAATCATGCCCCGGGGAGACAGATCAAAGTATTCCTTGATCAATACGGCCAGTTTACTGTCGGAGACGATACCAGTACCGAAAGAATTCACATAAATGGAGATGGGCCTGGCGATACCTATGGCATAGGCCAGTTGAACGGAACACTTGGTGGCCAGGCCAGCGGCAACGATATTCTTGGCCACATACCGTACCCCAAAGGCTGCGGAACAGTCAACTTTCTCCGGTGATTTGTTGACAACAGAACCGCCCCCTACCTGAGCACCCGGGTACCCTCCATAGAGCTGAACCACAACTTTGCGACCGGTTAGTCCCGAATCAGCGGCACTGCATGAATTGATGGCTTGCCATTCTCCTGTGGGGTTAAACAGAAATTCGGTTTTTTCATCCACCCAATCTTTAAGGCAATCCATGGCCATTTGCCTGGCCTGTGGTTCTATACTGGATCTGAAACTATCAGGAACATGGCGATAATCAATAGCGTTAGACATGAGAATGGTGGCCACCCGTAAGGGTACCCCCTGATCGTCATAATCCACTGTCACCTGTCCCTTGCCATCCAGAGCGAATACAGGATTTCCACAATTTTCAAATGTCCTCATCAACCGGCTTACCAGCACAAAGGGAAGGGGTAGCAATTCCGGTGTCTCATTGCAGGCAAAACCATATATAATACCCTGGTCTCCGGCACCGATTTCCTTATATTTGCCCAGATTGGCCCGGGTACCTATATTGATGTCCGGGGACTGGGGGACAATTGTATTGAGAATCCCCATCGAGTCGCCGTTGAGACCAAGGGCGTAGTTCCGGTAACCTATAGACAGAACCGTCTCACGAACACACCTCTCGATGTCCACGTAGATTCGTGTATCAACCTCTCCGCCGACGATACAAAAACCCTTTCCTAAAAAAACCTCAATGCCACAATGGGGCGTGGTATCAACAGTCAGACCAATTTTACGCTCCTCATCCAGAATGGCAGCAATCACATTTGCCGCTATCGAATCAGCCACAATGTCAGGATGTCCTATCTTGACGCTCTCGGATGTAATTTGCATCTTCTTCTCCTTCATTGACAAATTTGGTTTTTTATTCCTTTACTACAAAGATCGGAGAAGCCATAAACCTGAATACCCGTCACTGCTGGTCCCTTTCCACCTTCAAACAACGGTTGGGCGGGTTAACAATTCCACCGGAAATAATCAAAGTAAAAGCCTCTTCCACCAGCATATCCGTATAGATCAACTCATCTTCCGGCACCATGATAAAAAATCCTGTTGTCGGGTTGGGTGCAGTCGGCAAAAGGATGCTGATATAGTTGCCGCTTTCTCCCATCTTGGCCCCAATCTCCCTATTGGGCATGCCCGTTACAAAGCCGACAGAATACATCCCCTTACGGGGAAATTCAACCAGAACAACCTTTTTGAAATTCTGCTTTGTACTTTTAAACATACCATCGGCAACCTTCTTGATAGCTTGATAGATACTCCTTATAATAGGTATTTTATCTACCAGAGTCTCTCCCCACGTGACAAGTTTGTTACCAAAATAACTGCGGGTTAAAAGACCACAGATGAAAACCATAATCACCGTCACAATAACGCCGAGTCCCGGTATATGAAACGGCAGTAGTGTATCGGGCTGATATCTTTTGGGGATAATCGTCAGCAGATTATCCATCAGGTCTATAATAAAGTTGAGAATATAAAGCGTTAATCCTATAGGGGTGATGACGGCAAGACCGGTTAAGAATATGGTTTTCAGTTTTCTCTTCAATTGGTAATCCTTTTCAAGCCATGTAAATTTCATAATTAACGAGGTAATTGCAAAAGTCTTGAAATTAAAATGTAGCCGCAAACTTTAGTTTGCGTGTTTTCTTTGTTTTTAATATGTTACAAAACACAGGCTAAAGCCTGTGGCTACCAGAATTGGACTTTTGCAAGAGCCTCTATTGAAAGGTAATTCCCCAAAAAGCTGCCCAAAGCAGTTCTAAGCCGTATTTGGTGACTAAATGCGGCCAGAGAATCAATTCTCCGGTGCCCATTGCCAAACCCATTACTACTATACCCACACCCAAAGCCTTGCTCCAGTGAGGAGCTTTTGGCAAATCTCTAATTTCTAATTCCGCGTATTTTTCGGTCATATTATAATTATACTTAACTTTTGCA
>Ga0210056_1004678_pt1 | contig 10610 bp, 12 predicted proteins | sample CryGeyCG2014_080_2_FD_183965 | JGI IMG/M metagenome (GOLD analysis project Ga0210056, IMG submission 183965) | Groundwater microbial communities from aquifer - Crystal Geyser CG07_land_8/20/14_0.80 (SPAdes) (version 2) | ecosystem: Environmental > Aquatic > Deep subsurface > Groundwater | place...
TTTAAATTTACCAACACAAGTGAGTTTTGGCGCTACCAAAAATATAAACTATATTTACGATGCCTCAGGCACAAAATTAAAGAAAGTGGTTAACGATAACGGTATGATAACAACTACAGACTACGCTGGTAATTTTATTTACGAGAACAATGTTTTGCAGTTCTTTAACCAACCGGAAGGCTATGTAGAACCTATAAACGCAAGTGACTATAACCAAGGTTTTAACTATGTTTACCAATACAAAGACCACTTGGGAAATATTAGGCTTTCATATAAAAACATTAGTTTAACAAGCACGCCAAGTTTACAGCTAGTGGAAGAAAACAACTACTATCCCTTTGGGCTAAAACATAAGGGATATAACACAGCAATAAACGGAACGCATCACAAATACATGTTTGGCGGTAAAGAATTTGATGAAAGTTTTCAAACTTTAAATACCTATGACTTTGGTGCAAGAAACTATGACCCTGCATTGGGAAGATGGATGAATATTGACCCGTTGGCGGAACAAATGAGAAGGCACTCGCCTTATAATTATGCTTTTGACAACCCTATTTATTTTATTGACCCTGATGGGATGTCACCAGACATTTATAATGGTGGGCTTGTTAGAAATAAAAAAGATTTAGAAAACTCCATTGAAAATGGATTTGGTAAGAATGATTGGGTTGAAAAACAAGATAAAAGTATTGTATGGGATGATAAAGTTACGAGTGCAAATGATAAGGACTTACAAGCAGGTGATAAATATTTAGGTAAAAATGTTCTTGTTGGAACTCACAATAGGGATGCGAGTGGAAATGAACCAATTAATACCGCTACATTTGATTTGTATTTAGAAAGTGATAAAACAGGACCATCCGCAACAATTAACGGAAATACTGTTCCTGCTGATATAACTAAGCAAGGAACTCTTGCCGAAGGATTATATTCAGCAAGGTCTCAAGGTAGAGCAGGTATTTTAGCAGAGGGTAAGCAAGATTTGGCTTTAATTATAAATGAAGGTAAATCAGTGCCAACAGCTCCGGGAAGTCCTAAGTCCTCAATGAGTGAGATATTTTTTCATTCAGGAAATTATAATAGGTTAAGTTTAAGCACTAGTACTCCTGGGCAATATATATCTAAGGGTTGCCAAACAAGTGGTTGCGGCCCAGGTTCTCGCCCTTTACATAATCAATTTATGAAAGCGGTGGGCACAGACTTTAAAGGCTCTTACTATTTACGCTCACAACCGAAATTGGAAGTTCCAAAATCTAAATAGCTATGAATTATATACTCTTATTCTTTATGCTATTGTCTTGTAATGTACAGGAAAAGCAAGGACTTCCATCATTGGTAAATACTAAATGGGAATATAAGGTTGCCGAAGATTGCATAAGTTATATTGCTTTTAAAGCAGATAGTACTTATGAAGATTATAATTGCGAATTAGATTTTCCTTTTAGTGGAAATTACAAAGTAAAAAAAGATACTTTATATTTAACAGAAATAGGTTTAGCTTCTGAATTGCCAGGAACAACCAAAAAGATTGTTAAACGTAAATGCAAAGGGATATTGACAAATGGTCAATTAAAATTTGTAAGTGGAGAAGAGCTTGAAGATGGAAAATGGGTAAAGTCAGATTATAAACCCACACAGGAAATACTTTATAAGAAAGTAGTAAAATGAAAAAAGCCCGGCAAGACTGGGCTTTTTGCTTTATCAAACGCCAGGCTTGCAGCTTGGCGTTTTTTATTTACATCAAACTAATTTTGGCAGACTTTATAAAATGGTCAACAGTAGTAAGTAAACATTCTTTTTCTTTTTCGGGCAGTACCGAAATATCCTGAAAGCGTTGCAACATTTTAGGGTCTTTAAACAAATTGGCTTCGTCATTTTCCCCTAAAAGATAACCTACCGAAGTATCTAAAATTTTAGCCAGTTTTTTAGCAGCATCAATGCTTGGGTTCATCTCATCCCTTTCGTACTTACCAATGGCAATCTAAAAACCGATGCAAACAAAAACATTACCGCTATTCAATATAATTATTTAAATTTACCAACACAAGTGAGTTTTGGCGCTACCAAAAATATAAACTATATTTACGATGCCTCAGGCACAAAATTAAAGAAAGTGGTTAACGATAACGGTACGATAACAACAACCAACTATGCCGGCAATTACGTGTATGAGAATGACGCTTTGCAATTCTTTAACACCGCCGAAGGTTATGTTGAACCTATAAACGCAAGTGACTATAACCAAGGTTTTAGTTATGTTTACCAATATAAAGACCACTTGGGAAATATTAGGCTTTCATATAAAAACATTAGTTTAACAAGCACGCCAAGTTTACAGCTAGTGGAAGAAAACAACTACTATCCCTTTGGGCTTGAACACAAGGGTTACAACAATGTCGTGAACGGTACTGAAAACAACTATAAAACGTATCAAGGTCAGGAAATCTCAAAAGAGCTTGGTTATAATATGCTTGAGTTCAAGTATAGACATTATGACCCAGCAATTGGAAGATTTGTTGCTGTTGACCCTTTAGCTAGTAAATATCCTTATAACTCTACATATGCTTTCCAAGAAAATAAGCTTGGTTTAGGTGTTGAACTTGAAGGATTAGAACTTGTATATAGAAAAGGAACTGACCCAAAGTTTAAAACACAATTTGCTAAAACAGTTAAGTTTATGAATAGCAAAGGTACTTCAGGGAAAATGGCAGAATTGAACGAATCAGGAAGAACCGAATTAGTTGACAACACTGGAAAAAGGTCTTTTTATAGACCGAGTGAGGGAGCTATTTACTTTGACCCAACTGCAGCAGTTGAAACAGATGAAGGACATATTTTATCGCCTGCGACTGTATTAGACCACGAAATTGACCACGCTTTACAAGATAAAGAAAACCCAGGGCAGTTTAAAAATGATATTGACCCAATTGAAGGTTACGACCCTGCATATGACACTAAAGAGGAGAAGAGGGTTATAACAACTTCCGAGCAAAAAACAGAAAAAAAGCACGGAGAAATAAAAGAAGGTGAAGTTACAAGGACTAATCACAATGGAACAGTAATGGATGTTACCGACCCTACATCAACTAAAAATGCTACTCAAAGAGCAAATCAATTAGAAGAAGTAATAATCACTGTTCCTAAAAAGAAAGAAAATGGGCAGAACTAAAAAAATTAAAATAGGAATATTGTTTTTTGCTGTACTGATAATTGCTTTAGCCTTTAACAATGCGAAAAACAAAGATACCACGAAAATTATAAGTAAAAAAGATAATGTTATTGAGCTGATAATATTATATGAAAATTTGACTACTCAAACTTTTACACGTGTTGCCTGTGATGAATTAGAGCAAATATTTGATAAAGTTTTGAAGAAAAAGATACTTAAAGACAAGAGTCGCATAAGTGAAATTACTGAATCAATTGATAGGGCTGTACGACAAGGAAACTATACAGAGAATATTGACGTGCGATTTAAAATGATATTGATTTATCAATCTGAAAAAAGTGATACCATTTGTGGTAACGGAAGCGTAATTAGTGTAAAAAACAAAAATTACAGGATTGATAAAGATTTTACAAATCTCTTGAAAAATTTAACCGATACGGAATAAGTAACATAAAACCACCTTTAACGAGGTGTTTTTTTTATGCCTAAAAGCGAACCCCGATAGCTCTAATATAAAACCCGAATTGCTAGCGTGTAACTATTTTCCGTTCCCGTTACGAGTAAGAATCTTGCTAACCGGTGCCAACAAAGGAATAACAAACATTGAATACAACCATTTAAATTAACTATGTCATCTGGAAATATTTCTTACATTTACGACGCAACAGGGGTTAAATTAAAAAAAAATGGTGAGTACGGGAACAACAACCAACTATGCCGGCAATTACGTGTATGAGAATGACGCTTTGCAATTCTTTAACCAACCAGAAGGCTATGTTGAACCTATAAACGCAAGTAACTATAACCAAGGTTTTAGTTATGTTTACCAATATAAAGACCATTTGGGAAATATTAGGCTTTCATATAAAAACATAAGTTTAACAAGCACGCCTAATTTACAAATAGTGGAGGAGAACAACTACTACCCCTTTGGGTTGAAACATAAAGGGTATAACGCCAACATAAACGGAACCCACCATAAATACATGTTTGGCGGAAAAGAACTCTCAGAAGAACTCGGTTTAAATACGTATGATTTTGGAGCAAGAAATTATGATGCAGCATTGGGGCGCTGGATGAATCTTGACCCGTTGGCGGAGAAAATGCGTAGGCACTCCCCTTATAATTATGCTTTTGATAATCCTGTTTTCTTTATCGACCCTGATGGGATGGCACCTTATACAGTAATTGGTACGGATGAGGAATCACAAAAAAATATTAAGAATCAACTTAATGAAGAGGATAGAAAATTTGTCGAATTCGATAAAAATGGAAAATTAAATACAAAATTATTAAATAAAGCTGATAGTAATTCTGGAAATTTAAAAAATTTGCGGACTTTAGCTAATTCTGAAACTGTTTTTGAGTTTCATTCAGGCAGTTTGGATTCTAAAAATTCAGAAACTGGTGAAATTTCAAAAATGGAATTATCTGGAACAGGCAAGGAAGTTGATGGGTATTCTCTTGATAAAGGAGTTACATTATTCAATGAGAAGGTAGGCAATAATACCAATATTTCACCAGACGACAATATTCATATTGGAGTCAATAGTGATGGGTCCGGATTAGATAAAGCAAAAACAACTGCACATGAAATAGTACATGCAGTAGCATTTTTACTTAAAGGTCTAGGTATAAATCCCAATCATGATTATGGATTTACTACACCAGATAGCGAAGGGGTTATGGGTTTTACAGACAAAAACACGGTATTGAAAAAGGAAATAAAAGCAAGAGAAAAGGAAACTGTTAAAAATTATAACAATAACTAAAATTAGAATTCATGAAAAAAAATAATGTCTTAGTTTTTAGTTTTATAGTCTTATTATGTTTTAGTAGCTGTTTGTTTAAAGGCAGAATGAAAACGCAAAACAGTTTGACTGATAGTTACCTAGTATGTCATACCAAAAGTATATCTCTTAAATATTTAAATATAAAAAAAATAGATACTATTGTATATGAAGAAGGTAGGATCTACAATATATTTACAAGTGATAACAGTGTTATAATTTTTCTTTGTGGGAATAATGCTGACATTATGAATGGTGATGATTATAAAGTTTTGGATTCTGCAAAAACGATATATGGAAATTTAAGTCTACGAGGAATTCAAGAAAAATCGGGTTTATTTTGGCGAAAAGATGGGGTTATAGGTTATGAAAGAGTTAAGAAGAAAGATACTTCAAGATATAATAAAATTTTTAATAATAATAAGTTTATAAGAATAATAAGATCTAATGGTAATATTCAAGACTAGAGGATAGGGATAAACAAAAGAATCAAAACACCAGCTGAGGGACTGGTAAGCCTGCTGCGCATTCTGTGACTTTGAGCAAATAAAATAACCGCTACCAGCCAACAAAAACATGACTGCTATTCAATATAATTATTTAAATTTACCAACGCAGGTTACCATAAATGGGCAAAATATTTTGTATGTTTACGATGCCACAGGCGTTAAACTCAGAAAAACCGTGAACAGCGTTACAACAGATTATGCGGGTAATTTTATTTACGAAAACAACCAATTACAATTCTTTAACCAACCTGAAGGCTATATTGAACCTAACGGAAATTCTTTTACATACGTCTATCAACTAAAAGATATCTGGAAAAATGTAAGGATTACTTTTGCTGATGCTAATGGTAATGGCTCTATAGTTCAAGGAGAGATTAGAAGAGAACAAAATTACTACCCTTTTGGATTAGAACATCGTGGCTATAATAATGCACTTGTGGGAGCTATAAGTAATTTTAAAACCTACCAAAATCAAGAATTTACAGAAGATTTAGGGTTAAATACACACGAATGGAAATACCGTATAAGTGACCCTGCCCTTGGACGCTTTTGGCAAATTGACCCACTATCAGAAGATTATACTTTCAACTCTACATATGCTTTTCAAGAAAATAAGCTTGGTTTAGGTGTTGAACTTGAAGGATTAGAAATGGTAGGCTTTCTACCCCCTATGTCCACACCTCTTTTAGGTATATCGGATATGGTTATAATGAGTGATGCAGGTAAAATTATTGATGTTGGGGTTAAAGCCTCTGATGCTATTGGTAAAACTACTGAAACAATAACACGATTATCAGAAAATTTTAGCAAAGGAAAGAATACAGAAATAGACGAACTCACCAAAAGTGGATTGGAAAAGAATATTCAAAAATTTACAAGAGTTGATCCGAAAACAGGAAAAGATGGTACAACTATACCAGATGCGATGAAACCTAATGGTGGTACTAAAGAGATAAAAAATGTAAAAAAACAATCTTTGACAAAACAATTAAGGTTACAAAGGGAAGTGTCAAATGATAATGGTGTAAAACCTGAATTAACTATTAATAATACAGCTAAATTAAGCAATCCACTACTAAATGGAGGTTTTGATATAACTACATACCAGGTTTTGTCTCTTGTTATGAAAAAAGATAATACATCTATTAAATTAAAAGAAATAGTACCTTTAAAAAATAACCCATAAAAATGAATAATAAAGAATCTAGTTTAAAAGTATCAATGTTTGAACAAGCAACTGTTTTTTTGGAACGTGCGGGAGAGTTCTATCCTTATGGAGTATTTATTAATAAAAATGGGGTGGCTATACCTGTTGGTGTTTATGATGATAAAGATTATTTACCTTCTGCGGAAGTTATTACTATTTTAGAGGATAATTTATATAGGAAAATTAAAAATAATGAAAGTACATTAGTTGGAATAGGTGTAGATGTCAAAGTTAACGAAGTTATTGAAAATAACGAAGTTGTAAAAAAAGATGCATTAATGATAAAAATTAGTAAAGATGGTAAAAATTGGAAAGAAGAATATTATACTTACCAAATAAATAATAATATTGTTATTTGGAGATAATATTGCATCACAGCTCAATTTTAAAACTTTAGGTTACCTAATGCCACACTTTTTGGAGATATGGATATCTTAGGATACACCTATGACGCTGGTAATAAATTAGTAAAGGTTACCGATACTGCCAATAATATTTATGGTTTTAAAGACGGCGCTAACCTTACCACAGAATATACTTATGACGTAAATGGCAATCTAAAAACCGATGCCAACAAAAACATTACCGCTATTCAATATAATTATTTAAATTTACCAACGCAAGTGAGTTTTGGCGCTACCAAAAATATAAACTATATTTACGATGCCTCAGGCACAAAATTAAAGAAAGTGGTTAACGATAACGGTACGATAACAACAACCAGCTATGCAGGCAATTATGTGTATGAGAATGACGCCTTGCAATTTTTTAACCAGCCCGAGGGCTATGTTGAGCCGGTTTCGGCAGGCTCAACCAACTTCGCTTATGTTTACCAATATAAAGACCATTTGGGCAACGTGCGGTTATCCTACTCGGACAGCAACGGCGACGGGGTTATAACACCCACCGGACTTGGTGCCGAGATAAGGGAAGAAAATAACTATTACCCCTTTGGGTTAAAACACAAAGGGTATAATAATGTTCAAAATGGCAGAGACCACAAATTTGGTTTCGGCAACAAAGAAGAGCAAGATGAGCTAGGCTTAAGTTGGATAGACATCACCGCCCGCAACTATGACCCTGCTTTAGGCAGGTGGATGAATGTTGACCCGCTGGCGGAACAAATGAGAAGGCATAGCCCTTATAATTATGCTTTTGACAACCCTTTACGATTTACAGACCCTGATGGAATGTTACCAGATGATATAATCATAGAGGGAAGTAAAGAATTTAGAATGAAAGCCTTGGGAAGATTACAAGCTTTGACTAACGACCAACTAAAAATTAGAAGTGATGGGACGGTTGTGATAACTTCATTAGGTACAAAAAACACAGGCAAAGCGTTGAATACTGGAACAAATCTTATTCGGAGATTAAACAGTAAAGATCCAGAAGTAAAAACTACAACTATAGTAGAAATATCAGGAGGTAATGTAACAAATTCAGTGCCTGGAGGTAAACCGCTTTTGAAATCAGATAGTACAGCAAACTCAGGGGCTGATGCAGTAATAGGTTTTAACCCTTCTAAAACAACAGGCGGAGTGGATCAAAATGGTAATACTACAAGACCAACAGAAATAGGGTTAGGACACGAATTAGGACACGCAGAAAATATAAATAATGGTGTTGTCGATATGGGTTCTTCAGGTAAAACAGATCCTGATGGCAGTGGTAAAACTCTTTCGAATGAAGAAGTAAATGCAAGATCAAAAGAAAATGAACTTCGTAAAGAACAAAACATAACTCTTAGAAAAGTACCGAAATGAAAAACTTACTTACTATAGCTTTTATTTTTTTAATAACTTGTATGAATAAAGAACGGTCTGATAATCACAATAAGTCAATGTATATGGAAAATAATATTGAAGTGGCATATGATGACTGGAAACAATCTGTTTTAAAAGCAATTGAAAATTCTTCGTTTAGAGAATATCAGAAAGGCAATTTAAAAACCACGATTGCTGAAATTAAGAAAGATGATTTTGAGAAATTACAGAAACAATCATCTTCTTTATTGGAAGTTCCCATCAAAGACAAATATTTTACTTTTTATTCGGTAGAAGGAGAAACCTTGATATCGAGTTTTAGCTGTCTAAATATAGCAGAAAACAAATATGCTAAGGCTTCTTTGAAACTTGAGCATGGCAATCTAAATATGGAGGCCTCTCTTTATGAAAAAACTTTAGATGTATCCAATATTGAGCCTGAACCGATAGGAAGCCAACTTGAATACCGCGGTATTCTAATCTTATCTAAAATTGATAAAGGCAAATTAATCTCTAAAATAGGTTATGCACCACCACAAGCAGATAAATATTTAAGTCTTGATTAAAAAAGACCCCCCGCTGTGCAAAGTATGTAGCTTTGAGCAAATAAGACAATCCGAACAAATGAGAAGACACTCGCCTTACAATTATGCCTTTGACAATCCAATTTATTTTATTGATAATGATGGAATGGCACCTGCTGGATTTGGAGGGATTGTACAGTTTTCAAAAACACTAGAACCAGATGATGATATTACATCAAAAAGAGATGGAACAATAGAGATAAAGAAAACAGATGACGCCTTTGATAGATTTTTTGTTGAAAATAAAGATGGCAGTACGGAACAAGTTGCTCAATTGGATAAATATAAAGCTGCTGATGGAAAAACAGATCTAGTTACTTTTCCAGATGAAGGGAAAGGATTTACGAGGTATGGAGAAAAGGATTCTAGCGGTGATCATTCTGTTCAACCTGAAGTTGCAGTAGCTCTATTTGGTGCGATTAATGAAATTACTACACAAGACCCTAGTATAAATGTTCGCCTGGGTGATTCGAGTGGTTTGGATGGTAACAAACCAGGGGTTGCCCATACTGGAGGAACGTTAAGTCATCTAAATGGACGAAATGTTGACGTAGGAATTATACGTACGGATAATGCTATTGGCATTGGTACAACAGTCAACGAATCAACTTTTGATGTAAGTCGAAATCAAACGGCAGTAAATGCATACAATAAGTTCGGATTTACGAATATTTTATCTCAAACTAATTCAAAAGGAGTGTTACTTAATCACACGAAAAATGACCCCAAAGGACATCATTTTAACCACTTTCACTTACAAGGTTTTGCCCCTAAAATTAAAATTATCAAATGAAAAAGCTGACAATAATTTTTTGTATTATGTTAATTGTTAATTGTCAGCGTAGCGGATTAAAAGGGAAATATAAAGAGAAGGAAGATAAGACTCAAATACAAGACAGTATTCCAAAATGCAATGGTGATTTAAGTCCAGTAATCGAAATATGGAATCATACAGGAACTAATTTTATAATTGGTGATTGGGGTAAACGCAATGATAATTATCTTAAATCTGAAGGCTGGAATTTGAGTGATTTTCCTTATCCCAAAAAATTTGATTTAAAATTAATTATAGTAAACAATCCAATATTATTTGATAATCTAACTTATAAAATTGGAAATTGGCATTTATCACTTATCGTTAAATTTAAAGTAGGGCAAAATCAAGATGCAGTTTACCCATTAAATTCTAAAATATATGATACTATAGAAGTAATAAAGGATACATTAATTACAGACGCAGATTTTAGAAAGAAAGGAGAATTAACTGACCATATTGAAATTTTGCAAAATGATGTTGAATTTGAATTTTTCTATTTAAAATATAGGAATAAGGGATTATTTTTAAACCAATTAGTTTTTGAAGTTTTGCTAATAAGTGAAAATAAAAGTACTTGCATTTATGAGTATGTTTTTCCGATGGCGGAAAGAGGAGAATAAAACCCGATAGCTCTAATATAGGGTTTGCTGAAAAAGATTTTTTAAAACTTAAAACATATCAAGTTTAATTTTAGTTTACCAGAATTATTGCTGTAAAATTCATTGAAAAAGAGCCCATAAAAAAAGGCAAATAAATAATCCTTAG
>Ga0210056_1004681_pt1 | contig 10606 bp, 11 predicted proteins | sample CryGeyCG2014_080_2_FD_183965 | JGI IMG/M metagenome (GOLD analysis project Ga0210056, IMG submission 183965) | Groundwater microbial communities from aquifer - Crystal Geyser CG07_land_8/20/14_0.80 (SPAdes) (version 2) | ecosystem: Environmental > Aquatic > Deep subsurface > Groundwater | place...
AAATGGCCTTTTTTTGTTGATGAACGCCTATCGGTAGATCTTGGAGCATTCATGAGGCCCATTATGGGTAACAATTCCTGTTTCGATCATTTTCTATGATCGGTTTAAACCGTTTTGCAATTGGCTCATATTAATATTATTTTGTTTTATTTTGAAAAGCCTGATGGAGGAAATTATGTTTCGTTTTGCACGTTTGGATCGACTCCCGCCGTACGTCTTTGCCACCGTCAATCAAATCAAGATGGAGGCAAGGCAGGCCGGAGAGGATATTATCGACCTGGGGATGGGAAACCCGGACATCGGGACGCCGCCGCATATCGTTGCCAAGCTCATCGAAGCCGCCCAGAAGCCTCACAATCACCGATATTCGGCCTCCATGGGGATCACCAAGCTCCGGACGGCGATCTCGAGCTGGTACAAACGCCGGTTCGACGTGGATATCAACCCGGATACCGAGGCCATCGTCACCATCGGCGTCAAGGAAGGACTGTCCCATTTGATCCTTGTGACCATCCGTCCGGGCGATGTGGTCTTCACACCGAACCCTACCTACCCCATTCATCCGTATTCGGCCATCATCGCCGGCGGAGATGTCCGGGGAATCCCCACCGGACCCGATGAGGATTTCTTCGACAACCTCATACGTGCCACAAAGCAGACATGGCCCAGACCCAAGGTCCTCATTCTTTCATACCCTCATAATCCCACGACCGAGGTGGTAGGGCTGGAATTTTTCGAAAAGATCGTGGCTTATGCCAAAGAACACGATCTCATGGTGATCCATGATTTTGCTTATGCCGATTTGGTCTTTGACGGATACCAAGCCCCCAGCTTCCTCCAGGCCGAAGGCGCCAAGGATGTCGGGGTGGAGTTCTTCTCACTTTCCAAAAGCTACAGCATGCCCGGGTGGCGCGTGGGGTTCTGCGTGGGAAATGCGGAAATCGTCGCCGCGTTGCGCAGGATTAAAAGCTACCTGGACTATGGCATCTTTCAACCGATTCAGATTGCCGCCATCATTGCCTTGAGCGGGGAAAATGAGGCGGATTATAAAAACGGCCTCAGGGACCGCCAGCCCTGTGTGAAGGAAATCGTGAATATTTACCATCAGCGGCGGGATGCCCTGATTTCAGGCCTGGAGCGGATCGGATGGCATATCCCGCCACCGAAAGGAACCATGTTCGTCTGGGGGAAAATCCCTGAAAAATATGCGAAAATGGGGTCCGTGGCCTTTTCCGAAATGTTGATCCGAAAAGCGAAAGTTGCCGTTTCGCCCGGGCTGGGGTTCGGAGAGTACGGGGACAATTACGTCCGTTTCGCCCTCATTGAAAATCCGATGCGCATCAATCAGGCCGTGAGGGGAATCCGACAGATTTTATAGAGGGGAGTTGCCGATGAAATCCATACGGGTGGGGCTTGTAGGATGCGGTACAGTAGGCACAGGGGTGGCCCGGATTCTCTTGGAAAACGAATCGCTCCTAAAAGCAAGGGTGGGGGCGGATATTCAACTGAGGCGTGTAGCGGATATCGACCTGAAAAAAAACCGGGGAATCCGTTTTGATAAAGGGGTCCTCATAGAAGACGCCTCCGAGATTGTGGATGACCCTGATATTGATATCGTCGTTGAGATGATCGGGGGGCTGGGTGCAGCCTATGACCTGATCCTGGCCGCGATTAAAAACGGCAAGCACGTGGTAACAGCCAACAAGGCATTGTTGGCCGTCCATGGAAACGCATTGTTTTCGGCAGCGTTTAAAAAAGGAGTCGATCTGGCGTTCGAAGCCAGCGTGGGGGGGTGCATGCCGGTGATTAAAACCCTGCGGGAATCCCTGGTAGGCAATCGAATCGAATCGATGATCGGGATCCTCAACGGGACTTGCAACTACATTCTCACCCAAATCACCCGGGAAGGGATGACCTTTAAGGAAGCTTTGGCTCAAGCCCAGGCCCAAGGGCTTGCCGAAGCCGACCCGACCCTGGACGTGGAAGGACACGATACCGCTCACAAGCTGGCGATTTTGTCGGCCTTGGCCTACGGGATGACGGTCAACCTGAAAGACATCTATGTCGAAGGGATCTCCGGGATCACTCCCCTGGATATCGATTTTGCCCGGCAGTTCGGCTATACGGTGAAACTTCTGGCCATCAGCAAAAATTTCGGAAACCGGGTGGAAGCCCGGATTCATCCTACCATGGTCCCCGAAAACAATCTCCTTTCCGGCGTGAACGGTTCTGTGAATGCCCTGACCATCACCGGGGACCGGGTGGGGGATATGATGCTTTACGGTTACGGCGCAGGTATGATGCCGACGGCCAGTGCCGTGGTATCCGACATCGTGGACTTGGCCCGGAACCTCCTTTCCGGAAGCCGCCCCCTTCGGATCCCCATGATGTCGTACCAGAAAAATCACATCCGAAAACTGCCCGTGGTTCCCATCGGTGATATTTATACCCATTACTATTTCCGATTTTCCGCCCTTGACCAACCCGGGGTCCTTTCCAAGATTTCCGGTGTGCTGGGAAAATATGGCATCAGCATTCAATCCGTTCACCAGAAGGGAAGAAAAACCAACGGATCGGTCCCGGTGGTGATGCTTTCCCACAAAGCCCGGGAAAAGGACGTGGTTTCAGCCCTGTCGAAAATCGGTGCCATGGATGTGGTTGGTGCCAAGCCGATTCTCATTCGGATCGAAGAGGAAGTGCAACAACAATGAAAGAACTGATGAATATTATCTGCTCCGACATGGAGGGGATCTTCACCCCTGAAATCTGGATCAACGTGGCTAAAAAAACCGGCATCGACGACCTCAAACTCACCACCCGGGATGTGCCGGATTACGATGTGCTCATGAAGCGCCGTCTTAGCATTTTACATCGACACAGGATCACTCTGCAAAATATCCAAGATGTGATTTCAAGCATGGAGCCCCTCCACGGCGCCAAGTCCTTTTTAGACTGGATGCGCTCAAAGTTTCAGGTCATCGTCGTCTCCGATACCTTTGTGGAATTTGCCGGACCGCTCTTGGAAAAGCTGGGGCGACCCACGCTCTTTTGCCACTGTCTCACCGTCAATGACGAGGGCCTGATCGTGGATTACAATCTGCGACAACCCGAGGCAAAAAAGCAAACAGCCCTTTCCTTAAAGAGCCTGAACTATCGGGTTATCGGCATCGGCGATTCTTACAACGACATCCATATGCTCAAAGCTTCTGACCACGCCATCCTGTATCACCCGCCTGAAAACGTGAAAAAAGAGTATCCGGATTTTCCGGTTGTGGAAAATTATGTAGAGCTCAAGGAGATACTTTTAAGCCTCACAGACGGCAGATGCAAAAAGGAATCGAAATGAACCCGTCTCATCGAACATCGATCCGGGTGCTCTACGGCGACACCGATAAAATGGGATTCGCCTATTACGGCAACTATATGCGCTGGTTTGAAATCGGCCGGAGCCAGCTTTTTCGCTCCTGGGGGTTCAGTTATAAAAGCATCGAAGAAAAAGGGGTTTTTTTGCCGGTTTCCGAGGCCTTTTGCAAGTACGTGACCCCGGTCAAATACGACGACCAACTCATTGTGGAAACCCGATTTGATCCGAGCGTGAAGGCTGGAATCAAGTTCGATTACAGAATATTTTCCATGGAAAAAGAGGTCCTTTGTGCATCCGGCTACACGTTGCATGCATGCATGAATCCTGAAGGCCGCGTGATCCGCCCTCCCCGCTTCCTGTCGCAATTGCTTCGGGAGCATACGGGATCGCCATCCGATAAAAAAGAGGGATCATGAAAAAGCCTTCAGCATTGGACATAGACTTTCATCAATTCCCAAAATGCCGGATCCTCGTGATCGGAGACCTGATGATCGATGAGTACATCTGGGGGGATGTGGATCGAATCTCGCCGGAGGCGCCGGTCCCCGTGGTCTTGGTCAAAAACGAAAGCTTCACCCTCGGAGGCTCGGGGAACGTCATCCACAACTTGGCCGGATTGGGCAGCCAGGTCTTGGCCGTCGGCGTGGTCGGGACGGGAAGAAACGGGAATCGGATTTTAAAAAAATTGGAAGAACTCGGGGTCAACACCGAAGGGGTCATCCGGGATCCGGAGCGACTTACCATCCAGAAGACCCGGGTCATCGCCGTCAGCCAGCATGTTCTGCGCATCGACCGGGAAACCCGGAAGGAGGTGTCTTGGGAAACCCGAAATCAACTCATCGCCTCCATCAGAAAATCCATCCCGAAGGCAGACATGATTCTGGTTTCTGATTATGGAAAAGGCCTGATCACTCAAGACTTGATGGCCCAGATCCTGAAAACTGCCCGGGCGAAAAATAAATTTGTCATTGCCGATCCCAAAGGCTTCAGTTTTGTCAAATACACCGGGGTCTCGCTTTTGACGCCCAATAAAAAAGAAGCGGGAATCGCCGCCGGTGTGGAGATTGTAGATAGCTCTTCATTGCAAAAGGCGGCGGAACAAATCCTTCAAACCGTGGATGTCGGAAAGCTCCTCATCACATTAGGACAAGACGGCATGATCCTTTTCGAGAGGGGGAAAAAGCCTTATGCCATCCGCGCCCGGGCCCGTCAGGTCTATGATGTATCAGGCGCCGGAGACACGGTGCTGGCCGTCCTTGGCCTTGCCATGGCCTCCGGAGCCACCCTTGAAACGGCCATGCATCTGGCCAATGCCGCCGCCGGCATCGTGGTGGGCAAGGTGGGGACTGCCGCAGTCACTCTGGAAGAGCTGATAAACGCCGTCTCCTCAGGGCCGACCGACCATGCCGGATGAAGCGCCCCTGGATATCCGGGACTGCCGGACCCATCTCCTCTTCAAAGTCTACGTTCTTCCAAGATCCTCCAAAAACGCCTTTGCCGGAAGACACCTGGACGCCCTGAAAGTCAAGTTGATGGCACCCCCTGTGGAAGGCGAGGCCAACCGCGTCTGCATCGACTTTTTGTCCAGGAAACTCAAGATACCCAAGTCGAGTCTTGCCATCGTTTCCGGAATGAACGGCCGCACCAAGCGAATACGCTTTGACCCAGCCGGCCAAACTGATGCAAAAACCGAGATCTGCCGCATCAAGGACCTCCTTTTCGCCTTCGTCAGCCCGGAAAAAACCGCTTGACAGATGGCGGAAAAAAAACTATTTTTTAAATTGTGCAATACGGATGCGGGGTGGAGCAGTCTGGTAGCTCGTCGGGCTCATAACCCGAAGGTCGCTGGTTCAAATCCAGCCCCCGCTACCAATAAAATCAAGGGGTTACGGTATCAAGCCGCAGCCCCTTCTTATTTGCTCCCCACAGTATTCCCCACAGGCAAGCCGAATTTTGCCCCGGATTGACAGCTAAATGAGTAGGCCCCAGGGGTATAGGAAGGGTGGGAAGCGGTCCCGGCCCGCAGCGATAGGATTCTTTTGACTCAGGGCACACCGCACACAAAACAGCATTATCCGTTTTCCTCTGCCTCAATCTCAGCTTCCAACGCCTCAATCTCCTTGCGGATCCTGGCTATCTCGGCACAGGTTTGGTGGTACTGTGCTATCAGCCCGATATTCTCCGTCGATTTGCCTTCAAGGATTCGCCGTTGCTGAAAAGTTCTATCCATGCAGGCAATCAGTTCAATGGGTTTTAAGTCTCCGCTATCCAGTTTTTTATGAAGCTCAACCCGTGATTTTTCGCAAAGCAAGGAAAGATCCTTCTGTTCGTTTGCAAGGATCGCCTCCACCAATGTTTTAAGTTCGGGGTCGCTCAGGCTCATGGCCTTCCCTAAATGGATTCTCACCGTTTGCGGATTCCGCCCGCCCTAAATGTGGGCTTTCTCCGGAGATTACTTCTCGATAGCCTCTCGAACCGCTTTGATTATGGTGGGATCATCAGGCAGCCAAGGGATAAAAAAAAGTTTTAACGTATCGTATTGCGGTATCGGTTCCCAATTTCCCATTGAACCCCCGGTTAAGAACAAATAGTACCAGTTGATGATTTTGCGGAGTTCATGAATTGCGCTATGCATTTCGCCGAATGAGAGGGTCAGCCTGGTGTCATGGGGAGTGCGATGAGATATGATCCGCTCTGCATAAAGGCGCACATTCTCAACCGCGTTCTTCAACTTTTTGATATCAGCCTGAATCCTTTTTGGGTCTATGTGATCTGTATCAGGTCCATAATGTCCTATTAAGGGAGACCACTCGTCGAAACGATCATTCTGTATCCGTGTTAGAGTCTCATCCGTGTCGCCATACGATGATAAAAAACGCCTTCTTGTCATTTGGTTGGCATGCTTTTTCATGTCATAAAGAAGATTTATTAAGTTCTCTGTGCCACCCTGAATATCCATGTCGCGCCTGAATCCCATTAAGACATGCGTGATGTACATCACAGCAATCGTATCAAGCAAAAAACCACCGCATTGTCGTAATGATTCGTTCGCGTTGAAGACTTCGCGGAATAGACGAAACACATAGTGAGCCCAGTCCAGTCCAACATGCTCCTTGCGGATGAGCTCGATGATTCTCTTCCATTCATCGTATCGCTCATCATCAGATAGGGTGGCGTCAATTGGACACATTCAACTCTCGGGCCATCTTCTGCAGTTCGCATCTAGAGCTTGACGTTGGTCAATATTCGCTTCTTAAGTTCTGCCTCTGCAACAGCCTTCTCCAATGCCTCTCGTTCCTCACGATCCCTTCGGGTCGCCTCTTCCCGAAGGTGCTGCTCATATCCTTGATTTGCGGCGGTTACGAAGTTTTTCGTGTTATTCACAATATTCTGAATTAGATGTTCTTTTTTATGAATGCCAGTGGAGATTGTGTCTCCCGAAATCCGAAACTGTCCCGGATCAAATCCTATTATTGCGGAGTATCCGCCTCGCGGATGTTGAAACTCCTGAACCCAGTCAGAAGGAACGTTTCGATTCAACTTAAAGGAGAGTGTACCTTTGTCATAGTCGAAGCTAACAAGTGACAACGGTTCAAATTCCGGCGGGCTTGATGATCGAACGACCTGCTTTGTCGCTTCATCGTATCTTTGAAGTGCTACGAATGCATTCTTTCGTCCAATCATCTCCTTCTTTATCGTTTCAATTGAATCTGGCCGATTCTTGGGATCATGTTGAATCATCGCAAGTATTAGGTCATCAAGATAAGAGTAGGCGCTGTTCACGTGCTTTACCATTCTGAAGTCAACGCCTTGCGGCACGTCTCCGGTAAATAGCTCATTGAGAATTAGGCCTAGCGAATATAGATCAGCGCGATAATCAACTTTTCTACCACGAACACGTTGCTCTGGCGCGGAATACCGGAAGTTGGCCATTCGTGCATGGGCTTTTGTTTCTACGGCTGTATAGATTTCCTCTTCCTCAAAGTGCGCGATCCCGAAATCAGCAACTACCGCAGATGCTCCGTTACCGCTGCACAGAATGTTTTCGGGCTTAAGATCTCTGTGCCATACCTTCAACCGGTGGGCTGCCTCTATACCGTCTAAGACCTGCGCAAACACGCGCAATGCATCCTCGGGTTTTAGGCTCCCAATGAGTTTACGCAGGGTAGCTGGGTAAAGCTTCATCACGTAAAACGGGCACTTGACGTCCTTGATGGTGCTATCGCCAGCGTCCAGCACCTTGATGACATTGGGATGCTCGCTTTTCTGACAAAATGTGATTTCGTTCTTAAACCGCTTCAACCTATCTACAGTGATGCGATCAGGGGCAAGGCTTTTGATCGCAAAAACATCGCCGGTTGTGTTTTTGACTTCGTAGACCCGCCCAGAGCCACCTTCGTCGATAAAACGTGCGGCTTGGTAGGACTCGAAAGGAGACTCAAAAGTTGGCAGATTCGTAGCCATGTGGGTGTGCAGCTAACGCAGAAATAAGCCGCGAGGGTTTTGCGTCGGGTTGATTGACTTGTTTGTCGCTATTCATTCTTATGAACAGATTCTGTCAATATAGACTCAAACCTTCTCCTTAATAAATCTAAATGTATTCTTCAGATATTCTATGATATTACTTCCGATGATTGCTGGCCCTAGAAGAGCTCCTATGATCCCCCACCATGTGCCGAATAGAGTTTTCAGGGTGAATTCACCGAAAACTCTTGTCATGCAACCAAAACATAAACTCCCAGAAAAGGTTCTCTCATTTCTTTCGAAAAAATAACTGACGTTTTCTTTAAAAAAACACCGTTGAGTTCTTCTTCTCCTATGACACCGCTCACATAACGAGATTTGGGAATTAGACGCGGCCTCTCGAATTTCCTTGGCTCCCTCGTTCGAGAGGGGTTCTTTGGCTTCTATCCACTCCCCACAAAATCTACATTTTATTGCGGAGTCCTGAATTTTCTCTCCACAATAAGGGCACTCTTTCAATCATGTCTCCCTTTTTCAATGGCCAATATATATTATACAGCCTCATTTTTTAGAATATTCAAGTTATTTTTTCGTGTGGCCGGGTCCTGTTAAGGATAAAAGGGCTATAGCGAAGCGCTGTCTGTTGGAGTTTTGATAAGATACAAACTCCAATTAATTCGCTAACCTACCGTCATGTTTGATGTTTTATCCACTCGAAGCGTTTTTGCAGCTTCTTGAAAAGAGGTTTACCGGTGTTGAGAAAGCGCCGACGAGAAGGATTTTTCAATTGTTCCCTATACGACCCATTTAATTGGTTCCAGGTCAAGCATGCAGCCTCTTTATTCATTAGCTTTTGCAGATGGATCGAGAAAAATGATTCAAGCCGTGATCTCGCATATCAATCGTAAGGTGGAGGTCCTGGATATTCAATGACTCCTTCAACAAAGTCTTCACTTACATAGCCACGAATAATATCGTCTTCATGCAGGTGCATTGTATGCCAAAAATTTCCACTCCCATTCATTGCGGGAATAGAGAAATCAACATTAAGATTTCTGAGTCCTGGCGGAGTTGTTTTAATTACCTCGCTGCCAGCATCTGCTTTTTTATAAACAGGAACATTATCTTTTCGAAGCTGTATTGAATAGAAACGACTACCTGGGGTTCGATGCATAGCCAGTGTTTGATCGGCCGAAACTATTAAATTTATGGTTGTATCTAAAACGTATTCGGCTCGGTCTCGAATCCCCTCCTTTTCAAATTTGACGAGTTCGTTTTTTATTATCCAAGAGTTGTTTTGTACAGCCCGATACACGTCAGGTGTGAGGCGTAAAACATTCCAGAGGGATATGCTATCCATCCCGGATTTCATAAGTTCCATTTCAAAATTATGATGGTCGAAAACGATATACTCTGTCGAATCATTAACATATTTTTCGATATAATCGCTGTTTCTTGCGTATAATGGCGCCTTTTTGAATAAACGCGCCAAGGTCCAAGCTATTCCCTGGGGTTTCCGGTCATCAAAACAGCTTATGTCGTATTGTGACTCAAATTGAATATAGGTCGCCTTTCTGCAACTTATTAGGCAGTTTTTATAATCGTTTTTTTTGAAAGCTTCCTCGGCCTCTCTTAAGAAATATTTTGCCTCACCATCCTTAATCAGGTCAATCAGGCTTATGGTGGCAAATGAAAGCCCGATAACCGAAGAACAAATCTGGTCAAAAAATTCCCGAACGACAATTAAAAAACCTTCTGTTTCCGACTTAGAAGGGGCAATACCATAGTGTTTTGAATTAACGCGAAGTTTGTTTAGAGCGAATAATTTTGCACGAAAAGGAAGCTCATAGTTTTTATCCTTTTTATCAGAATTAATCTTTTCATTAATTAAACAGCGATTTTCGCGTCGGTTTAACCGTCAATTCAATATAAGGTTTTGAGAGCGCTGGTCTCATTTGAACCGGAGTTCCAGATCGGCTCCGTTCAGCCATGAAAGGGATTGTGGTAATTGGTGCCAGGCCACGTTGCGCAGGATCGGGTTGTGGGCCCGGCGCGGGAAGGTGACGGTAAGCTTCTGGCGGCGCAAACTTACCCGAGCCTTGCCCTTGACGAAGAGCCGATAGATTTTGGCGGCGTCGCAGGCTTCAAATCCCCGCAGCTTCCTGGCCAGAAGGCTGTAGAGCGTATCGGCGATCATGGTCATGACCACATCAAAGTGCACCTTTACCAGAATGGGAGAGGATAGCGCATTGAGGTTGAAGAACTTGACGGCCTCGGCGATCACGTTCTCCACCCGCCAGCAACGGGCATAGTTGCCCACGAGCAGCTCGGTGGGGGTGGCGAAGTCATTGGAGATGAGAAAGGCGGGTTTTTCACGGCCGTTGCCGCGGATGATTACTTGCCGCAATTCCCCTTGGTAATCGGGCAGTGTGATGGTCGATTCATGGACGATCGGGTTAGGGTATTTTCGCTTACCGTGGGGGATGTGGATGCGCTGCCAAGGGGCGAGCGTTTCAAGGCACTCGACCATGGATTTGCCCCGGCGCCGGAGGGTGATGAAGTGAACCCCGGCGCGGTTTAACTCCGAGAGATTGGCGTAGCTGGTGAACTTGGAGTCAAAAACGAAGGTGGGCTGAAGCCCCCGCTGCTGCTTTTTCCAGAAGGAGAGGAAGGAGAGGCGCGGTGGACCCCATTGTTTGGACAGCCTGATGGGTATGATTAGCTCTGAATCGGTTGCTTGTTTTTTTAAAAAGCATCAGGCAGCCTCTGCGAACGGAT
>Ga0210056_1004687_pt1 | contig 10598 bp, 5 predicted proteins | sample CryGeyCG2014_080_2_FD_183965 | JGI IMG/M metagenome (GOLD analysis project Ga0210056, IMG submission 183965) | Groundwater microbial communities from aquifer - Crystal Geyser CG07_land_8/20/14_0.80 (SPAdes) (version 2) | ecosystem: Environmental > Aquatic > Deep subsurface > Groundwater | place...
AAGCCTATGGTTTCCGTAGCTACGAGGTGGTGAAAATCGCCTTATATCATACGCTTGGTGACCTACCCCAGCCAACGGTCACCCATAAATTTTGCTGAAGAGCCGGTTTTTCAAGCCGTTAGAACCAGATTCCCGCTCAGAATCGTTGCGGGAATGACAGAATGGGGAGTTTTGCAATTGGCTCTTGTGTATCCAGATTAATAAAGGAGGATAGCCCATGTTATCGACAAACAGTAGAAAAGCGTGGTCCTGCCTGTTCATGGCCCTGGCGGCGTTGCTTATCATGGGATGGGCGACCGTCCCGATGGCGACTGCCGCGGACAATAACCTCCTCCAGAACGGGAGCTTCAGCGGCAACCTGGACGGCTGGATCGTTAACACGGCTCACCAGACCGGGACCACACCCTGGACGCCGCTTTTGGGGGACGGCTCCGGGGTGACCCTGCATCCCGACAGTTATTCCTTCCGGGGGACGGTCCTCTATCAGAACCTGAACGTTACCGGGATCGCGGGTAAGCCAGTAACCATTCAGGCGAGGCTCTGGCAGCTCTCTTCGCCGCCATACCAGAACACAGTGGCTTTTTATCTTACCTACGTGGACACTGCAAACGCCTTCCACAGGGTAAAGGCTTTCAACCCTTTGAATTCCAGCATTTCGCTTGATTCCACTGCATCCCCTGTATCAGTCAGCTATACATTCGCCGACGCTGCCTCCAAGCTTGTGAAATTAGAGATAGCCAAGGAGGCCGATGGCGAATTCCACATGGACGACGTTGTTTTGTCGGCCGACGGTGTGACGATCGGTTTGACGCCGGCTGTATCAGGCGTAGCTGAAGGCACAGTCCCTCATCCACTTCCTGCTGATGGAATATGCAACATCTGCCATACCGGCGGCAGTGCTCCCGTCCTTTCCGCGACGAGCGGAGCTTACGGCACGACGCTTGCGATCACCGGCTCCAACTTTGGAGGGACGACGGGGAAAGTAACTCTCGGTGGCGTTCCGGTTACGATCAACTCCTGGACGGATGCAGTCATTTCCGTCACCCCTGTTTCCCCGGCGCGCAGCGGCAGTATCATTGTCATTGCGGGCGGGGTGGAGAGCAACCCCTCGCAGCCTTTTCAGGTGACTTCTCCCTACTTCAACGTGGAGCTTGTAACTTACGGCGCCAAGGTAATCCAGGGGCAACAGGCGGAGTTTCTCTTCAAGTCCACGTTCCTCAACGGATTCACGACGACGGACGGTATTGGTCTCCAGCTTCGGGGGGATGCCGCCTCGACCCTCTCCGGCAAGGCGGCCTTCACGCTCGTTCCAATCAAGAGCGCCGGCGGGGCGCTTTTGAGGATCGACACGACGGGGCTTCCGGCCGCGACCTACACGGCGGACATCGTCGCCGTCAACGGCAGCGAAATCGTTCCGGTCGGGACGTTGAACCTGCAGGTCGTCACCGTCAGCAACATCAAGTTTTACGAGATGATTTATGACCCGGTTACTTATGTGTCCTCCAGAGTTGACTTGACCTCCAAGACCGTTTCGTTGCAGGATCAGCTCTTAATCTATACCGAGGTGATCGGCTCCGATGATCTGGTCTTCAGCGGCGAATTAGGCGAAAGCGGGGTGATATTATCGGAAGTTCCTGCCTCCGGCAATTACCCGATCCTGGGAATATACAAGCGTTTCTGGGGGCCTGACCTCTATGCCCAGGCAAACGGATCTACGACGCTCAGGGCGATGACACCGGATGGGACATTCTTCGATCTGTCGGTAATGGTGAATTTTCCGAGTGGTGCGACCGATTCCTATATCTCGGGGATTGGTCTTACTGCCCCGGAAGGCGCACCGCCCATCAATCCAATCTACAACAACCGGACAGCGCCAATTATATGGTACGCCTCCGGCACGACGAGGCTCGGCTTAATCGGTTACGACACCGCGGGGATGATGAACTTCCAAAACGATTTCTTCGACAAGCTCAATCGATCCCAAGACGGCTTGTCGGCCTCCTCCACCTTTACACTGCAAAATCTGCCGACGGATATCGGGACGGCGCTCCTTTACGCCAGCACAAACGACGGAAAAGCCAAGGCGGTTATCCCCCTGACGACGGTCAACGCCCCCGGGACGGGTCTCCTCTCCTTCTACATCAAGAGCCTCGATCCAAACGCCTTTGCCGAAATATTCAAGATCTATTTCTACGGCGCTTCCGACAATCAGTTGAAATTCACCAGGGATGTCTATGCGATGCATATCGGCAATAAGCCGGTCCTCGTCGGGAACATCCCGCCGGGCAGCTACAAGATTCTTTTCACGCCCGGTAGCACGAGCGTAAAACCGCAGTGGTGGCCGAACGCGAGCGATATTTCCGGGGCCTCCTCTGTGGTTTTTGCCGCAGGCGCGACCGTTGGCGATGTTTACTTCTTCGTCGGGTCGCAGGCGACGGATACAGCGGTTACATTGCCAACACCTGCGAGTCACGACTTCACTTCCGTCCAGGCCGGCAGCGGCAGCATTTCTTTTACGGCGGGTGATGGTTATGTCTGGAACGCCGCAAGCAGCGCCCCCTGGATCACAATCACTTCGGGTGTAACGGGGATTGGGAGCGGAACGGTGACTTACACAGTAGCCGCCAACCCGTACAGCTATCCCCGGACGGGGACAATCACCATCGGCGGGCAGTCATACACAATTACCCAGCCGGGGACGGGCGTCGTTCCACGCCATATCGGGACCTGGGGCGCGCAACAGCTCATCCATTTCGACCAGGTCGGAGGCGTTTCCGTGCCTTGGTACGCCGAGGTCTCCCGGACGACCCTCAATGAGGACGGCACCGGGACCATGGTAATCAAGAAAAACGATCACAACGGGGAACTGATCGATCAGACTAAGAATTTAACCTACTCGATGGCCTCCAGCCTGGACGGCAGCCTGGCGATGACGATCACCATGGACGGCCAGTCCATGACCGAGCGCCTCGTCATCGGCGACGGCGGCCGGATGGGGATCGTGGACGGTACGGGGAGGGAGGGCCAGCAGAAGCTGATGGTCCTCTACCGGATCGACACGGCGAAGATGTACAGCGTCGCCGATATGAACGGGGAGTACTACAACGTCGGCTTTGAGCGGAACATGACCGACGTGGCCGATCCGCCGCTCTACGGCAACGGGGCCTTCATGGCGATCTCCGGCGTCACTACCTTCAAAGGGAATGGCCTCTACGATTACTACGGAAAAGCAAACTCCGTCAAAATCGACGGAAGCAACCTGATCTGGGATGATTCGGGCAAGACCAATCAGTCCTACTCGGTCAGCGCCGATGGGACCATCACGGTGGGTGGCGGCGCCTTCCAAGGTTGGCTGACCGGCAACGGCCTTGCTGCCGGCGGTGGCGCGGTCTTCCAGAACGGCGTTAACAACCAGGTCGGCTACTTCTTCCTGAAGAAGGGAGACCGCGCTTACACGACGGCCAATCTGGCCGGCAAATGGGCCTTCGTCAGCTTCGGTCAGGACAGCAAAACGACGTCGCCGACGAGCCAGGGCTTCAACGCGTCGATCGGAACGATGATCTGCGACGCCGCTGGAAAGTGCACCGTTAAACTGAAGGGCCGCTTGAGCGACGATACCACGCCGATAAGCACCGATCACCTGACCCTCTCGGTCGCTGCCGACGGCAGTTTCGGCGCCTCCCTCGACGGCCGGTCGCCCGCCTATGCAGGCGTGATCGGAAACAACGGCAACACGATCATGCTCAATCCGAGCTTCGAGTATTCGACGACGGAGGATCCGTATCACCGCGAGATCGTGATCGGCATCCGGGCGAACAATATCGGCGATCTGGCCGGCGGTACGGCGTTCCTAAAGGGCGATGTCAACGGCGACGACAAGGTCGATCTGGCCGATGCGATTCTGGCCCTCAAATTCGTGGCCGGGATCACCCCGACGACGGGGACGGGCATCCGGTCGGATTACACGACCTCCGGCGCCGACGTCAACGACGACGGCATGGTCGGCGCGTCCGAGATCGTTTACATCCTGCAGCGCGTGGCCGGTTTGCGGCCGTAAGGAGGATCCCCCATCCTTCCCCGTCAATCCGGGGGAGGCGGGGGATTTGAGGTGTTATAAAAACAGTAACCCACTTTAACCATAGCTCAGTGGAGGTAATTGCAAAACTCCCCATTCTGTCATTCCCGCAACGATTCTGAGCGGGAATCTGGTTCTAACTGCTTGAAAAACCATATCCCCGATAAAGGCATTCGGGGATGACAAATAGTTTTGCAATTACCTCAGTGGAATAAAATAAAAAAATGTTTTGACTTTTCCGCCAAAGAGGTTTTAAATGCTTCACCGGTTCGGCCGGTGTTTTGAAAAACGTCACACAACAATTGGCAACAGGGTATCAAAAAACCATGCAGGCCATCCGAAACATTCTCCATTTTGCGCTGATTCTGGCGATCCTCTCCACGGGGCTGCCCTTCTATCATACGGGCGACGCCAACCGGGATGACCGTGTGGATCTGGCCGACGCGATCCTGCGGGTGCAGGGCGTGGCGCGGACGGCCGAGCAACCCGCCGCCTTCAAGGAGAACTTGGAGGATGCTCTGATCACCCTGTCCGCCGTTGCCGGCGTCCGGAAGGTCATCAAGGCCGACCGGGGGCAAGCCGCTCAACCGAACGTCGGCGGTCTCACCGTCTGGGTTCCGAATGCCGGACGCGAGGCTGAATTTCTGCCGTCCGCGTGGGCTCCCGCCCAGGACGGTGCATTCCTCTATCGTTCTCCGGCGCTGACACCGCTCACGCCGCCTCCCCTGTCTGCCTGATCGAAAAGAGCGCGGGCTGAACCCGGGCGATCGATCGCCCCAGAAGGTTTGGCCCGGGATCAACCATCAGATCCAGTCCCGCAGTCAGCGGGGCGGATGTTACAGGTAGCGGACACCATGACCAGATTCGGATCGAAAAAAAACATCTGCAATATTGCCTTGGCCCTCTTCTTCCTTTTGGCGGCAGGGTTTTTCCTTGCCTGGCCTGCCGCTGCGATGGTCCGTCCCGGCGCGACCTATGCCGGGGGCAACCTGACCCTGGAGGCGAAGAACGCTACCATCGGCGAACTGCTGGAAACCATCGCCCGGACGGCGGGTGTTGATATCTTTGTTGCGCCGGGGTTTCAGACGACGGGTCAGAAGATGACCATTCAGATCTCCGAAGAGCCGATCGAAGAGGCCATCCGGAGGATTTTGCGCGGCTACAACTACGCCGCGATCTACGAAAAGGAAGGGAACGACTTCCGCATCGCTGCCCTGAAGATCTATCCCGAAGGGCAGGCGTCGGGCGCGGTCGTTCCGATGTTCAGCGGCGGCCGGACGCCTATCTATGAGGAGAAGAACCGGCGCGGCGAGACGGTGACCGTGCTGGTGGACGCCCGCGGCGAAATGGTGACGGCGAGGGATCCGATGGCCCGAAGCGGGGTCGTCGGGCCATCCGGGGTGGAGGTTTCACCACAGGCCCGGCAGGCCGATTTGCAATCACCGTGGGTTTCACTCCGGCTTCAGCAGGAGCGGGAGGAGGCGGAGCGGTTCAATGCCCTCCTTCTCCTTCGAAAACAGGCGGAATCGACGGCCGATCCTCAGAAGAAGCAGGCGCTGGCAATGGTATACGCCGACGAAGCGGCTCGGTTTCAGAATTTCAGAAAAGCGAACATGAACAAGGTCGAGTCCGTGAAACGGATCAACCAGTTTCAGGAGCTCACCGGACAATAGTATTCGATCGATCCCGCGGGGGAAGTTGCGGGATCAACAAATGATGGATGAGGAGGTCATATGTATTCCTGTCATAAGTATGCAAGAGTAATTCTTGCGGCTTTGCTGGTTCTTCTGCTGACGGCCGGGTCGGCTCTCGCCCTGCCGGCCGCTGTCAGGACCATCACCGCCGCAAAGGCAACGGGAGATGTCGGGACACAGGTCTTTGTCCCGATCACGATCGACAATGCCGCCGGGGTGGGCGGCATCGCCTTTACCATCAAATATGATCCGGCCCTTTTTACCTTTCTCGGGCTGGAACAAGCGACGGCCGGATGGACGATTCAGAATCCGGAAAGTTTCAAGGCGGCCGATCCGATCCTAAAATATCCGCCTCCCTCTAATACCATAGATGCATTGTATTACAACCCATACCTAAAAGAGGCGCCCTATGCGGATCGCACCTATACGCTCGCGGCCAACTCGACCCTCTTTTATCAGTACAACGACATGAAGGACGGGCAGAACAACCCCATCGGGCAGGTCCTCGTCGCCGGGGCCTCGGCCGATTCCCTGACCGGGACCACCCTCTTCAAGGCCAATTTCCAGATCAAAGCGGTGACATCGATCATCAATGGGACGATGTACCCGATTCAGCTCCTGCGCACCATCATAAACAATCCCGCCGCCGGTTACACCAGCGACACCTTTCTTCCGATCCTCGTGGGGACGGGTGACAAGGTTGGCGATGTGTACACCTCCACCGTCTTTCCGGTGATTCCGGCCCAGCTTGTCGCCGGGGGGATCACGGTGGGTGGCGTGAGCCTTTACAGCCTGGGCGGCAAGGCGACCTACGGAGCAACCTTAACGGGTTCGCCCGCTGCGGGCTGCACGGTGACCTTGAAGAAAGAGACTCAGACCCCAACGGGTTCAACGGTTTATATCTTCAACGAACAGACGACGGTATCCGCCGCCGGTCAATACGGTTTTTCGGGGAAATCCGCGGGGAATTACAAGATTTTCGTCCAGTCCCTCAACCCCGGTTACAACGATTATGAATCGGCAGTCATTGAGCTCAAAGCCAACAAGACGGACGCAGACGCGGTTCTGGCCGCCAAACAGACGATCCGTGTCGGCGGGACGGTAACGGCAGGCAATATCGCCGGTCTCCTCGTCAAGGTGGTGGACGGCGCGGGCAAAGTGAGGACTTACGGGATCGGGACCGATGGGAAGTGGACAAGCGACCTCCTGCCTCAGGGAACGTATCAGTGGTACCTCGTTTACGGCAACCTGACGCCCGCCGGTCCCTATGCCGGTGGCGATAGTCAGACCTTCGATACCTCCACGTTGAAGGCCATCAAAGGGACGATCTCCGGCCTGAGTTCGATCAGCGGCGTCGTGACGGCGGTCTCCGTCACGGGAAAGATCCAGAAGACGGTCAACCTGACCACTGCCAACTACGAGATTTCTTACTTGGTGCCCGCGAACGACTACATTGTTTCCATCGTAGCCCCCGGCCTGCCCGTTACCTATTACAACGGCAAGAAGGATATCAGCGAGGCGACCAAGGTCATTGTAGCCTCCACGGAGGACACGACAGGCATCAACTTCACCTTTGACACGTCGACCAGCAAGAGCATTACCGGCTGGATCAAGGAAGATTCCGGAAGCGGCCTTGCTGGCGTTCCCAACATCACCGTTTACGGTTTCGAGGTCAATACGTTTGCGATGGTGCAAGCGGCGACCGACGGCAGCGGGAATTTCAATCTGACCGTCGATCCGGGGACGTATGAGGTCTTTGTCATCAAGAGGAACGGCAAGATCTTCTACTTCTACAACGAAAACGGGACGCCGACGCAGAGCGAGTTCAGCGCGAAACTGGTCACGGTCTCCGACACGACGGTCGGCAGTACCAACATCGACATCACCGAGTGCGACCTGACCCTGACGGGTAAGGTGACCAAGGGGGTGGCCGCCGAGCCGGTTTCCAACGCGCTGATCACGGCCGCCACGGCAACGCAGAGGGCGCTCGGGGTCACCGGTCAGGACGGCCGCTATTCGGTCGGCGGTCTCTGCAACGGGACCACCTACGCGGTGGAGATGAAGCCGCTTACGGGCAACTACCCGGTGCAAACGGCGACCATCGTCGCCGGGACGGATACGACGAAGGACTTCGTCATCGATACCGGGGCAAAACTTTCCGGGACCGTGACGGAGACCGTGACGGAGAAGGATTCCAGCCCGGTGAAGAACATTGCCGGGGCGATGATTTACCTGAAGGACCAGGATACGGGGACGCTGGTCGGCGGGAGGATCTACTTCTCCGGCAGCGACGGCGCGTACACCATCCTCGACGTCAAGGAGGGGAGCTACACCCTGGAGGTGACCCATCCGGATTACAAGAGTTACACGGTCGATCTCCTCATCAGCTCCTCGAATGTGACCCAGGATGTGACGCTCGAGAAGGGCGCCCATTTCAAAGGGACGGTGACGGAGGCCAATTCCGATCCCGTCAAGAAACTGCCCGGCGTGACGGTGATCGTCTCCCGGACGGGGGCGATGTCGATCTACGCCGTCACCAATGCAGATGGGTTGTACAGCGTCTATGGACTTGACGCGTTGCAGACCTACACCCTCTTTGCACAGAAGCGCGGTTATGAACGGAAGTTTGAGTTGAACAAGGCGCCGTCCACTGCGGGGACGACGGTTGATTTCGCCCTTTCGCCGCCCGCCGTCGTGTATAAAATCAACGGCGCCGTGACGACAAAGGATTCCGCAAACAACACTGCGGCGGTGAGCGGCGCGGTGGTCCTGGTCTCTTCGTCGTCGAAGAACTTCTTTGCTGCGACGGCGACGGGAACGAACGGCGCCTACGAGATCGCCAATCTGCCGGGCGCCACCGATTACCGGTTGGTGGTGATTGCCGGCGGCAACCTGCCGACGAAAGTAGTACCCGGAATCACGGTCAACACGGACCCGACGGTCCAGGACGTGGAGATTTCCCTCGGTGAAACCATCGGAGGAAAGATCACCGGTCCTCCCGCAGATGCGATCGTCTATGTGTTTCTCTACAAGGGGAGCGGCGAATTGCCCACCTATACCGGCTTCACCAGGGCGGATGGGAGCGGTAACTACTCCTTCAAGGGGTTGACCGCAGGGACCGACTACAAGGTGCTCGTCGTGTCGGCGGGCTATACGTCCCAGTGGTTCAGCGGCAAGGTCACGGCCGGTACGGCGGATGAAATTACCTCCGGAAGGACCGATGTCAACTTGACACTGACCGCCGTCCAGTAACGGTTCTACGGGGCCGGCGTCCGTTTTCGGACGGGTGTCGGCTTCCTTTAATGCAAACCTATCGACGGGAGGATGTAAACCTATGAATATGATGAAGATGGTGAGGCGTTTGCCCGTATTGATGGCGATTCTGGGGATGGTTGCGGTCACTGTCGTCCCCGCCCGGGCCGCAAACGAGGTCACCGGCGTAAAACTTGAACCGACGGTCATGTCCGATCAATTTGTCAAATTGACCGAAGATTTGGTCGTTTCCTGGACGGCCCCGTCCGGTGTAGATGTGATGAACTATTTACTTAAAATCAATACGTCCAGCGCGGCCCTGTCGGACACGGATTTCAACGACACGAGTGGGAAATACGATTATCTGGTTGACCCGACCGTTACGTCACAGATAATCCCGAAGAGTGTCTTCGACAGTTACGATTCCAACCAGCTCCGTTATCTCCACGTCAAGACCCTGTATGTACCGGGTTCTTTCAGCAGCGACGTCGTCGCCGGCCCCATTCGGATCGACAATGTCGCCCCCACGGGCAGCATATCGCTTGATCCGTCTTCGGGAAGTTCGACTCAGATTACCATAACCCTGTCGCCGTCGACGGACACGAAATACTACTGGTTGAGCAACTCCACCACGATGCCCGCGGATGAGGCGAAGCAGGATTACACCGCTTCCAATCAGGCCGTCGGGTCGTTTTTCCCCGCCTATCCGGACACCGCCTATGGCAAAGTGACCCTCTACGCCTGGTTTAAGGATTATGCGGGGAACGTTTCGACGGCGCCGACCGCGCAGGCGGATTACACCTACGCGGACCCCGTGGCGATCCAGGGCAGCACCTCCGATTTGGGGGTCGATGCCACTCGTGACTTTACGGTGGATCAGTCCACATCCTACACCTGGACGATCACCGACGCTTCGGTGGAGGGTGTCGCCGTGATTTCAGGCAGTGCGAGCGGCGCCACGGTCACGGTCGTTGGGAAAAAAGTGGGCACCTTCACCGTCACCGCCACCTCGACATCGGGGACAACCCTCAAGACGGGCACGATCACGGTGGTGCAGAGCTATACTAAGGGAGACGTAAACAACGACGGAATGATTGATTCCGGTGATGCTATCCTTATTTTGAGATATTCGGTAGGTCTGACGACGCTGACGGATACCCAGAAGGCGGCAGGCAACGTGACCAACAAGGCCAGCAACAATGATATCGATTCGGGGGATGCGATTGTCATCCTGCGCTACTCCGTTGGCTTGATTACTGCGTTGTAAATTAAACGAAATCCATTGGGAGGGAAGATTATGCTTAAAAAACGAAAACTTTCTGTTTTGGTGTCGCTGCTGATTCTGGCAATTTTCAGTTTGCCTGTTTATTCGATTATCAGCACGCTTGTTGCCGCTGCGCCGACTTCGGTCACATTCGGGAGCGCAAGCGGTTCACCGGGTACGACTATTACAGTGACGGTGAATGTGGACAGCCTGCAGACTATCGCGGGTTACAACATTACCTTTACCTATGACCAGACCGTACTTACGGCCACCAATGCAGTAAAAGGCGAAATTGATGGGACGTTTGTCAAAA